>Ga0307507_10012517_pt1 | contig 10470 bp, 9 predicted proteins | sample 7_EM_MG_FD_207223 | JGI IMG/M metagenome (GOLD analysis project Ga0307507, IMG submission 207223) | Populus trichocarpa ectomycorrhiza microbial communities from riparian zone in the Pacific Northwest, United States - 7_EM | ecosystem: Host-associated > Plants > Roots > Unclassified | place... | reverse complement strand
GTCATATAGACTCATACTTCTGACTCGTTTCTGACTCGTAGTTTACCCAGGCCCTCAGTATATAAGGAGGGCAGTTTCATTTGTATTCGATAGCTTGAACCTAGGCAATACAAGCTTAGTTCACCCTTGTGTCTCAGTCGGAACCCCCGTAAGCAAGCCCACTCTCATACTCTAAGGTCTTTAAGGACTTAGAGCATCAGTATATCATCTAACCATCGTGAGTTAACAAGTCCTTGCTTAGTATCCAGGATCACTCTCCAGGGAGGATCACTGAACCCTGTGTTTCATTAGGTAACATGAACAACAGTCATTCCGGGAAAACCCTGAAGGTAGCCGATGAACAGAGCTATATAGTGAACAGTAACAGTGCCAGGAAACCCCTGAAGATAGCTGACAGTATCGAGCTATAAGTTGTAATCAGTCATCAGTCGTCAAGTTAACTGAGTCATAGTGAACTTAAGCTTAACAAAGCCCGCTGCACATAAAACCGTAACAGGGACAATTTTAATTTTGACAGGGTATTTGCCTATTGTTCAAAGAGGCTGAGAGAATAAAAACAATTGATGTACTTATTGTTTAAATTTGTCTGCAACTGTGTTCCCAAGGCAAAGCCTCACTCAAAATAATTGTTTTGCCTGTTGCTGAAGAGACAAATTGAATTGTTCCTGAAATCCATCCCATTTGTGAATTTTAATTCTTAACACAGTCATCTTACAGCTAGATGCAAAACCCTAGACACCTCCACAAATTTTCTGGACTCCGCCTCACTTTGTACAAACAATCACTTTAGGAAACAGGTGGGCGCAGGTGATGCAAACCCTCTGCTCTCCATTTTTATTGCTCCACCAACCTCCACTTTATGCATTTCCTAGCACCTCATTTATGTCATTTCCATGCTGACCTTTGTAACTACCAGATGCCCCTTGCTGTTTCTGGGGGTATAAAGAGCTTGATGGATCACAGCGAAGGTCAGTATCACTCTCATGGATCATAATGATTTTAAGAATGCTTACTACATATCAGACCTAGATGCGGAGCGAGCTCAGTGTCAGGGAAGGAAGTGACAACTAAGTTCTATTACCTAGATGCAGAGTGACTAGATACAAGTCAGTGTAGGTATCGCATAGAGGATAGTAATATGTACACTCAGTGTCAGGGAAGGAAGTGACAACTGAGGAAAAGGAAACGAGAGATCGGAGTATAAGTAGGTACAGTACGATCAGTCACATGATCTGTAGTCCTGAAATAGAAGTGGATGGATATACACTAACACACCCCCATCAGGACGGAAGGGGAGAGAAAAAGTAAATAGAAGAGAGGGTTTAAAAAGAAATAAACTGAGAGCATTGCAATGTTTGAGAAAGAGTGGAGGGAGAAGAGGCTTTGTAAAGATGTCAGCTGTCATGTTGGAGGTAGGTATCCAATTCGTTTGAAAGGAACCTTTGGAAATGTGGTCGTGAATGAAATGATAGCAGACGTCAATGTGTTTTGAACAAGAGGATATTGCTTTGGATTCAATAAGAGCGAGGGCGCTTTGATTGTCACATAGAAGAGGGAAAGGGCGTGGAATGGGTAACCTGTGAATGGTTAGGAATAAATGGATCCACAACACTTCTTTCATAGCATGGGTCATGGCATAGTATTCCAACTCCGTTGATGAAAGAGAGACAGTTTTCTGCTTGGTAGCAGACCAGGAAACTAGGGAGTTAAGGAAATAGAAGCAGTAACCTGAGATACTGCAATGATCCTTTTCATCAGTTGCCCAATCCGCATCAGTAAGGCCACAGCACATGGAAAAACCCTGCACAGGAGTTGATATGTCAGGTTGATCCATGCCAAGCATCAATGAGACGTCCAAAGTTCCAGCAAGATAGTGAAGAATGCCTTTGGCCACTAACATGTGAGATCTGGTTGGTGACACATTGTACTGACCCAGTGCCATAGCAACATATGCAATATCCGGTCTAGTGCAGATGGCAAGGTAGATAAGGCTGCCAATGAGACGTTGAAAATTTAATTTGAGGTCTTCATCTCAAATATCAGGTAGTGCATTAGGAGAGGAAGGTGGTAGTTCATGAATTTTATGATGGAGGGGAACCAGTGATGGATGACAGTTCGTCATGTTCCACATGTCAAGTAGATCTGTAACGAACGATTTTTGTGAGAGGTAGATCTTACAATGAGGGTGGTCATGGTGAATGCGAATAGTGAGGAACAGAGAAACCAGGCCTAGGTCGACAATTTCCAACTCCTTAGATAATTCAGCTATAAACCACGAATATAGAGGGATAGAATTTGTGACAGCCAAACCATCATCAACATGCACAGGTACCATGAGGATGAGGTCATCACCATTCAAGGGCATGGTGATGGAGTCATCAGGTGGGGAAGACCAACAACCATAGAATACAGTGTGGTCCACTTCACAACATGTCATGCCTATACGAGTCATAAGTTTTCAGAGAAGCATGTAGAATTCGTACAAAGATTGTCAAAGTCCATAGAGAGCAACTAGCAATCGAAGGACAGTGGATGGATCAGCTTCTGGATAACCCAGAATCTGCTTGCAAAAAATGACAGTAGAGAGTTTAGCGTGAAGGAATGCTGTTTTGACGTCAAAACTCATGATTTCTAGGTCATTGTGAGCAGCATATGTAAGAGCGATGTGAATACTAGTGATCTTTGCCACAGGGGAATAGGATGATCCATAGTCTTCAGGTCTTTGTCTGAATCCTTGTGTGACAAGACGTGCTTTCTCCTTGCCTTTAATGATAGAGCCATCTAGGTTGAATTTGTAGGCATAGCACCAACGAACACCAATGGCTTTATGATCAGAAGGCAGCATCGTCCACTCAAAAGCATGGTGTTCCTCAAGAGAGTCCACTTCACGATGCATGGCAGTGCACCATACATCTGCATCAGGTCGAGCTTGAGCTTCATGAAATGATTCTGGAGGCTTGCATAGATCATAATGTGGAGTGCACTGAAAACGTAGACGATCAACTGATGTGAGGAAACAGAAGGAAAAATTGCATCAGGTTCAAGTGGATCAAGGTCATCCATGAACTCAGAGTGAAGGAGGTCATCAGTAGTGAGGAAAGAAACAAAATCAGAAACAGCACTCAAAGTTTGTTGAGGGTGTGGACCTTTGAGTTGTCGAGCTGCTAAGCGTTTGTCTCGAATCTGAATGGAATCTGCATAGTTGTTACCTTTGACTGTATGAGTGAGTTGACATGCAGGACGAGGAGGAGGAGGAGAGGAGGAGGGAGGAGGGGAGGAGGGATTAGGAGAAGATGATGGGGAAGATGAAGTAGGAGAGAAGAAGGAAGATGATGAGGAAGGAGGTGATTTATGATGAGAGGAGAAACAACCAGGAACAAGTTCGTTGAAGATGACATCACGGGAGAAATGATATTTACCATGAAGATCACATACACGCCAGCCAATATGGTTCTCTTCATATCCAACGAAAATGGCTTCAAATTGGCAAGGACCACCTTTGGTGCATAACTCAGGTGGAATGGCGGCAAAACACTGGCACCCCCAGACCCTGAGGTGAGAAAGGTTAGGTTTGACATGTTCCATTTCTTCAAATGGGGTTATATTGTTGGGAAGGGTCACAGTAGGAACACAGTTGCAAAGGTAGTTGGTAGTGAGGGCTGCATCACCCCAAAAAGTCATGGAAAGACCTGAGTCCACAAGAAGCATCTGGAAACCATCTTCTATAGTCCAAATGTACTGTTCAATCTTCCCATTCTGTGAGTGAGCATATGGCACAGTAACCTGCATGACAACACCTCGAGAAATAAAATGATCCTCAAGGCGCCCAAGGCACAGTTCCTTTGCACCATCCATATGAACAGCAACAACACAATTTCCTGATTTAGCTTCCAATAGGGCTTCCACTATCTGGTATGCATCAAAGACATCATTCTTGGCAGCTAGAAGTGCAATGGGACCAAAATTAGATTTATCATCAAGTATGGCCCAAAAAAATGATTTCTTGTGAGGAGTAAGGACCAGAAAGGGACCACAGGTGTCCATATGTAGGAGTTCACAAACAGTAGAGGTGCAATGGCAGTTATTTGAATAAGGCTATTGAGGGTGTTTGCCGATGAGGCAAGGGACACAATGATCAGCAAAATCAGTGGTGCCCGACCAGTCAACACCAATGGCATAGTCTTTAGTGAGAACAGCCCTAGTTGCATCAGTACCAAGATGACCAAGGTGACAGTGCCAAAGTTCCGGCATCTGCTCAACAACAGGAAAGGCAGGAAAAGCAACCTCAGAGCCATCGGTGACAGGCAAGACAGGAAGGATGAAGTCACATTGAAGGAAAGATAGACGATGAAGGACATGCTTGGAAAGATAGTCCAGCAAGAACTGGATGATCAGATGGGAAATGAATGACTGTAGCATCTTCATTAAAATGTATGTGCATTCGACGTTCTTGCATCACTCCAACAGATGAGGTTGATTGGAGCAGAGGGAGCATGAAGACAATCCTGTAAAACCAATATGATGGATTTAGAGCCACATTGAAGTCAAACCTTGACATCGCCTTTCACCAGAGTCTCAAGGACACCACAGTTAGCCATCTTTACAGGTATAGCCTGAGACATGTGGTAAGTCCAGAAATAAGAATGATCCTTGATGATGTGATGTGTGCATCCCAAGTCAAGGATAGAGTTGAAAAGTGAAGAAATAGATGATAGGCAGATGGGCGATAGCTCAGATATCGAAGAGAAAGCAGTCGAGATCACACCAGTTCGGTACACATCAAACAAGACGTCACTGTTATCGGAAGGTGCAGAGTTAGAAGGTACATGGAGAGCGGTACCAAACGCAGCAAAAGACAGAGGAGTATCCTCCTCAACTATGCCAACTGATGAAGGAGGTTGTTCTAAAGAAACAGCACCCCCATCATATGTCGAGTCTAAATCTGTATCAACCACATAAGCGCATGCCAAAGGCTTGTTCTGATCTGTAAAAGTGCTTTCCTGGCCACCCCCAGGCTTTTGATAATTGGAGTGCAGAGGATGAGGCTGTGTAGCAGGGGTGGTAGAGGAGGATGACGCAGTGGTAGGATTGTCCCTGGGTGCACTAGACTGAGGAGTAGTGGTAGTGTCGGAATTCAGGTGATGCCTGCAAGAGGGTTGGAAATAAGTCCAGTTAATTTCAACGTTCAGACATGTTCAACAACAGATTTGAAAGTAGGGAGTTGATCTGCAGAGCGAGCAGTACTAAGGGAAAAAAGTACTGACTCTCGAATGATATTGAAAGTGGACCCATATGGCAAATGTTTGACAAAATGTTGGAGAGAATCCGCATGGTTGAACAGATGCTAAATGATTGAGACCTGTTCTCCAGCGAGATACATAGTCAGAGATGCGTTGGGGAGCACAGTGAAGAGTGATAAGTTCATCATGCATAACAGCAGCAGAATTGAAATCTGTACCACCGAAGAGATGGACAAGTTCCCAGTAGACAGATTGCACAGTGCGGCATTGAGGTTGAGAGGTACCGGTGCCAGGAAGTTGAGTGTGTGCGTTGGGTAACAACCGTGAGACAAGGAGGTGAAGAACCTGGCCGTCATGAAGACACCAGATCGTCCAAGCCTGAAGTTCTTCAGGTGAAGAATTCTGGTGGATGACAGGTGGGTACGTAGGAATCAAGCCTGGGTCATAAACCCTCTGAGAATCACTGCCTTCAGCAATATGCCCAAAGAGATTCATACCAATCACAGTCGTCATTAACGCCTCGGACCAGGGACACCAATCTGACCTTCCTGTGAGGATGGGAATGTAGGTAGGGGAAGAGGGCACAGACAGTTCTTTTAATGTAGGTAATGGAAGGGGTAAGGGATATCACTGAGATGGGAAAGAAGTGGGAGATAAGAAATTCAGGTGTGGGTTGACGTTATTATATGTAGGCACGTGAGGATTAGGGATAGTGTAAGGAATATTGGTATCATAAAAAGGATGGTATTGGGGATTGTACGAAGGTAATGGCTGATTCGTATCATAAAAAAGATGGTTTTCAAAATTGTGTGAAGGAAAAGGTTGGTTTGGATCAAAAGGACAGTTTTCAAAATTGTGCAAAGGAAAAGGTTGGTTTGCATCATTAAAAGGATGGTGTGGAAGTGCAGATCGTTCTACTCACAGCACTTCCTTTATTTCTTTATTCTTCACGCACTTTACTTTTTATGGTTTCTTTTTTTTATTTTTTAGTGTCTTTTACTTTTCTAGGATGCAAAGACAAGATTCAGATGGTCGGAATCGATCCTTACTGCAGTGTGCTCAAATGCATTGAAGGATGACTCGCTGGATATGGATCGTTTTTTTTAAAAAACCTTCATCGTCGTATGCTGAGAATTTAATTTTTCTCCTTATTCGTTATTATTTGTTACTTATGACAACTCCTCTTGGGGACCAACGCTGAGCTTTAGGACTGGACGGTAGGGTCGAAGCGTCAACGGTTGTGAAGCCCGCACTGAGGGGGGCAGTCGCATTAGCAAATAGGCCTCTCTCACTGTCGATTAGCTCCCCGAGAAATTCCCAGTTCAACAGTTCGGCGGAGGAACTTGACAGGAAGCGTCAAAAGCTATTTTTACTTTTATTTGTTCATCTTCTTATTTTCTTTAGAACTTTTCAGACAGGCAACATGCGAGCACGTGTAAATGCCTTGTGATTTTTAAAATTTGTACTCAAGGTGTCCTCCCACCTTTTGAATGGAGTACTTTTCTTCCCTCTTGAAAAATTCCCTCTCTTTCCCAAAGACTTCAAGATTTTAAAGGTACTTTCAAGAACGACTACAACAACAAACTTCAAGACTCTCAATGTATTCGACGCGAGTTCTCACACCACCCTTTCGACACTTGCCTTCTAGCACCTGTCTTCAAGATTTTAATATGATACACGTGTGCTACGCCAGCTGTCAACCACTAAGCACCCATTTTGTCTCTCCCTTTTCAAAACCCCTTCTCTTTACTCTTCCTTTACCTTTTCGAAGTAGACGACCAGTCTTCTGTTCCCAGTACTGAACTTTTGTTCTTCTACAGTGGTGACCGAGACAGGGGATTGGTTTTCCATTCTACTTCCTCAAACAGTATCAAAATATTATTTGGTACGATCCATATCATCATTCTTGCGCTGAAAACTTGGTTTTAGGCACATACAATCAATAAATCTCCTGATTCGCACTTTGGTACAGTTACCCTCATCATTTTTATGCTGAACGCTCTGTTTTCAGGAGCATAAATTCGGCATCTTTCACTCTCGATTGTTCTCAAAGCGTTGAATTGTTCATTTGTCTGCATATACACTAAGTTCCTGTTTCAATTATCCTTCTTTTCATTTTATTTTCTCTTTAAACGTTCATCATGAGCCCTACCAATGATCCTCATTTATCATCTTCCAAGAAACCAGTCGTTTCTTCTTCTTCTGATACTAGTCTCAATGCTATGCTAGGCATTCCCATGCCTACTCCGGGGACGCCAGGAGCTCCCAAGTTTAAAGGGAAGTGTGTTTCGGATTTTTTGGATGTGCTTGAACAACATGCAGATAGTGCTCGAGTTTCGCACATGCTTTTACCTGGATATGTTCTTAGATATTGTCATTTGAAAGTTCGGATGGTTATTGGCTTGTCCTTGTTACTGTCTGGAGATGACTGGGTTGTGGTGAGGGTGTATCTGGATGACCTTTATGGGTCGAACGATTCCATCCCTCTCAACTCCCCAGATCGATTATGTCAATGGTGCTCCAAGCATGGAGAATCGGGTAACTTGACTTCTCGCAAAGATGTTGACAAGTATTACCGGGATTTTACTGCTTTATCCGCTGACTTGGCTCCTAATAAAATGTTGGCTAATGAAGTTCATCTCTGTTTTTACAGAGGAATTCCAGCGTCTTTGCGTTCTAAAATCAAGAAACGTATACCAGCCGCAAACCTCAAAACTTCCTCACCTCTGACAACTAAAACACTCATTGACTTGTTAAGGACAGAATTTGATGATGAAGACCTAGACGCAAAGACCACGTACATAGGCGTTGACTTAGACTCCGAGTCAGATTTGAGTTCAAGTGAATCTGACGAGGACATTGACAAGGTCATCTTGACGAAGAAAAAGAAGAAGCCCTCAAAAAAGGTGACTTTTGAGAAGACTGTTCCTGCAGTGCCGATAGTCGAACCAGTGGACCTCAATCCCATAGACCACCTTACAAAACAGATGGAGGATTTGAGACTTGCTCATGCTGAGTTTCTACGTTCTGTCAATATTGTTCCAAACCCTAATCTGACAAACCAACAAATCATGAGAGAAGCTAGGTGTTTCTTTTGTGACAAGACTATGCAGTGACTTGGCCTAAAGTTTTGTCCAGAAGTCGAGGTATGTATCAAAGAAGGATTAGTTGCTTACACCCCCCTTGGTAGGTTAGCGCATCCTGATGGGTCGGAACTTCCTTGCGCCTTTGGAAGCGATGGTGGAGTCATGAAGGTCTTATGGGAACAGCATGCCACATTGAGTCATTTAAAAGGTAAGGCCTGGGAGGTTTCTAGAGACCTACCTCCCCATATGGCCAACTACGCCGGTCTGTTGTTTGATGGAGAAGAGGTTTTGACATCTGAAGTCTTCAACACTTCGCCTTCTTCTGTCGTTCCTGAATGGCAGGCATCCCCCTCTTTGACGTTAGCCATGACTCACTCGCAAAAAGACAAAGAAACATGCTTTGATCCTATTAAATGCCCTGAGAAAAGGCAAACCAAAGCTAAGTCTACTTTTAAGCCAAAGGAGACTCAATATAAAACTCCCATTCCTATGCTTAGTAACCTTGGGCCTGCAAACGCTCCTGTTCAGTCAACACCCCAGGCCTTTAATTTGCGACCTCCCACAGTACAGTCAACACCTCAGGCTTTTAATTTGCGACCTCCTGCAGTCAACACGGAAGACGCTTTCAAAAACCGTCGCGTAGCGCCGTCAAAGGATAAGGATGTAGAAATGAAGGAAGCAAATACCAAAGCTAAGTCTGCTCCATCATATCATTTCACATTGGACATTCAAGAAATGTATGACCTGGATAAAATAGTTCGAGAAAAGGTTAACAAGACATTAGTTCATCTTGAACTTGGTGAGCTTCTAGTGATTTTGGCCTTCCTACAAAAATCGGTCAGCAACATGATGAAGACACGTCAAGAGTATGTTTCTAAACCTGTAGTGGCTAATGTTGTCAAAGTACTAGAAGAGGCCGAATGGGTGGAAGAAGAAATTTCGTCCTCGGAGTTGACTGGAGGATATGATTCTGACAACGAAGATTATTACCAGTCTCTTCCAGCAGCTGAGTCCTTCACGAATTCTACTTTTGTTGAGTCATGCATCGGCCTTGAATTTGATGAATCCACAGAGTCCAAGGAAGACATTTTGATACGTTACACTTCTGCAGTTAAGATTCATCTCACTCCACAACCACTTTTTGCGATGGTCACTGGACGTTTTCAAGGAAAATTTGCTGGACTAGATGTTGTCTTTATGATTGATACAGGCTCTGAACTGAATTTGATGTCACAGGATTTTTATGAAAAAACGAATTTGGCAATCGGCCTAGACGGAACATGTTTGTCTCTCAAAGGGATCAATGGAAGACCTGTACCTCTTGGCGGATGCATTCATGATGCCGAGATTAAGATATCTGGTAGGCAATTTGATCATCATGTTTTTGTCAGTAGAGAAGGCACTGGCAAACAAGAAATCATCCTTGGGCAGCCCTGGCTTCAATGGTACTCAGTGTCAATTCAGTACACTCAAAAAGGATCAATGAATATGCGAATTTGGCAAGATGGGGATGGTGACACACTTGAAGGCTGTTCTCACAGCCCTTCTATCTTGATACCTCTTTGTACTCCTGGAGCTCCTTGCAATGCGGCCACACTCAATCTCGACCATCATACAGGAATTGAAGAAGTTAACAATATCGATGTGGGAAAATGAAGATGGACGTGTATCCCAAGCCTGGACTTGACCAGGACGCATCCGTTCCTACCCTTGGGTGTTCGCTTCATGCAATGATGGGAACTTACGGCTTTGAATCTCCTGCTTTTGTTTCCCACTTAGAACCTCCAGAGACTTATGATTTAATTTTACAGAATATCGCTCATTGTTCGCCTAGAGTTTCCAGACCACTTCTTATGCCTTGGACTCGACATGCTTTAACCTATGAATCGAATCCCCTTCAAATGCGAACGAAATACAAGACCGTTGATAAGAAAGTTCGACCTGTCCCAAGCTATATGCCAGATCCAGCACGCCAAGTGTTTCGTCCTATAAAATTACCCATACTATCCCCGCTTCCTTCACTTCAGTCACCCATAGGTAACAGACTATTAGTCATGTAAACTCCAGGTATATTACATGACTAAAAGTCATGGTGTATATTTATATTTTATATATATTTGGCCTATAAATCTTCACTTTTACAA
>Ga0307507_10012516_pt1 | contig 10471 bp, 4 predicted proteins | sample 7_EM_MG_FD_207223 | JGI IMG/M metagenome (GOLD analysis project Ga0307507, IMG submission 207223) | Populus trichocarpa ectomycorrhiza microbial communities from riparian zone in the Pacific Northwest, United States - 7_EM | ecosystem: Host-associated > Plants > Roots > Unclassified | place... | reverse complement strand
GCCCGACCCAAAAAACTGAAAAAGAAAATATTCTGGGTCGATATCGCCCAACCATTTTGGGCCGATGTTGGCCCACCTATTCTGGGACTGAGCTCGGCTCAGTTATCTGGGCCGGCCCGGCCCATATGTTTTTAATAATATTTAATTAATATATATTATATTATATATATTTATAAAAAAAAACGAAAAAAATTCCAAAAAAAATTCAAAAAATCTTTAAAAAAATTTGTGATTTTCTCAAATATTTTTCTACCAGTTTTGCATAATATCGGGTTGTATATTTACACTGTAAAATACAAATCCGGTATTAAAATACCCGGTTTTCTCCGAAAAATTTCAAAAAAAAATTTCAAAACATTTTCAAAAAATTTCAAAAACTTTTAAGTCAATTTTCCTTTTCAAAAAAAAAAAAAAACAAAACAAAAAAAAAACATTTTGTTTTCATACGGCCAAGTCCTAAAAATTTTCCAATCATGTTTTTATTAAAAGATTGCATCTTTTTCATGTTTTGAAAATCAAAAAAATGGATATCATAACCAGTTTATGATCATCCATTACGGTTTGGCCAAAATATCAAAAACCTTTTTCCAATCTTTTTTTTTCGAGGATCCAGATGTAGACTTTAATATTTGTGAGGTGTAAAATTACACGATAAAGTACACCCTCAAGTATTAAAGATACAAGGTGTAAAAATGCGATGCTAAAATTCAGACTTTAGAATGGTTAGCATTTAACCCGATAAGGTAGAGACTCTCTCATGAAGATAGATCTACCTTGAGCCTTAGAAAAGACCAAGGAATAGAACCCAACTTAGAAAAAAACAATCAAACAACAATGCAGCTTACCCTAGGTAGGGTGCACTGGGGGTGATGAGTCTTCCCTTTTCACAACGAGTCCCTTACTCAGACTCTCGCAGACCATAGGTTCCTAGTGACCATAATACTAGGTGGCGACTCCTAAACATTAATCATAATTTTATGATTAAATCCAAAACCCTTTCCAACACACAACACCTCATCACACAGGAGGCACGAAAAGTAGCCTTTGCCGTCGCCAGACGACGTCGCGGCGCTCGCGCGCCCCCGCGATAATGAATATGTTTTATGTATAAATTTATAATCCCGAATACTAAAAGAAAACAAAATATTTTTGTTATTTTTTGAAATATTAGCCTAGTTCTCGTGACTTTGATAAATTAGTTATTAAAGCCAAAATACATGTTAATAATATTTTTGAGATTTTTGTTGTATGAAAATACACTATGATTTGTTTTTAGACTTGGTCGTGTCGCATGTGTGTGGCGTCACGACGATCATCCACCCTCTCAGGTAAGTGTATCTCTATCTCATATCTATGGGCAGACAAGGAATCCTTGTCTTTTATCAGTGGCAAATGGAATGAGAGTCGCCACCTAGTATTTTGGTAACTAGGAACTCTAACTAGTCTCAGAGATTGGGTATGGGGACTGGTTGCGTAAAAAGAAGGTGTTAGCACCTCAAATACGTCTTACCTAAGGTAAGCTACACTGTTTAATTATCTGATATATGTTAAGGTGTTATTATATTTCTAATTGTCGGTCCGTCTATGGTTTAAGAAAAGTCCTCATCAGTAAGGAGATCCTCATTTTATCGGGTAAAAACCTAACCGTTCTAACATCAATAAAGAAGAACTACCTTTTTAATATTGAGAATACGTTTTACGTATAAATTAGTAATCCCAGAAACTAAAAGAAAACAAAAATGTTTTTTTGATATTTTTAAAATATTAGCCTAGTTCTCGTGGCTTTAATAAACTGGTTATTAAAGCCAAAATGCATGCTAACATATATTTTTTGAATTTTTGTTGAATGAAAATATGATTATTTTTTTCGAGATATTTGGCCGTATGTATAAAAGCAAGATATATTTTTTTGTTTTATGATATTTTTTATTTGAAAACCTGGTATTTTAATACAAGATTTGTATTTTTACAGTATAAAAATACAATCCAATATTAAGCGAAATTGATAAAAAATACACGGGGAAATCCCAAATTTCTCGAAATGATTTTTCTAAATCTTTTGGATTGGGATGGGCCAGACCTGGCCCAAAAGGAAACTGGGCCAAGATCAGCCCAAAAATGAAATCGGGCCAGAACCAGCCCAAAATGAGAACCGACTTTCTACAAGGCTGGACTCAACCCAACCGTGTGGGCTGGAATGTCCAGCCCAAGGGAACAAACGACTAATTACTATTCTGAGCACAGTAACCAGTTAATTATACTTAGCTTGTTACTATGCACAACACAATAACTAGCAAATTATATTTCATTTGCTGCAGAACGTTGCTGTCTCCAGTGATTGCTCGCGGTGATGCTAGAAGGCAACAGGCGGTGGTTCTGTTGGTGGTTGCTATCCAGAGAATTGCTTGGCCGGTTGTCAGTCCTTCTTCTTCTTCTCTGTGTATTTTTCTTTTGTGGTTCTCCTCTCTGTTTCTGTTTTCCTTTTCTCGTTCTTTTTGTTTCTATTTCTCTTAAGTCTACCCTCTCTTCTCTGTTTCTCTCAAATCCTAGTCCCCTGTTCATCTTTGTTTTCAACTACTAAAAACACACGACCCTCTTTTGTTTTCTCCCCTGTTTCTTTCTTCTTTTTTTCCCTCTGTTTTGATTTCTCTCTTCTCTCTAAAAAAATCCCTCTGTTTTTCAACTCTCAAGATATGCCTCCCTCCTCCTTTCTATGGTGCCCCCCTCTGGTATTTATAAGCAGAGGAGGAGAGGGCCACCTTACCCCTGCCATGGTGCAAGGTAAAGTGGGCTGGGGAGCTGCTCGTAAGGCATGGCTCCCATAGCTTTGTTCATCATTGTGGTGTAGTGGCAGGGTATGTATGGGCATGGGTTGTGCTGGGTTTCTTGGACAAGTGGGGTGGAGAGAGAGGGACTGGCGTTACAGGGGAGAGAAACTTCTTCTTCCCCTGCCTCTGCGTGTCTAGGGGAAGAAGAAGACCTACGGTGTCATTCAAAACAACACCGTTTTGACCTTTTTTTAACAATACATGAAACGATATCGTTTTGATCAAAACACGCCATTTTGTTTAAAAGAAAAGGGTGCCAAAATGTTAATTTTCGAATAAGTCCTTCAATTTACGTGCTTTTTCCATTTGGGTCCTTGGTTTCGGATTTCTTCAATCAAGTACCTAATTAGCCATCAAATTTAAATATTTACGCAATTAAGCCCTTGATTTGATTCAATCAACTCTTAAAAATTATAATTGGACTCCAGAACTTTAATTTCTTCCAATTAAAGCCTAATTTGACTTAAAAATCAATTTTCTTGCCATCAAACCCTCTATAAATTCAATTAAACCTTCAATAAAATTTAATTGAGTCCATAAACATCTAATTTTGGACATTTCTTCCTCGAATTGTATTTTTTTTCCTACAAGGCGCATATCAGTCAAATATATACTGTCAAATTTTAATCTTTGTATTTTTGAACCTCCTCAACCAAATTCTAATTATTTTCTGGGCACTCCGGCATCCATTTCTTACTGGTATTATTTTTTTAGATTTCTTCCGACTATATTTTTTTGTTTTTTTCTTCGTTTTTTTGTGCAGGACCTAAAAATAGGTTACAACAGGCCGTATACATGAAAACAAGACATTGTTTTTATATATCTTCTTGCAACATTTCAACGAAAACCAGGTATTTTAATACCGGATTTGTAACTTTATGGTATAAAAATACAAACTAATATTAAGAAAAATTGCCAAAAAAATACGCGAGAAAAATCACAAATTTTGAAAAGATTTTTTTTTGAAAATTTTTTCAAAAATTTGTTCTGGACTGGGCTGCACCCAGCCCAGCCATTTTAGTCTGGGCCAGTGCTTTCCGGCCCAGTAAATAGTGGAGGATCTCTCCACTGTTCACTTTATCAATCAGTAGAGACGGGGTAATGAAACTGAAGAAGAAGAAGAGCAGGAAGCTGACCTACGGTGGCCTTTGTTGGTGGTGGCGTTGTAGTTGCGAACTGGGGAGCAGCTTGGCCAATGGTTCTTCTTCCTTTCTCTGTGTTTTTTGTATTTCTTCTTCTCCCTGCTTCTATTCTCCCACTTATCTATTTCATTTCTGACGGTGATGGTGTTGTTGTTGATGATGGCTCGAGGTGGCGATGATGCGGACTGCAGACGGTGACGTTGCGATGGTTCTTTTCATGAATGAGGCGATTGTGCACAAGGAGCTGCTTTTGCTGATCGGTGATTCTTTCTCTTCGTCTGTGTCTCTGTTTCTCTCCTCTCCTTCATTCTTTCTCTCTCTGGTCCTCTCAAAATGTTGTTCTCTCTATGCGTCTCTGTTTTCAAAACAATCTTCCCTTTCTGTTTTTTTTTCTTTTGAGTCTCTTTTTGTTTTACTCTCTTCCCTCTTTCTTCGTCCGTCCTCCTTTCCAAAAATCCCCTTCTATTCAATCGTTTTTGTCTGGTATTTATAAGGAGGAGGAGAGGGAGCCACCCCGCCCTGTCTAGTCTTAGGGACAGGGTAGAGTGGTTGGGGCGGCCTTTATGCAACCGCCCCAGAGCCGCCCACAGGGCATGGCTCCCCTGCCCCTTCCATGATGGTGGTAGGCCATGCAGCGTGGGCTATGTCAGTTTTCTTGCAATTAGGAAGGGAGAGAATGAGGGAGAAAAGCATGAAAAGAAGATATAAAAAAACAGCTTGTCCTTCCCCTGCTGCACGTCCAAGGGAAGAAGAATAGTGTCATTCAAAACGACACCGTTCTATGATTCAGTCTCTTTTTTTTTTTGGAAAAAAGAAATGAATTTGGGGAATAACCAAAAATGGATTATAATAGTTGCCCCCCTCTTTACAATGCTTACAAAGCAAAGACTTTATGTAGTAAGTTTTGTAAAAATAAATTAAACTGAACTTTTAAAACTGATTTTCTCAAAGCTTGGTTGATCTGAAGCTCTATCTTTGCAGCAAATCTCTTCAACCAGGAACTAACAATCAAAACTGTGTATAACTTGGTCATTCTGAGATCCCGATCTGGCGATCCTCTAAATTCTATCTTTGGTTGGGTTAACCTGAAATCTCATCTGACGATTCTCTTTAACCAGAACCTAAAAAAAATGTTCTTCCTGATGGCAAGGTTTGAACTTTCTCTTCTCTCTCTCTTTTTTTTTTTTGAGAATTTTCTAATGGTAGGGTTCTTCTCACTTTTCTTCCAATGTTAAGATGATGTTGGTAGTTTGGTCAACTTGAGATCCCATCTGGCGATCTCCTTTAACCAGAACCAAAATTCTGTGTGCAGCTCGGTCAACTTGAAATCTCATCTAACGACTCCTTTTAACCAAAGCTAAATTTCATGTATGGTTGGATTAACTTGAGATCCTATCTGGCGACCTCCTTAAACCAGAACCAAAATTCTGTATATAGCTTGGTTAACTTGAAATCTCATCTGGTGACACCGGCCCAACACTCTTCCAAGCTGATGTGGGCCTAACACTTTTGGGCCACCCGCCCCTTGTCTTGGGCCGATGTTTGCCTAACTCTTTTGGGCCGACCTCGACCCAATTTCTTATAGGCCAATTTCAACCTAACAAGGATGGGCTCAACCCATATATTTGGGCCAGCCCATCCCAATGTTTTTTTATTATATATTTATAATAATATATAATATAATATTATATATTAAAAAGAGGAGACAAAATTCTGAAAAATTTCAAAATCTTTTCAAAAACAATTTGTGGTTTTCTCGTGTATTTTTCTACTGATTTTGATTAATATTAGTTTGTATTTTTATATTGTAAAAATACAAATTCGGTATTTGTTTTGGTATGAAAATACGATATGAAATTTCTTATATTTTTTAGTCGTATGCATGAAAACAAGACATTTTTTTTTTGTTTTTCCATATTTATTTTTTGCAACATTTTGGAGAAAACTAAGAATTTTAAAAATTCAAAAAATATGTATTAGCATGCATTTTGAGCTTTATAGCCAGTTTATTAAAGTCATGAGAACTAGGCCAATATTTCAAAAATATGAAAAAAATTATTTTGTTTTCTTTTAATATATGAGGTTACAAAATTATATGTAAGACGTATTTCAAATATTAAATAAGAGTTAGTTTTTCGTTTTGTTGATATTAGAACGGTTAGATTTTACCCTATAAGATAAGAATCGCCTTACTGATATTGACTTTTTTAAAACCTTAGACGTACCAATTATTAGAAAACACGACAATACCTTAGTTTACATCGGACAATTAAACAATGCATCTTACCTTAGATATGACGTATTTGGGGTGCTAATACATTGCTTTTATGTAATTCCGAAAAATTTCAAAATCTTTTTAAAAACAATTTGTGGTTTTCTCATGTATTTTTCTACCGATTTTGATTAATATTAGTTTGTATTTTTATATTGTAAAAATACAAATTTGGTATTTGTTTTGGTATGAAAATATGATATGAAATTTCTTATATTTTTTAGTCGTATGCATGAAAACAAGACATTTTTTTTTGGTTTTTCCATATATATTTTTTGCAACATTTTGGAGAAAACTGAGAATTTTAAAAATTCAAAAAATATATATTAGCATGCATTTTGAGCTTTAATAGCCAGTTTATTAAAGTCATGAGAACTAGGCCAATATTTCAAAAATATAAAAATATTTATTTTATTTTCTTTTAATATATGAGGTTACAAAATTATATGTAAGACGTATTTCAAATATTAAATAAGAGTTAGTTTTTCGTTTTGTTGATATTAGAACGGTTAGATTTTACCCGATAAGATAAGAATCGCCTTACTGATATTGACTTTTTTAAAACCTTAGACGTACCAATCATTAGAAAACACGACAATACCTTAGTTTATATCGGACAATTAAACAATGCATCTTACCTTAGATATGACGTATTTGGGGTGCTAATACATTGCTTTTATGCAATTTTGAAAAATTTCAAAATCTTTTCAAAAACAATTTGTGGTTTTCTCGTGTATTTTTCTACCGATTTTGATTAATATTAGTTTGTATTTTTATATTATAAAAATACAAATTTGGTATTTGTTTTGGTATGAAAATATGATATGAAATTTCTTATATTTTTTAGTCGTATGCATGAAAACAAGATATTTTTTTTTGTTTTTCCATATATATTTTTTTGCAACATTTTGGAGAAAACTGAGAATTTTAAAACTTCAAAAAATATGTATTAGCATGCATTTTGAGCTTTAATAGCTAGTTTATAATTAAAGCCATGAGAACTAGGGCAATATTTCAAAAATAAAAAAAAATATTTTGTTTTCTTTTAATATCTAAGATTACAAACTTATACGTAAAACGTATTTCTAATATTAAATAAGAGTTAGTTTTTCTTTTTATCGATATTAAAACGGTTAGATTTTATCCGATAAGATAAGAATCGTCTTACCGAAAATGACTTTGTTAAAACCTTAGACATACCAATCATTAGAAAACACGACAATACCTTAGTTTATATCAGACAATTAAACAATGCATCTTACCTTAGATATGACGTATTTGGGGTGCTAATACATTGTCTTTATGCAACCAGTTCTCGTGCCTGATCTCTGAGACCAGTTAGGGTTTCTAGTAACCAAAATATTAAGTGAAGACTATTATTCTTTCTTTTTATTGATAAAAAACAAGAATTTCTTATTTTACCTATTTTTCAAATACATACCAGAGTAAACGACCATCGCGACACCACATACTAGCTACACTTCTTCTGCAATTTCGTTTGGCTCTCTAGCTAGTAGCTCCTCAATTATTTTGTTATTATTATTATTATTATTATTATTATTTATTTATTTATTTATTTTTGCTGCCAACTTAATTCACCAGCATTGACTTTTTGAGGAGCATTAACATTGATACACTGACTTCTAGCTATAAATTTTGTTCAGTCGAGCATTTATCTTGACACCTAAATCATATGGGATTTCATGGAATCCAAAGCCTACGGCTAGGTTCAGTTCAAGAAGGACTTCTTCACTTTGGGCCTCTCTCCTGAGTCAAGACTTGCAGAATTGTGTGCTTAGGATGATTGATTCCCTAACTAAGAAGAAGCAAACTTCAATAAATGTTATTAAACTCGTCGACTGAGTGAATTCAGTACGAGTCTGGTAAATTAACTTAGGTTAATTAAAATAATTAAAATCAAACGGATTTTGTTTCGCGGGGTTAACTTTCATGTGATTGTTTTTAAACCTATATGGGATAGGTTAATAATTAAAAATATATATATTTTTTAAATTTTTTCATGCTTGTTTATTATTAAAAAATTGAAAGAAAAAATACTTTTCACATGGAAAATTTGGTTTGTTTTTAGAATAGTATTTTTCTTTTCATTTGTAAATATTATACTTTTAGAAATTTCAAGAAATTAAAAAAAATATCATTTTATTTGTTGATTATATTAAATCTAATCCTTAATTTTTTTTTTATTATTATATATATATATATATTGTTTTGAATTTTTTTTATTTTTAAATTTTAGCCTTTAAAATTTGATTTGGTTTAATTTTTATATCAACTAGGGCTCTTATTTTTTTATTGTTATTTATTTTTTTTATTTTTTTTATTAAAGTTTTTTTATCTATCATATTTAATTTTCATTCTTTTGATAGTTATTTATTTTATTTTAAATAATTTATAAAATTATAATATTTTTTAAATTTTATCATCTTTTAATTTTTTTATTTGTCAATTATGGTTTTTATTTTTTTAATAAATTTTAAAAAATATTAATAAGTTATATTTTAGTTTATTTTTTTATAAAACAAAAAAATCAATTTAAAAATATACTCTTTTTCCACAAATATAAAATTAAAAAATTATTTAAAAAAATTATCTCGAGATCAATTTAAAGGTTAACATGATGACGACTAAATCATTGACCGGTCAGAACTCTCATCAAGTCTGGAACTTATGAGTAAATTAGATCATTAATGCCGGCAATGATGAAATTCCTGAAATATTTGTACTATGACTACAATCTTTAATGACAGAGATGTGTCCACTTTCATAATAACCTTCAACCATCTACTTACTCGTGTGTTTCACGCGTGTAGATCTTTTGAAATAAGACAAAGAATCATGCGTTCGAGGCACGCGCATGTCGTGAGAGTGAAACTTAATTCTCCCACTGGCTCCCCAATGATAAAGGAATGGTTTTAACTGAAGAGAACGAAATGCATTGAATGGCTGCCATTAATGAAACCTCTGCTTCTGCTTCATTCATCTCTCTCATCACCAAAGACTCTGCGAACCACCACGACCAGCCAGTAAATTACTGATATAATATACTGAAAAGTCTATTTTATCCTTATTTATTTAATATCTTCAAGTGTTGGCCAAGCTAGCTTCTTAGTTTAATTTAGCTTCTTAGTTTAATTTATACCCTGTAATTTTATGGATTATAACTCAACTGGTTAGATTTTAAATTTATTTTTTAGAGATTATCAGTTCAAGTCTCACAAACTTCAGGGCTACTGAAGGCTTACATGGTTGTTAACTTCAGGGCCCGTGGAATTAGTCGAGGTACGCGCAACCTGACCCGGACACCCACGTTAATAAAAAAATTATTTTTTTATTTAAAATTATTTTTTATTGTTTTAATATAATGATACAAAAAATAAATTTTAAAATAAAAAAAAATATTATTTTGATATAATTATGAATGAAAAACATTTTAAAAAACAACCTCAATTATATTATCCATTACCGGTGATAATTGTTATATATTATTAGAAGTTTGCTAATCAAAATTTAGGTCATGAATTTATAAAATTAAACTAAAAACAATGTTGATTTAGTTTTTAATAAAATAGTATTGTTTTGAAAAAATATTATAATTTTAGATAAAAAAAACTAAAAACAATTAGTGTTAATCAATCAAATCTCTTTTAAATAGATCAAGTTGGTTAAATTTCACCAAATCAATTTAAATTTAACCAGGTTTCTATATAGTATATATTCATACCCACCACTTAAATATCATAAAGTTTATGTGGTTACCATCATAGGTAAGACTAAGGTTTTTTTTTTAAATTGTATTTCAAACAATGATTTATGGAAATTAAAAAATTAATTTATTCACTACAAGAAATTCGCTAAATACCAACGGCTTTACCGACGGAATATTTCTGTCGGTATTTTGAGGTCGAAATTACCGACGGACTTTCCGTCTGTAATTACGGACAGAAAAGTTTCCGAATTTAAAAAAAAAGCGGGTCGCTGACGTGGAGGTTTTGGCGGGTTTTTTTTTCCGACGGATTCAAAACAACAGCCCGTACAGTGCCCGTACAGTGATGCGACCGGTTTCGCCGTTTAAATTGCCGATGGACTCACCGAGGGATTTGAAATGGCAGATCCGTACGGTGACGTGTCTATGTTTCCGTCAGAATCACCGACGTAATAACCGACGGAGTTTCCGTCGGTGAAACCGTCGGAAAAAGTTAATATATGAC
>Ga0307507_10012515_pt1 | contig 10471 bp, 8 predicted proteins | sample 7_EM_MG_FD_207223 | JGI IMG/M metagenome (GOLD analysis project Ga0307507, IMG submission 207223) | Populus trichocarpa ectomycorrhiza microbial communities from riparian zone in the Pacific Northwest, United States - 7_EM | ecosystem: Host-associated > Plants > Roots > Unclassified | place... | reverse complement strand
TGATATGATATGTTGGTGATATCTTTGCTAACATGATTATAGCATCATATGATTTTATTCACCTAGTGCTATAGCATTGGCATCTTATGTCTTCTTTCATTTAATGATGCGACTGGAACTGTGTTAATCTTTGAATTGTTTAGATGCGCAAAAAAAGAAAGGGAGTTAGACTTGCAGAGTGAGGAGCCCTACTGTTTTTAAGACCTGGTTGCTATATAATTTGTTTAATGAAAAAGATGAATAATTAAGGATACCAAGTTTGAGAGTCATCATGTTATCTTAGATGCATTCTTTAATTTATTGTAGATATTGCAGTTGTTATGGCTTGGAAATGTAGATGTGCTTTTCAACCTTATTATCGGTCGCTTTGTGTGACCTTCTGCTTGCCTATGTTTTGGTTCCCAGCAATCAAAATTCTATGAAGTACATTGCATGAATTGTTGACTGTTCCTTTTCCAGGTCCATGAATGCTTCCCATTTTCAATTGCTGTATCATGGAAAGGTGCAGCTCCAGATTCTCAGAATGGAGCAGCAGATAATCAACAGAGCACTATTGTCTTCCCCAAGGGTAATCCCATTCCTAGCATCAAGGCTTTGACATTCTATAGGTCAGGGACGTTCTCCATTGATGTACAATACGCTGATGTCAGTGAATTGCAGGCTCCAGCTAAGATCAGTACATACACGGTAGGAAGTTAACATGCAGTATCAAAAATTCACGTTTTTAATTAATGTGATCGCAAGGACATGGCCTAATTTTAGTATTAATCTATGTCATATGAACTTCACTTGCAGATTGGTCCTTTCCAATCTACAAAAAGTGAACGTGCAAAAGTGAAGGTGAAAGTCCGCTTGAATCTGCATGGGATTGTGTCTGTTGAATCGGCAACTGTAAGTCTTGAAGAGTGTTTGTGATTCTCATTGTAGTTTATTAATAATAATATATGTACCAGCCTTACTGATGTTATGCTTCTGTCAGCTTTTGGAGGAAGAGGAGGTTGAAGTTCCTGTCACAAAAGAGCCAGCAAAGGAACCTGCCAAGATGGATACTGATGAAGCTCCCAGTGATGCTGCCACTAAGGGCCCTAAAGAAGCAGATGCCAATATGGAAGAGGAAAAATCAGCTGCCGATGTTTCTGGGGCTGAAAATGGGGTCCCTGAGGCTGACAAGCCAACACAAATGGAAACTGATACCAAGGTCAGTTAGCCCCTACAATTTAGGATTGTGTAGGATCTTACTACATTAAATTTCAGTTGTGGTACAGTCAGAAGCTTGGAGGAGAACATCTTTTCCTTTTGATACATTCTTTCATAGACCCAGGTTTCTTTAAAAACTTTTTCCCTGGTTTCAGGTTGAGGTTCCCAAGAAAAAAGTAAAGAAAACAAACATCCCTGTGTCAGAGGTGGTTTATGGTGGAATACTGGCAGCAGAAGTGGAAAAACTACTAGAAAAAGAGTATGAAATGGCATTGCAAGACCGGGTTATGGAGGAAACAAAAGAAAAGAAAAATGCTGTTGAAGCTTATGTCTATGATATGAGGAATAAGGTAGAATTTAATCTTTACTTTACAGCATGACTTTTTGGCAGCCTTCATATAGTCAGATGTTACAATGCTTTTGTATTTTCAGTTAAGTGACAGATACCAGGAGTTTGTCACTGACCCTGAGAGGGAGGGATTCACAGCTAAACTGCAGGAGACAGAAGATTGGTTGTATGAGGATGGTGAAGATGAAACCAAGGGAGTCTACATTGCCAAGCTTGAGGAGCTCAAGAAAGTAAGCACTTCTATTTTTCTGAGAGTGTGTGTTTGTCCACTTCTCCTTGTCCTGTGAAAAAAGGGCTGGTTGGTTATTTCTCAAGTGCATGTTCAATGATGTTAATGATTGCAGCAAGGTGATCCTATTGAAGAGCGCTACAAGGAGTACACAGAGAGGGGATCTGTGATTGATCAGCTTGTTTATTGTGTCAATAGTTACAGAGAGGCAGCAGTGTCTAGTGATCCTAAATTTGAGCACATTGACTTGACTGAAAAGCAAAAGGTAAAGACTTGTTAGATTTTTGTATGTGGTTGTTTGTTGTGGTGAAAGTGTTAACTAAAGCCATTGTCTTGGTATGTGATAGGTTTTGAACGAGTGTGTAGAAGCTGAAGCCTGGTTAAGAGAGAAGAAGCAACATCAGGACTCACTTCCCAAATATGCCACTCCAGTTCTTTTGTCAGCTGATGTGAGAAAGAAGGCCGAGGCACTTGATAGGTATTATTTCTTGGTTCATCTTTGCTTTGAGTTTTGTTCTTTGCAGTTCTCTAAGCTTAGATGGGGGGAATGTTTCTGATACGGTGTGGCAACATTCAGCTGCTTTTCCTGGCCTGTATAGGGTGAGATTTTGGTCAGCATTAAGATTAGAATGTTTGTTTCTGCAGGTTTTGCAGGCCTATAATGACGAAACCAAAACCAGCCAAACCAGCCACTCCTGAAACTCCAGCAACTCCACCACCTCAGGGTAGTGAACAGCAACAGCAGGGAGATGCGAATGCTGACCCCAGTGCTAATGCTAGTGCCAATGAGACTGCAGGAGCTGCCAGTGGCGAGGTGCCACCTGCTTCTGGAGAACCAATGGAGACTGACAAGTCAGAGACTGCATAATTCAATGCAGCTACAGAATCTGTCGTATTGAATTAAGAAATTTGGTTCTGCTGTATCAGAACAACTTTTAAGGAGGCTGAGACGAACTCTTTGGTGGGCTGACATTATGTGAGGATGTGGGTCTTTGATGTCTTTCTCATCTTTTCACCTGTGAAGCCCTCCCATCGTGTGTGGTTCACCTAATTTTATCTTGAGAGCTAGTCTCTAGAATCCGGTTTTAAAGAAAGGGGGTTTTAAGAGAGAGGTTTAGACCTCAAAGGTCTTTTTGCCCCGACTTTTGTTGTGCAGAGACCGGAGTGTACTCTTTTTTGAGGGTCAGTGTTTTAAGTGCCCACTATTTTTTTGTTTTTCCTTTCTGTAGGATGTCCTCAGCATCAAATATTGGCTTGTTTTTTCCCCCCCCTCATTGTTCCTAATATAAACTTTCAAGTCTTGCTTTGCCTACAAAGCAGGGTGCCTGATTCTATTTGATCTCGATCCCAAACAGTTTTGCATACGTTTTGGTTGCCTGTACTAGGATCGCGTGGTGAAGCTGTTCGAAGAAAGTGAAGATGCAGGCTAGCTGCTGGCTGTTGATGTTAAAACTTGGTATCGTGGTAATGGTGTTTAATATTATTAGCACAGTTATCTGAAAACACTAAATTTTATTTTTTTCACTTTAATGCTTTACTTGTTTTTACACTTTTTAGTCTGTCCAGTCTTCCAAGTTCAGTAAATTGTGAGTCAATATAAAAGCTGATCTGCCAATCGATTTGAAAATAATCCAGGCAAACAGATTACTTCTGACGACATTTTCTGTCCAGAAAATGACCCAAACAGCACCTTCATCAAAAGCATCTGACTCTTCGGACTGATTTCCGCAATTCAAAGGTCCTCTCTCTGATTTTACCACCAACAACTTCTGACTGCATTTACCATGAGTGTCATTGCCACCTTCATCCATGTCTTGATTTTTGAATAGTTCTCTTTGGGCTTGAAATTAAATCTGAAAACAAGATTGATAGCAATATGAATAACACTCGTGTTGTTAGGAGTAGAAGTAGTATAAGAACCAAACAATTTCCGAACAAGCAACTAACATGGCTCTATATTCATGATCAATCAAGGATTTGGAAACTCAATCATGTTTCTTACTTTTCATAGATATCAAGGAATCACTAAAAAACATACACCAACTCGTGACAGAGTGACGTGTATCAAGATATCCTGCTCAATCAGCATCACTAAAGGCAATAAGGCAAATGTAAAAACTATCTAGGACTAAAAGAACCAAATAAATATCAAATGATGTGGTAAATAACTACCAAATGTCATTGCATGAATTGACTGACTTACTGAACTGCAAAAGGCCGAGTAATATTGAAATAATTCAAACTGGCGACTAATTATTGAAATAGAGTATGACCAGGAAAAAGACCCCCCTCTCGATGTCAAAACTTAACATTCATCTCCAGAGAAGTATCTATTGGAGAAGAGTCTTAAAGACCAGCTAAAGAAATCAAATCCTGAGTATATTTATGTTGATGCAAAAACTCCCCAGAAAAAGTATAATGAACTAAGGTCTTTCATATGAAAACAATCCTAAAGATGTTGTTGAAGGTTCTTAATCAATAAAGAATCAGTTCTCACAATAACAATGTCATCCATATAAATAAATAGGAGAAAAAAACTAGTAGATGACTTGTAAAGAAATAACAGGATATTTGCTTTGCATAAAAGAGAAGCGAAGCAAGGTAGATTAGAACTTGTTAAACCATACTAGGGGAGCCTGTTTTAAACAATACAATGACCTTTTCAAGTTACACACAACTGATGTAAGGGGAAGAACAAACCAAATAGAGGTTCCATATAAATATTTTTTTGAGATCACTATAAAGAAAAGCATTTTTTATGTTCATTTGATGAATGGGCCAACCTTGAGAAGTAACTATGACAATAATGGTACGCATTGTAATCATTTTCACAACGGGAGCAAAAGTCTCCTCGTAGTCCACTCCATACTCCTGTTTATTCTCAAGAGCAACTATTTATGCTTTAAATTGATCTAGAGTTCTATTAGAGAGAAACTTAATTGAGTACATTTATTTACACCTAATGGGCTTAACAATTGGAGGACAAGAAATAATTTCCCATGTATGGTTATCCTGAAGAGCCAGAAGTTCCTCCTGCAGTGCTTTTTGTCAACACTCATGCTTAACAATTTATGAGTAATATGATGGAACATTAATAGTGGACAAAATAATTGAAAAACCATACTGATTAGAGGGATGAGATACTCTAATAAGCACAAAAAAGTAGACTTAAAAGGAGGAGACACATAAGCAGTCTTAAGAGCAATCTTAGATAGTGGAGCAACTCTAAGAAAAAGTAAAGTTGGTCAACATCTTTCATACACATTTTGTGGCTTGAATCGTTAAAAAGATGATAAATCCTTAAAATTAGGAAGAATTGGAGCAACAAAGAAAGGTTCAACATAAGTAGAGAAGAAATATTGATTGCCAAAGAAAACAACATTTCTAAAAATATAAAATTTGTTACAGCTCAAATCATAATAAACAGAACCTTTATAAGAAACACTATAACAAAAAAAAAATACATTTAATAGACTAAGTAGAAAGTTTGTGTTGTTTATGAGAATGACAAATAGACAAAACAAACATAACCAAAAGTATGAAAATCATTATAGCTAGGAAATTTATTGTAAATATGATAGTACGAGGAATTAAAATTTAACACCTGAGATGACATTTTATTTATTAAATAAACTATAGTAGCAAAGCTTCAACCCATAATTTAGATGGTACAAAAGACTTAATCAATAAGGTCTTAGTGATATCTAAAAGATGACGGTTCGCAAGCTTAACAACCCTATTTTATTGTGGTGTATAAGGACATGGGAGATGTGAGACAACACCTTTTTTATATAAGAAATCATGAAGTTCATAAGACATATATTTCCCACCCGAATAAGATCTCAATATCTTAATACAAGTAGAAAATTGAGACACACCAAGATAAACCGACTATAATCATTAATAAATATCACAACGTACTTGTAATAAGCATGAGGAATAATTGGTGTAATTGTAAATCCCCGGTTATAATTTTTTTGGGTTATTAAAATATGAGAAATTTAACCAATAGTAAAATTGGTTAAATTAAATTAAATTAAAAAAAACCTAAATCAAGATAAAAATGATGAAATTAATGAAATAAAAAGTGAATATAACACTAAATTGTTAGAAAGAAAAATTTTGTGGGGACAAAATGAATACGTAAAACCAAGAGGGTTCAATGTTCAAATAACAAAAGGTTAGGGGTTTATGTACAAATGATAAGAAGGGATGAGGGTAAAGGTGCAATTAACAAGAAGATAGCACTATAAATACCATTCTATTTTCTCTCTTGTGGTGACTTGCAAGAGCAAGAGAGGGGTTAGGGTTCTTTGATCTTTTCTTGTCATTCCTTGATGAAACCTACACCAAAATGTTAATCTAGAGTGATTAAAAAGAGTCAATAAGTGATAAAAAAAGAAGATATTTGGGTGGTTTAAAGACTTTAGAGAGAGGCTGGAGAGAAGACATATTGATGGTAGAAACTCCGACGGCTATAACTCCAACTTCCACCATTGGATCAGAACGATATTTGGATATGTTGTTCTCCTCCATGTCTTGTACATTCACACCAGAGGGATCTTCTATATCAGTCTCCGTTTGAGAGATATCATGGGAGGACAAGTTCTGGGAAAAACACACTTCTAGAAAGTCTTAGTCGTCGACCTTTTTCTCCTCCGTCCACCGTTGGATCGAGCTATAATTTGGCTACATGGTTCGTCCAGATGCTATCTAGATTCTAAACGGTGGAGAACAGAAGAAAACACTCCGAATAGAAGTTGTGCTTCTTACACAGCAGGTCTACAATGTTTAGGTCAGTTTAGTTAAACCCAAGTTTCTGGAAATTTCACTGTTGGATGAAGTTGATATTTAGATATGTTATACTTATAATAATGAATTACAGCTTGGCCGTATGGATTGTTTGAAATATTATTCGTTTGTTATTTATGGTTGTTTGAAAATTCTTTCTGTGACAGCCCTGGAAGTCTATGTTGGGGGGGGTAAATACCACTCTAATGCTTTATTTCCTTTGGGGGTTTTTTCGGTTCACACGACCAATTTTGGCAGTACTTTCAAACAACCATAAATAACAAAAAAATAATATTCTAGACAATCCATACGGTCAAGTTGTAGTTCATTATTATAAGTATAACATATCCAAATATCAATTTCATCCAACAGTGAAATTTTCAGAAACTTGGGTTTAATCGAACTAACATAAACATTGCAGACCTACTGTGCAATAAACATAACTTCTGTTTAGAGTGTTTGTTTATGATCCCCACCGTTCCAAAGCTAGATAGCATCTGGACGAACAACATATCCAAATTATAGCTTGATCCAACGGTGGACGAAGGGAGAAAACGGTCGACGACTGAGACTGTCCAGAAGTGTATTTTTCTTAGAAACATTCCTCCCATGATGTGTGTCAAACCGAGACTGATATAGAAGATCCCTCTGGTGCGAATCTACAAGACATGGAGGAGAACAACATATCCAAATATTGTTATGATCCAACGGTGGAAGGTAGATTTATAGTCGTCAGAGTTTATGCCATCAATATATCTTCTTTCCAGCCTCTCTCTAAACTCTCTAAACCACCAAAATATCTCTCTTTTATCACTTATTGACTCTTTTTAATCACTCTAAGTTAACATTTTGGTGTAGATTTTATCAAGGAATGGGAAGAAAAGATCAAAGAACCCTAGCCCCTCTATTGATTTATGTTTTATTGGATTTGGTTGTAAACCGATGTTTTAAGTTATTATTTTTTTGAGAACTCAATTCTATATTCGTATACATTTATGTTATTCCCTTTTATCAATCCATTTATATAATAGACTAATATTTAAGAAAAGTCGATGTGCTTATTATGTGTGAATGCAATATATGGAAGGATTGAATGGTGTGTGTGATGGATTAATGGAATGTTTGGCCAACTGAGAAGTAGGGATGTTACAGTAATATCCCAAACATCGCTATGAATAATATTAAAGCTCATTATAGCACGGCTACCAAGAGAAGTGAATGGAAGGGTTTTATTCTTCCCTAATTTACATGTAGAACAATCAAATAGAACATTATGAGAAGAAAATTGATCTTTATTTCCTAAAAAACCAAAGTTTAACAAACAAGACAAAACAATAAAATTTGGATGGCCTAAACATTTATGTCACACTTCACCTTTATTTTTAACAGTATTATAAGCAAAAGATAGAAAATGAGAAATTGAAAAATATAGTGGAAATAGTCTTTCAACTTTAAGCCTCTTCATGATCACTGTCCCTAACACTTAATCCTACACAAAATAACCATCACGAGAAAAATGCACATTACAAAAATTCTCCACCAATTGACAAACTAAAATATGTCTGGTTGACAACTTTGGTAATACAAACACATTCTTAAAAGTTGGATTGATATACCTAACCTTAGTAATATGTATATGACCTCTATTAGCAATCTGAATTTGTGATAAACCATGATACGTACGCATATTTTTAAGCATACTAGATGAATTGGTCATATGATTTGAAGTAGCATAATTAACAAGCCGAAATTGATAATTAATATTATTACCTTATAGATTTAAGGCTGAAAAAGATGAAGCAATCATTTGTTGTACCATTTTTAGAGTAATAATACCAGATTCAACTATTATGGATGGGTTGTCATATGCTATAACTAGAAAAGCATTGATTTCATGATTTTGAGGACGAGGGGGGCACTTCTTGATAATATGTCCTTGGTATTTGCAATAATTCCATAACTTCTTTCTACAATTGTTACAATGTTTTCATATTCTTTGCAACTATAATACTGTATATTGCTCATATTCCTGCCCTTCCCTTTTCTTTGAGTCATAAAGGCAACCGTAACATAATTTGTTTACGTGAAAATGCCTTATGTAAGGAGACGTTGCTCTTTGCAAAGTAATTCTCTAAAACAAACATATAAGAAGAGCAAAGATTTCGGTTCATTAAGTTTGAGTGAATAATCTCAAATTCAAATTATATTTTCATTAAAAATTGATCACGCTTGCTTTAGACATGAACTTGTTGAACAATAGAGAGAGATTTAACGGGCACTTTGACATAACCTATATTAGTATATTTTGCCTATAAACTCTGAAAGCCAAAGTTGTAATCCCTGATGAAAAGGCTGCCTTCAAAATAATTAGAAATTTCATTTTATAATTAATAACATCTAGCACTGTTTTCTTGATAGCAAACCTTTTTTAGGTACTCCTACATGGCTTGTGCTATCATACATGGTCTTAGATCAAGAACAATATTAGGGTTAGCAAACTCTAAAATCCAACACATTACCTTAACATCTTTGGCTTTCTATTGAAGTAACTTTATATAATCATTGGGAGCTGGATCACTCCCATCCACATGACCCCATAATTCTTTTCCCATGACAAGTACTTAAAACTAGAATTTCCAAGTTGAATAATTTTTTCTAGTGATTCGACACTAAGCAACCCAAAATTGTTTGATGTTATCTTCTCAATAAACACAACAAAACTATAACAAATAACCAAGACTAAAAGAAAATCCAAGATCCAAGAGCCCTAGGTATCTAGGACAAATTATCCAGTTAAGAAAACAAAAGAAAACCACAACATAACAAAAACAAATAGCCAAGAATAAAAGAAAATCCAAGACCCAAGAGTCATGGGTATCTAAGACTGATTAGCCAGTCAAAAAAACCAAAGAAAAACCAAAACAAGATAATAAAATACAAATTCATAAGTGAAACTCTAATACTATGTCAAATTGGCTAAATGACTTTTCTCTATGAGAGTTTCTTTCATTAAATAGAAATAATTCAGATTTACATCCCACAAAATAAGATACTATTAATTATAATATCACTATAATTATAGAAAGGTATTTACACTATAATTACATAAATATTGACGATAATTAGATAATACTAACTATAAGGAAAAAAGAGAGCCATAATAAAAAAGGGCAAAAAGAAAGCCCAGGTGCTCGTGCCTATTGCCCAGTATGCTTGGGGAATTGCAAGGAAAAGCCCAGTCATATAGGTGGATCAGACCTTCAAGCCCAGACCCGTGTGTGTGGGTTTGTTTTTACTTTTTTTAAAAATAAAATAAATACATAGATGATATTTCATCGGCGAGTCGAGATTCTAGCCATCATTATGGTGGCTAGAAAAACTGGGTAGTGTATCTTTTACCATAAAAATCCAATTTTTAAGCCAATCCAACCCTCGTCAACACCCTTGTAGCACCTATTAACAAACCTATCAACCTAAAAAATCCCAAAAAAGATTATAAAAAAACCCATCCATTTTGGTGGTTGGCAATGACTTGAACGACGACTTTCTCTCTCATCGTTGAACTCTAGCAACCCCTATCTCTCCTCTCCTTAACCAAGGACTGAAAAATAATACAAATAAACTTTTGTATCAAAAGTGGTTTTTTGGAATTTAAAGAGACCTAAATTGTATATATTATGTTGTTTTTAAAGATTGAGGACCTAAGTGTATTTTTCATGAAATCCTTGGCACACTACCAATGTTTGATGCCTTTTTCATTTCGGTCCCTTTTCTTCAAATTTCACTATTGCTTAAGAAATCAAAAGTAATTGTCCTTCAATTAGGATCAAATCTCCCAAAATAAAACTTTGAAGACCACAATAAATTATTTAAAATGAACAATAAGTCCATAGTGTTTTGTGAGT
>Ga0307507_10012514_pt1 | contig 10471 bp, 9 predicted proteins | sample 7_EM_MG_FD_207223 | JGI IMG/M metagenome (GOLD analysis project Ga0307507, IMG submission 207223) | Populus trichocarpa ectomycorrhiza microbial communities from riparian zone in the Pacific Northwest, United States - 7_EM | ecosystem: Host-associated > Plants > Roots > Unclassified | place... | reverse complement strand
ACACTCGTGCAGACCTTTCAGGTGGTTTGCACAGATAGTAAGCATTTTCTACAAGGGTGCTATGCCGAGGATCCAAATTTTTGACATTTTTCAAGCGCATAAGTATCTCCAACATATTAGCCATGCGCACAGTAGTTTCAGGAGAACGATACAGAAAACGGCCACATGTCTCAAGAAGATTGCAAGCAACATCAATGTTATGGTGAGTGAAATCATCCAAACAAGCCTGTAGGAAACAAAAGCATAGATGTAGAAGCACATAGTCCAGCAAAATGAAACATGATGAACGTGTGCCATCTCAGATCCCAACAGACCATATACTAGTTTAAATTCGTCTTCTATCAAAATCAAATAGCAATAATGATATTAAAAAGAAAGAAAAATGAGGGTTCAAAAATTAACTGCATTGATTGTAATGTAAAAAATTTGCTACATTATGTATCATGTCCCTGGTTCTTCCTGTCTTCCTAAACCAAAAGGCATCAAAAGCAAATGGAAATTTTCATAGGAACTCCAGCAAGGTAAACAAGAAAAAAAAGGAAGACCATCTAAGCATAAAAATTGATTTGGAGAACTAACAGAAGATACTGTTGCCAAGGGAAGAGGAAGATTGACAACATGGATTAATTTCCTGGGAATTGATAAAAAGTATGTCTTGCTAAAATCAGAACTGTGCAGGAAGACTCACGTAGCCAACCCATCTAGTTACAACAAAGGCTCAATAGGCAATAGAGTAGAAGCCAATTAAAAGAAAAACAATAAATGAGTAAGCCACTACACATACCTTCAAGCAACTAAAAACAGTGCTTGCTGGTGCAATTCTGAACTTGCATAGCTCTCCAATAAATCTAATATTTCTGATCTTCGTTTCAATGTTCATTTGGTCCTGTAGAAAATTTACAATTTGAAACTTCAATCATAATATTTACAGATTGAAATTGAAAAGGCAAGTAAAAGAACATTGACAAGAATAACAAGCCATTCTTCAATGAAACACGTCAAAAACAGACCTTTTTATTGATTAAGAAATTGAACTCCTCCTCTAACAACTGTAAGAGCATGAAAGACACATCCTTCATGCAAGTTGAGAGAGTGGCAACCATGCGTGAGTAGTATGGTAGCAGTTCCAGAGATGTCCTGGGTACATTAAATAATGCCCTCACAAGCTTTTTCCGATTTGACTTTGAATTAAAATAACAAAACTCTACCTGAAACAGAATATTCACAAAAACACACAGCAATGAGATCTTTAGGGTAAAGGTGAATAGCTGAAAATCATTTTATCTTCAGAGCGGTGTGATTACAGTCAATTGATCAATTAGGTCACGGCTGACGCAACCAGGGAGCCTCTGTAACAGAGCATCCAGATTAGTCCCTTCAAGACTTTTGAGTTTCTCCTTCTCATTTTCTCCTTTTCTCTCCGCATCTTTTTCCTTGCCTTTCTCTTTTTCAGGATCTTTTACTTTCTCTTTATCTTTCTCTTCCTTATCCTTTCCTTTCTCTGTACTTTTTCCCTCCTGCAAAGTGCCAGACTCTGCAGTAACCTCTGCCATGTCTTGGGTGGATTGGCCTTGGTCCGATTCAGGTGCCAGCTCCTTAAAATAAATAGAGACATCATTAAAAAGATAATCATAAACTGCTTTCATGTTGAGGGTAGAAGTAACATGTTTCACAAAAGAACACCAAACCAACCCTAGATAAGAACAAATACAACTCAAAATGCTTATATTTTGAAGGAATTATATCTGTCATTGATTGAAAGCGCCGGAATACATTTAAGTTTAGAAACAACAAGAAGCTCACTTCAGAGAAGAGGAGGGGGGCGGAAAGGCCCACAAAAGGCTTTACTAGCATAAATCACAATACAACAGATTTAACCACAAAGTAAGCCAGCTTTAACGAGAACTGCAAAATGATCACCATAATTCACAAGCTACTAATAAAAATTTACACAAAAGTTAGCACAAGTTCTTTACCATTTTTTGTCATAATTTCAAAGTTAAGTTGGGAACAACCAAAGCCCTAATAAAACATCTGAGTTTTAATTCCTTACACTTTGTTGATCTTGAGTCTTCACAGAATGATCATTCGCTTTGGGTTCTGCCTCTCCCAATAACACTGCTGGAACAAATGCTCTAAAAGGAACGCATAAAAATCCAACTTAAATTTCAAGCTAGCAAATTTTGTATATAAGGTAGCCAGAATCAAATTTAATAAGAAAATGCATCTGTAACGACTGACACCATTTTTTTTTAACTGGATTGACAGATTGTCTTGCTACAGCAAACCTGAGATCTGGTAAGCATTCATAGAAGGCTCTAGTATCTTCATCATCCCACAAAGCTTCGAGGACAGAAGAATCTTTCCCTGCAGCAGGCGATGAAATGTCCTCTCCGCTAGTAAGCCTAGTTGTATGACCATCTTCTGGCATCACTGGAGGTTGCATATGAAGTGCTTCTGCTAAACTGATATAAAGAATTTACATGTCAATGGAAAAATCATGAAGACGTAATACCAGATGCAAGCTGAAGGGGCATTACTTTATAGCCTCCTCAGAAGTTGAAAGGTTGGCACACCAAGAGATTAGGCTCAAATAATACAAGCACCACTACATGCAACAAGGAAGAATCAACCAAAGCATTTACTATGAGGGGCAGGGCACTTAATTGCAGGTACAAATTCACCAACTATCCCATGCATTTCATAAAATTTTATCAGCACCTAAATTCAATTCTAAAGCCCATCATAGCAATCACAGCAATTAGCCAATTCTCAGAGTCAGAAATCTTCTACTTAAAAGTGTCTGAAAGATTCTTGATAAATTAGTAATTAGCTTACAAGCTTTCTTGCAAGTTGAGATTGAAGAAAAGATTGAGGCTTGAACCAAAGCCAGAAGCAATAAAGAACTTTCAGGCAAGCATTTATAAATAAGAAACATGAACCATAGCCATCTTGCGTTGCTAAGTAAGTTAAGAAATTGACATCAGAAAAATAAAAATGTCCACTCTGCACACTGGTTTCAGCAGTTTCAAGTTTTGTACACCCCAGCAGTGGTTTTTCTCATCTTTGACCCCATGAAACTTCATTCATCAAGTTCTCATTGGCTTTACAAATTACCATTTAAAGTCCAGTTAAAGAGATTGTCTTTTGACATGTATTTCCAGAGTGGCAAATCTTTTTCAATCAGAATTAAATTTTTTACTTGCATAACTTCTAGCTAAAATCATCATTCATGAATTAAGACCATGTACAATAACAATGGTTGTGTTATTGAGAAGGTAAAAAGGTTATGGATTCAGAAAAGCAGACATGAAGATAGAGAAGGAATTCCAAAGGAAATATGGCATGTTTCGATTATTACAATGTATGGCATACTGTTGGAATGGAGTCTGCTTGTCTAGTCACCCAATAAATACAAGAAGAAAAAGAAATCAGGAAGCAAACTTACGATGACACATTACGGTACAAATGGTCATAAGATTTTCGCAGCTTTTCATATGATGAAACATTTTCATCACTCAGCTCTCCTTTAGCATTCAAAATCTTTGCATTTTCATGCTCCATTTGACGAAGTGACTGTTAAGAGATAAAAATCTTACATTACTGGCATCTTTAATGATACAAGTAAAAAAAAAAAGTATAAATGAAAAGAAACCAAGTTCCTCATTCAAACAAGAAGAGCCCAGCAAAATCAAGAATGAAAGGATGGATTAAAAGTAAACAGCTAAAAGAAGTAACACTCTTACTGCATGATCTGACTGAAGTAGTTCAGCGACAGCATCATAGTATGCGTGGAAGGCCTTCCTGAAGATTTTCTTTTGATCTGTCGTGATGTTAAGGCCCTTAAAAAACTGCAGCAAAATTTCAGAATGTAAGATATAAACACAAACTTAAACAAGATTAACAAAGTAATTTTAAAGGACCTAAACACAACAAATAATGCAAATAGTGGATGTAAATGAGTTAAGAATTATCTCAAAAAGAGGTGTTAAGCAAAACTAAGATAAAAACAAACTAAAATGATATTGGCAATTTAATCTAAAGAACCTAGACACAGAAAAAATGTGAAAAATAAAAGAAAATGAGGTAGAAATTATCACCAAAATAGAAGGTGCTAACAAGAGTAAGATCAAATCAGTATCATGAAACATATCTTTACAAATAACCAGGTTAGCCAGAAAGAATTAAAAGTGAATGAATAAAAGAATAAGTAGCACCTCTTCATGAATTTCTTGTCCAGATAGTGGAAGTCCCAGAAAAACTCTTCCTTGTCGAGCAAAACTAGCAAGGAGAGTCAGATTTGTCTGGGTAGTATCTCTGTCCTTTAAGTGCTCTGCACTGGTAAGATCCTTAATAATATTGATGAAAACACTGCTGTCTTCTGTAACTCCAACAAAGAAAAGTTCCAAAAGCAGCTTTAAGGTGCTTCGCTTCTTCATAGCCTTTGAGTTCTTGTCCACATCCAAGTCTTCTCCAGATTTTACAGGAAAAAAGACTTTCAAGAGCCCTTGTACTAGGCTCGGCGAGAAGTCTTTGTATCGTTGATGAAGCAGTGAACAGATCTTTCCAAGGAAGGCATTTGTTAGAACAGTGCAGAAGGGCAAGCAAAATAATAAACATGCCATGCAGACTTCATGCAACAAGTTCAAAGAAAAATGCAGTTTCCAATACATAGAAAAAACTAGCAAGTTGCTGGATAGCTCTACATGTGACTTTGTTATTGTCCCTTGAGAACTTTACAAAGTCTGCTAGTTGAGAATAATTGCAGACTTGACTCATCAAAATTTAAATGGCGATGAAAAGGAAAACAAAGCATTATGAGGAAACCATCAACTAATCCAGAAACTTGAAGCATTCAAAGAAATTTGCTAGGCACGGTAAAAACCTAATAAGATTAAATTGCACTTATTGCAGATTAAAAAAAGAAGAAGAAACAGCACACTTCTGCAAAACTTGCAGTGAGCATTTGACTGTTTTATAACATATCACTTAAGATTTTCATGATCTTAAGCATGCAATAACCCAATATATAGTCTCAAGAATTGAATAAATAGGCAATAGCTTGAAGACATTTTAATATGACTACCATTATCCAGTAACTAAAAAGGTGATCAAGGCATGAAGACACATGCGATTTGAAAAAAAAGTTGTTCTGCAGCTAGTGAATCATATCCACACACGCACCCAAAAAAATCAGTTTGTGACTTTAAAAGCTACCTGAACAGCTGCTTGTATGTCAGAAGTTCTAAGTTTCGCATCACAAATGGATGTTACAGCTTCACTGACAAATTTGCTAAGGTTCACATTTCGCAACTCTTCCATCAGTCCTTCCCTCTGTTCCTCATTTATCTGCTTTAATTTTTTAATAACTGCTGTATTGCGCTTAATGCTGGAATCCAATGTCCTGAGAAATCCTGAGTCTGGTGACAGTGGTAAATTGTATCAATATCCCCTACTGCAATCTAGAATTATGATAAAATTGCATTTTTTTTTTAAGCATAGCAGCGTACAGTAAAAGACTTAAGATCACTTTCAAAGGACAAAAGATGGTGAATCCAACTAGAATCAAAAGCAATCACATATTCTTTTATCAGAAACATGGCAGCTATATTTGAATTCTCAAAGACAAACCATTTTATAGTATCTAGAGAATATCGATCAGGCATGGAGAACATGGTGAATTGTCAAAGTCTCGCTAACATGTTTTAGAAAACCCAACCATGAGAGAATTCTCTCCACCTCCAGTAAGAGTGCCTGTATATGAAGGAATTTCAAAGAGAATTGACTTTCAAAAAGGATTCGTTAATTCAAGAATATCCATGACTGGAGTAAAAAGGGGAAGATTTTTGAGATATTTCATGTTTAAAACTAGAGAGCATAGGGATATTTCGAAAGTCTTTAATTAAATTCAGTCTATGCTGCTGTCATTTTTGAAATTCCATTTGTACAAAGTTGTTAGCTGCCTTTAACATCATTTCTTATGTCCTATAATGCCAGCACAGAAGCACATGCAACTGCAGTGCTGTTACCAGAGTCTTTAAAATAGCTATTGATGCTAAGAGAAAGGTGTTTTTCAAGAATTACTACCAAAAGCACAATGTTCTATCATCACTACTAACCATCCGCACCTTTATAGGATCAGCTATTATTAATCATCATTTGCATCACAGTGATTATCATTACTGCCATTGAAAAACCTGTCAGGAATATTACCACCTCTCACTATCCTTAGTTCTTACCCTTTTTACACCATCACTATAATTCTACCACCATTCCTCGATTTCTTGATTGATGTTTTTTCTATAACCATCTCATGCAAGTGGCCCTAGATTAGAAGCACTGACCCATCTCCACCTGCATGAGCATGCCCACAATCTCCCACTTCGTCCTATTATGGGAAAGTCATCCAGCATATTTCCCATCTTGATATTCTAAACAACAACATCTGCTCTCAGGATCCCACTATATAGTAGTGGTGATAACGAGAAAAATATCAAAGCACATCCAGCATAGGATTCAATCAGACACAATAAAACTCTACCAAATTTGACACGGTCAAACATTTCTTTTTTGGATAACCAGAAAAACACAACATAAGAACTTACATAGGCAATGCACCAAGGTATTGCCGCCCGTTACATACAATAAAAACCAGTAAAATAATAAATCAACAAAAAAGATAAAGAGTCATTTGCACTTATAAAAGATTCCTCAACACGTAGTGATCGTATATTCCCAATTCAATTATCTAAAAAAGAGGAAGTGGGGAACAGACCAGACCTCCGGAAACGTGATTTTATTATCAGCCTTGAAAAAAAAAACTTATTTTCCTGACTATTTTATTATCAGAAGCATTATCAGCCTGAGGCTTTTTGTTCATATTTTATCACGCAAAAATCACTAAACAACCAACAAGCCATTATTTTATTTTTTTTACCGTTAAAAAAATTAGCAAAACAAGAAACTGGTAGTTGATCTTATCCACTTCAGTAACCAATAAACAGTTCAACAAAGCTAAGAAAATCTCGTAACATAACCAACCAGGCCTTTCAGGGTTCAAATTTCTTTGACGAAGAGCAACTTTTGCCTCGATAGATTTCTTCATTTCCTCAAGTCGAGCAACAGCTTCCTGACAAACAAACAAAACAAATCATCTCAACAACATTGCTTAAAATAACAACACAGAAAAGCAAATAATAACAATAAAAATAACTGCAACAAGCACTGCATATCCTAATTCATAACATCTAAAAACTAATTCAAATTCAACTTGAAAATCATAAACTAATATTTGTTAAGCAAAAACTAACGTTACTCAGAAAATCTAAAGATCACACAAACAAGCACGCACGAGCCCACGCGGATAAAAACACAAAGTAATAAAATGAGAAAAAGCAATCGCACCTCATCGTCTTCCTTTCTAGGAGTTTCACTTCCACCACGGCTCTCATCTTCATGGTGATCCATCTTTCTCTAATTCGAAACCTATAACTTATCACAAAAAACCCTAGCATAACAAATTGCAGAGTTTAATTCACCATTAAAACCCTAGAAATAGTACTAATAATCGGAAATTAAATGGAACTTAGAGAATAAGAGAAACGCGACCTGCATTTTTCTCTTGAATCGTTGTTGCTTGTGTGGTTACATATAAGTATATAAAAAGTTAGAGGAGATAGAGAGAGGTTAGGGTTTACCTGATCGGAGATTAAACCGGATAGTAACCGGGAAAGTAAAGGAATTTAGAGAGAGAGAGAGAGAGAGCGGGGTGGGGAGGGAAGGGAGAAGGCTATGCGCTGCGGGTGTGTTTGGGTCCGAGAAAAATAAAGTGTCCGAGAAAAATAAACCCTTGAACTGAGGCCTAATACTTGGCTATTTTTTAGTTGAAGACATGTTAAAATATTTTTTAATTTTTAAAACTAATGTTTAATATTAATATGTTAAACTAATTTAAAAATAATAATTTAAAAAAATAAAAAACAATTCTAAAAGCTCTTTTCGTAATACATTAAAATAATATTTTTTATTTTTAAAATTAATTTTTGATATTAACATGTAAAAATAATTTAAAAATATTTAAAAAATAATTTAAAATAAAAAATAATAATTTTTAAAAATATACTTTTAAAATATAAAAACAATTAAATTTTTAAAAAATAGAGGTAAATATCCAAGTTAGGTGTAGAGGTTAATTGAACCATTTATTAGTAATGAACTTTGTATTTAAGTAGAAAATACATTTTACAAAATTTAAAAAAATTATATGAAATTAATTTTTTTTTTAGTATTTTGAAATTATTTTAATAAGTTGATATCAAGAATAATTTTAAAAAATAAAAAATATATATTATTTTTATATATTTTTATAAAAAAAAACTTTAAAAAATAATAATATTACAATACCAAGTATTACTGAAATTTAAAAGGGTAAATCAAGTTGCCATGACCCAACCCAGGATCGACCAGGTCCGAGGTCTGGAATTTCTAAATTTCATCTCAGTTCATCTGCTGTTGCAAATTCAGTATTGCAAGGAAAATATCCTTCCTTCCAGGTTCGAAAAAAAAATCATTCAAGGGCCAGATTCTCTTGGCTCGGGAACTATACACACAGTACCATCAGGCGGCCACAGTCCAGTCACCTCGACCCAGGTCAGTCTAGTCCAGTCACAGGTCTGCTAGAAAAATATGGCCCAAGGAAATTTCGGAAACAGAACCCATAAGTTTTACACTGAAGCCCAGTTCCTTAAACAACAACGAAACAGCTTGAAAGTAGGGATACCAGTTTATTCAAAGTTTTCGCTAAATTTTTTTAATGTTTTTATATTGTTTTAACGTGTTAATATTAAAAAAATATTTTTTTAATATTTTTTTAAATTAATTTTTTTAAAAAAAACAATAGTTATCAAACATCCAATTACCCTCATAATTAATCAGTCATGAGTTAAGTTAAATCAAATGAATATATTTTTTTAAATAATATATTATTTTATGGGTAATAAATAAAATATAAATATCATTAAACCAATCATATATATATATATATGTATGTATGTATGTATGTATGTATATAATTACATCATTCAGTGTATTATTTTTTATTTATAAATATTTAAATTTATTATCCAGATGTTGGTTGTTATGGTATGAATAGAGTACAACCCCATGAATGCTGATGTCTATTGTCATCTATTCTTGCAGGGTAGTAGTCAACTTGACCTTCTACCTTGAACGTTGACATTTCAAAACCGTGTTACTGACTTATCAGACGTCATCGTATGCCTTGAGGAAAATGTATGATTTTTTTTTAAGAATCAACTCATTCAATTAAAAATACAGGAGGAATGTCGCAGTTTAAAAATTTATTTATCACGGTTGAAAAAATAACATTAATAACTCATTGTTATTTTAAATAATGATTTATATAAAAAAAAAAAACATTCAAATAAACAAGAGAGAAAATAAAAAAAATTTAGAAATAGACCGAAACTTCAAATATAACATCATCGATACCATTAGAAAGATCTTGATAAGATAAATATAACGATACAAAAAAAAGATCATGATGATGACCTGAGTAGGCATAATTGCTGTAAAAAATGAGTTATTCGTTTTTTTTGAGTGACAAATACAACTTAATTTGATCATTATTTGCAATTCTTTTTATGTTATTAGATTTGTCCCCTTTGAGATTTTTATAATAATGTTAGTAGTGTGGAATTTTGGTGTCTTTCCAATATTTTTTTTTCTTTCTCTCAGTTTTTCTATTTATTTAATAATTTTTGTATGAAAATCGCGTTTTCTAGTCATTCATGACATGACATGTACAAAACTTTGTTAATTCACTTGTTATTTTTAATTGTGTTATCTCTCTGGTATTTATTTGAAGTTGATGGTGGAAAAAAAAAGCCAAAATGTACTGGATTGTTTGACCAGAAGGTAAAACAAGATTATTTATTTTTTAAGATTTCTGTTTATAGCTCATAATTTTTGAATGGTCTCCGCGCAAACAAGCCAAAAATTCACACTGCAGACAATTCAAATGTTGAATTCCTGTCGCATATCTTCTATACTGACTTTCAATGCTAATTACTTCCGATATGATTCCGCTTCTCACTTGAAACCATAGTTTTAACATCTGGTTTGATAACCTACCAGTTTAAAGTTCGGGTTTTGGATTTTGACCGGGTTGTTCGGGTTATTTTTTTTTTAAATCAAAATAATATTGTTTTAATAAAAAAAAAAAATGTCAATAGATTGTAACCGGGTTTTTGATCAGATCTTACTGGATCAATCAGATCATCAGGTTACACCGGATTTTTTTTCCTTTATTATTTTTTTAACCCAACTTAATTTTAACTTTAAATTAATTGGTTCTAGATTGACCTGCCAATACCAGATCGAATTTCAGAAACTGGTACGGTTGCAGAAGGGTGCTTATCCTCAAATTCAAGACTAGGCACTGCTGTATTAT
>Ga0307507_10012513_pt1 | contig 10471 bp, 4 predicted proteins | sample 7_EM_MG_FD_207223 | JGI IMG/M metagenome (GOLD analysis project Ga0307507, IMG submission 207223) | Populus trichocarpa ectomycorrhiza microbial communities from riparian zone in the Pacific Northwest, United States - 7_EM | ecosystem: Host-associated > Plants > Roots > Unclassified | place... | reverse complement strand
CCCTTTGCCCTAAGGATGTATAGGAGACGCTTATGGGGTATATTATTATAGGCGCCGCTAATATCTAGGCTAAGTATTAATACTATAAAGTCCTTTCGCATAGCCCATGCAGTTTTAATGGTAGCAGTGAGTAGTATAAGTGCTAATAGCGTTAAGCGATTCTTTCTTGCCCCTATTTAGCTTTATAGTAGTAGGGCGTGTTTCTCTACTATATCTGCTATGTGGTCCACTATAACCTTTTTTAAGATCTTGCTTAGGGTGTTTTCTAAGGCAATAGGGCGGTAGCTTCCTAGGATTAAGTAATCTACTTTGCCTTCTTTTTATAAGATAACTATTGTTATAGATCTTCTAAGTTGCGGGTAATAGCCTATTACAAAGTATGCTCTAGCTACGTCTGCAAGCTAAGGTGCTATAAGTGGTCTATAGGTCTTTAGGGCTTTGTTTAGGATCCCATCTAGTCCTAGTGCTATATTGTTTAAGAGGCGGCTAATAGTTCTGGCCATTTCTTTAGTTATTATATCGCTGTTAACCCTTAGGCGGGTCACCGGTGTTTTACTAGTAATGTCGCTAAGGTCTACTGGAGCTGGTTAAGGGAAAAATCTTTCTATAAGGATCTTTGCCTTTTTATTATTATTACTTGTGGCCTATGGTTCGCCTACTCTTTGTAGGGGTGGTAGGTATAGATCTTTTACTAGGTATCCCGCCTTTTTCTTTACCCATTTTGCTATAGTCTAAAGGCCCTTGTTATAGGGGAGACTTAGGTTAGTAGTATGTTTGTTTATAAACTATCTTTAGTTATTCCTTGCTTTTTTTCTTAGGGTATTCTTTAGCTAGTTTTTTGTGTCTTTATATTATCTCTCATCCTTAGAATTGTGGCTACTTATATATTTCCTCCTTGCTTATTATTAGCCGGCTACAAAGGCCGCGCACTGTATGGACCATGCGTATTGCGCATAGGGGCCTAGTTTTAAAACTGGGTAGTGCTCTTTTAGCCTACTTTTAATTGCTGCCTAGATCCTTTCTAGTTTTTAATTAATTTCCTTGGGGGTAGCTAATAAGCCTTACTTATTTAGTATTGGGTGGATTTCTTCTAGGTCTTAGAGTTATTGTTTAATTATATTAAGGAAGCTATTTATGTTAAGCTTCCTTATTGCATATCTTTTGCTATTTAGTTACGCCTTAATGTCCAGATCTAGTTATATCTGGATAGGGATATAGTCTAAGGTAAGTGCCTATTCTTCTTTAAGGGAGCACCTTTTGAGTCTCTGGTATAGGTTTTCGTCTATAATTATAAGGTTAATTATACTTTTAGCGGTGCCCTATTACTATATAATTACACCTAGGGGGGTAGCTAGCTTAAGGCCCCCATTGTCTATAGCTCTTAGTAGGCACTCTGCCTATTAATTAGCAGCAACATAGATGCCCCCCTACTATAGGTGGTGGAGGTTTATATCTCCTAGTAAAATAGACTCTACATATTTAGTTTCTAGCAAGCTTATTATAGATATAATGTTCTCTATCTATGCTACCCCTTTGACCCTAGGGTTATGTTAGCGACTCAGTCAATCGAGGCACAAGCACAGCAAGAGGGACGCGCAAGCCTGTACAATTAGTAGTCTATAAACGAGGATCCAAAGCTAGAGAAAGGAAGGGAGAAGAATAGCAGCGCCGTGCGAAGTTTTATGTGGTCCTCTAGTCACGTGAGCTTACGTGACTCGGCGTCTACCATAACGTCTACCATAATCCACCGTTTTCCACTAGCGCCGTAACATTACCCCCCCCTCCGAAAAAGCCTGCCCTTAGGCTTTGTATGTCCGTATCATGTCCGTAAGGTGTTCTTATCTGTATGCTTAATAGGTAGCTTATTATCTTCGCTATACTAGCACTCCATCCACTCGTCTAGATACTTCGGGGGTCCTGGCTTATTAGGGTATTGGTTATGGAATTCTTTAAGCTTTTGGGGGCAACCTATAAAGTTCCAGGCGGGGTACCAGGTTGGGTCTAGATTGTAACCTTTCTATTGGATATGGTATTTTAGCGTTTCTTGTACTAGTTTATAGGCTAGTATTTCATTAACTTCCCATTTGTCGTCGCCATTAACTTAAATCGGCAGTGGAGGCTCATTCTTTTGTTCAGGTAGTAGGTTATTTACAGCTTTCCGTAGTTTATTTGGTGAGAAAATAGGGTGGACTTTAATTAAGTCTGGGAGTTTAACCTTGTATGAGTTGCCTTCTTTATTAAGGATCTTATATAGTCCTGCCATCTTATAGTCTAGCTTACGGCTAGGCCGTTCTGTCTTCTAGTTCTTTGTTGTAACCTAGACCTTGTCGCCTATAGTAAAGTCGGGCTCGCGCCTGTGCTTATTTGCCTGCTGTTCTATTGATTTCTGGGCCTTCTCTAGGTTCTTGCGGGCTACTGTCTATGCTTCTTCCAAGCGTCTAGCATACTGCTGTGCTTTCTTATAAGATAGTTTTTCGCGTACGGTTTGTGGTCCTTCTGGTCTCTTCCAGTTAAAGCTTGTATGGGGTAAGTATCCTATTTCTAGCTAAATAGGTGCAAACCCTGTAAAGTTATGGGGTAGGGTTGCCTGGGCGTAGTCTATTATGGGTAGTAGTTCGCTCTAGTTGTCTTAAAAGTAGTTAATAAAGGGCCGGAGTCTCTAGTCCAAGTATTAATTTATGATCTCCGTCTAACCGTCTGTCTGGGGGTGGTATGCTGTAGAGAGCTTTAGCCTAATACCTAGGATCTGGGTAAACTCGTTCCAAAAGGCTGATATAAACTGCGGCCTGTGGTTGGATACGATAGTATCTGGTGGTCCGTAAATTCGGTAGACATAGTGGATATACAGTCAGGCCGCCTCTTTAGCATCAATATTCTTATAATAGGGGATTGAGAACGGGCGCTTACCAAAGCGGTTGATTAGGATTATAACCATATTATATCCATCGCGGTCCGTAGGTAACTTATGGAAGTCTATAGAGATATACTGCCAGGGGCGTTCTGGTATTAGGAGTGGCTTTAATAGCCCTAGGGTCTTGTCTCATAGAATTATAAACCTATGGCAGTTGTCGCAGTTCTATACATAGCGGTTAATATTTATAACCATTCCGGGCTAGTAGTAGCGGTCGCCAATAATTCTGCGGGTCTTATTTTTTCTAGGGTGGGCCGTAGAGACCTAAGTATGTGCTTTGGTAATGAGCCGAGTCTGTAAATTCTGTTCCTCTACCACCACTAGCCGTTTCTAGTGCTTAAGTAGTCCGTTTTTGAGGGACTATGGGCTAGTAGCATCCTTTACCTTTTTGTGGTACTCCTGTAGAGAAGGGGCCGTACGGTTTACCTGCAGTAGTTTATTAATAAGGTCAAGTTCTGTGGAGTTAATGGGGCATATCTTAGCGTCTAAAGGGTCTATATTTAGTTCTGCCTGTATCTGGGGGTCGAGGTGCTCTGGTTATAGTAGTGCCTAGGTCCGTAATAAGATCTTTATAGCCGCCTGGTTACCTAGGTCCTGTTCACGCCTTATAAGAGCGTCCGCACGGTTTGTAGCGCCTAGTTTATATATAATTAAGAAGTTGAATTGAGATAGGATATCTGCCCAGCGTGCCTACCAGGCCGTAAGGGCCTTAGTTATTATAAAGTATTCTAGGGCCTTATGATTTGAAACTACCTTAATAGGCTTAGGGGTCCCCTCTAGCTATATACACCAGTGCTAAAAGCTAAAGATAATAGCCAGCATTTCTTTGTTATGGATATAGTAGTTTAGCTTAGTATCTATTATAGTCTTCGAATAGTATGTAATAGGGTGCTATTCTCCATCCAGTTGCTTCTGGGAAAAAACACCGGCTATTGCACTGTCTGAGGTATTAGTTTCTAGCATCAAGGGCTGTTCTGGGTTAAAGTGGGTAAGTAGGGGAGCTAATACCAGCCGCTTTTTAAGCTCATTAAAGGCCTGCATATATATGGTGTTAAAGTGGAATGGCTGGTCTTTCCTAGTAAGGCGGTTAAGAGGCTGGGCGATCCTACTGTAGTTCTTAATAAAGCGTTGGTAGAAGTTATAGAAACCTAAAAATGATTATACCCCCTTTATGGTCCGTGGGGGTGTCTACTGGTTAATTACGGCCGTTTTCTCTGGGTCGGCCTTAATTCCGTTTGTACTGATAATAAAACCTAGGTACTTTGTACGCTTAATACTAAATTTTGACTTCCTAATATCGGCCTGGAGACCAGCCTCGCGGAGCCGTTGTAGGACTTTATGGACGTGCTCCTCGTGTTCCAGCTTATTCTTAGAGTAAATCATAATATTATCTAGGTAGGCCGTACAGAAGTTATTAAGGTAGTTAAAGAGTATATTGTTTATATACCGCTGGTACGTAGCTGGTCCGTTGGTTAGTCCAAAAGGGAGTACCTTATATTTGTACGTTCCGTAACGGGTTTGAAATGTAGTAAGCTCCTCAGACCCAGGGTTTATCCTAATTCGGTGGAAGGCCTGGTGGATATCAAGCTTTGTAAAGACCCTGGCTCTACTTATTTAGGCAAGAGTCTCATCGAGTAAGGGTAGTGGATAGCGGTCCTTGCGGGTTATGTTATTTAGCTTATGGTAGTCAATGCAGAAGCGCAGTCCTCCATTGGGCTTTTTGGTAAAGAGAATAGGCGAGTTAAAAGGGGCTTGGCTAGGCTTAATAAAGCCCTTATTAAGGTTATCAATAAGGTACTGCTTTGTGGCCTGTAATTTGGCGATAGACTGCGGGTAAAGAGGGCTAAAGCTAAGGGTGCTTCCCTTACCTTAATCGATCTCGATCTTATAGTCATACGGTTAGTGAGGCGGAAGTATATCTGACGCTGCCTTGGAGAATACGTCCTTGAATTTCTAGTGTTGATTAGGCAGTTTTTATTCTACTAGTTCCTTATCCATAAGCTCGCTTTCCTATCCACTAAGCTCACTTTCCTTTTCCTTAAGCATTCGATCAATTTCGTATAGGCTAGTCGTAAAGGCAACAGTATCAGGCTGAACCAAGTTCTGGTAGAATCCTGCAGCGCCAATGCAGTAGATATCGACTGGTGGGAGGTCCGCAGGTTTCTTTACATACGCTTGTCGGGCCATATCTTGCGGTATAGGGTGTATAGTCTTCCTTAGCTCACGTTCCATTTTCCATAAGTTATCCTTCCTGTCTATCAGCTTAGTATGGCGTCCAATATCCCTGGTTTTCCTTTGGGGCTGCATAGGGCCTAGGTTCTCTATAGGGGGCTTAGCTAGGTCACTACTGACTTCCTAGGTCTCTGGTGCGGATAGCGTGACATACACAGTCTAGGGGCGGCGTAGTATACAGATCCGTTGAGGATTAAGATGTACATCCTTCTTAAAGGCCTAGTCTCTGCGCATAGCATCGGCCTAGTAAATAGTATTAATTTGGGGCCGTATGAGGTTTTCCATTATAATGCTAATTTCTTTTATAAAGGAAGGGGTTGGGGGTAGGGTTTTAGGCCAGACAAGCCGTCTACTCCGTACGTTGAGCTGTAAGCCTAGATAGGCTAGCTATTTTCTCCCTATAATTATATCGTGGCTCCCGAGGTCCGTAATAAGAAAGGGGACGTTATACTACCTTCGTCCGTCGACGCGGAGGTGGATCCGCAAGATAGTTGTAATAGGTGGCCCTATTCGTCCGTTATACCCGCAAATAGGAATTGGTTTAGGCAGTTCTTTAAGGGGTGCATTTAAAAAGTCAGCCAGCTTTATAGCACACTAGGTGTCTATTAAGGCAAAGGTATTTGCTCTAGAGTTAGCTAAAGTAGAGGTTAAAACTTGATATCTATTGTGGAATAAAGTATAAGGGATAGTGCAGCTTCTTCTACTGACTAGCCGACCCAGATTAATATGTAACATATCAATCCCTTTTAACCCTAGAGAGGAGTCTTTCTCTAAGGTTCCTCTTTTTTTGACTTTGCCTCTGCGCTGTCCTCCTAGATTAGTAGGACCTTATTCTTTTTCACATTCGTTAGGTATTCAGCTGCACAGTAACCCTTTTAACCGCATATAAAGCAAGCTCCTTAGTCGCTAAGGGCCTGTCTATAGGGGTCGCTATACGAAGGCCGAGTATACGCTGGAGTCACGGTAGGACTAGCTGCACGGCTCGCCACTAGGTTAACGGCAGGCGGTATGGTCGGTACTGCAGGGGCTGCAGATCTTACTGGGGTATTGCGGCCCGTTCTTATAGTACTTGTGTTCTAGTTGGCGGAGCTTCTAGCCTTATACCGCTTAGCACATACCTTAATTTGATGGAGGCCCTGGTCGATAGCTAGGCATTGGTCTATAAGTTCCTTTAGCGTCTGTATAGTAGTATAAACCGGCAGTATGGCGCGCTGTAGGTCCAGGGTAAGCTTGTTAAAGAGGTCTGGTATTAGATCTTCCTAGGGGATTTGGGCCTGTCCAGCTAGGTGCAGAAAGTAGGTCTGGAAAACCGAGAAGGTTTCCATTGTTTTTATTATTAGGCTTTTATAATTAAGATGGGCATTCTATACCTTGAAGGGATCCTTATAAATAGAAGATAGGTGATCAATCATCTCTTCTTTAGAGAGAAAGAGGTCTGCTAAGTTTTGGGCGTATCGCGGACGTAGGTGCGTCTGTGTGTTACCGCCGGTGCGGCCGAAGACGTATGCCATTTTAGCTCGGGTATTAGGAAAGTGGTCCGTATTAACTTTGAGCTTGTCCTGTAATTGAAGCTTCTAGTTATTGAATGTAGGGTCGGTTCCGTCTGTAAGCAACGGGGGGTCTGCGACCTTCGCGGACTGTGACGATGCTAATGCCGTATGTTAGGCTAGGGCCTTAAGGACTATAGCAAGCCTATAGGTGTCTGATGACTCCTTGCTAGGTGCAGGGGTGTCTCTGGTTTCAAGCAGCTCTCAAAGCCGTTCGATTTTGGCATTGGCTGCTGCGAGTTCTTCCTGGGGGGTCGAGACGGCGACTGTTTTACCATCGGAGGTATTTGCGGGTCCTGCAGCGGCTTTGCTAGCTGCTGTGTTTCTTGGTATAGTGGTAGGGGTATTGGGTAATTTCCGGTGTTTATTTATTTTTCTAGGGGTTCTGGTCTGTGCGTGTCCTATTCTTAGGTTTCGCGTTCTGTTTATATTCTTTTAGTTCTTAGGGTTCTGTCCTGTCCTTGTGGTCCTAGTAATGTCCTTAGGGTCCTATTCTTTTGTTCTTGTCCTGTTTGTGGCCTTGTAGATATATTTAAGTTCCTTCTTAGAAAGAAAGAGTAGTATGAGCTTTGGATAATGTTAGCGACTTAGTTAATCGAGGTATGAGCATGGCAAGAGGGACGTGCAAGCCTGTATAATTGGTAGTCTATAAACGAGGATCCAAAGCTAGAGAAAGGAAGGGAGAAGAATAGTAGCGCCGTGCGAAGTTTTATGCGGTCCTCTAGTCACGTGAGCTCACGTGACTCGGCGTCTACTATAACGTCTACTATAATCCACCGTTTTCCACCAGCGCCGTAACAGGTTATAGATATTAATAATTTATACTAGTCCCCTATATGTCTGGATAGTTATAACTATAATATTTAGGTTAACTGCCTGCTATGACTATAAGGCAAGGCTAATATTTTTACTAATTATAAAGTATATACATATAGCTGCTTTTGGTTTATACAGAAGCTAGAATCCTTAGGGGCAGTATGTTAATTATATATAGGTATTATAATACGGCTCTTATATAGTAAGAATATGGTATTTCTCTAGGTCTAGACTGTCTAGTAGGGGCCTTACTAGACGGTGGTTTATATTACCGCAGTTATACTATATAATGGTTAAGTAGCAGACCCCTAGTAGGGGTTCTTTGCCTCTCCTTTGCTTTTCGCTTCTTCTATTTCCACTTTCTTTAAAATATTTAGAACTTCCGTCTCCTATATTTGCTCCCTAGCTACTACTTATTTTATATAGAGCTTTCTATTTTTATATCTTATGTTCCTACTAGCCTTTCTAAATCTGAGTTTGTTATTGCCTCTAGTTCTTCCCCCGTTCTTGCCAGTTAGCTATATGCCCCTTATAAGCTAGCTGCGTGTATTATATTTGCCGCATTAAATCTAATTCTTAATTGTCCCAGCCTTAAACTTGCTATAGCTGTCTATAGGGGTCTTCCTACTAGGTGTCCTCTCCCTTATATTCTATATATCCCTTATATCCCTGTTCGGTTTAGTAATATTATATAGCGTCGCTTTTAGCCCGTTAAGGCTTAGGATGGCTAGCTTAGCCCCCTAGTATTAAAGGTAGGAAATGTTAGGAAGACACCTACGTCCCCCTAGCTTATTGCCTGTTGTTTCCATTTATATAACCTGGCGTGTAGTTGTTCCTATAGCTATTAAGCCCTTTCCTTCCGTCTCCTATATTTAATACAGTCTTCTCTCTCCTATGTCTTATATATGCTTTGGTAACAGTTTACACATTTTGTTTAGTCTTAATTTGTATATTGTCTTATATCGTGGGGGCCTGTATAGTGGCCACAGCATACCTATGCTGCGTATATGGATTGGGTGTGTCCCTATTATATACAGCAATAATATCATTCCAGGTGTAGTCTGTAGTTGTAGAGCCTTGTGTTGTATATAAGGCCATTTATAATTATTCCTTTTTGGATAAGAAGTTTTTGCATTTCTAGTATATATACGCTGACAATAAGGGAGCTATATGTTTGTTTGTTGTCTCCCAGGTAAGTTTTTAGCGCCCCTTATATCCTCTTATTGTTCTCATTATATACTTAGTTTATATTTTCTTATTAAAGCTATTAGATTTGGGTAATTACAAGTCCTAGTATAAGGCGTTCCGTTTATTTTACTATCTCCTATATAGTTGCTATATTATCCGCCTAGTGTCCCCTTTCTACCCTAAGGCTTATAGGAACCAATAGGACTTTAACTAGGTAATCTTTATAAAGCACTTTTATGCTAATATACTCTCCTAGCCTGTCCCCTACCCTTACAGCCCGTTCCTTTACCTATTAGTCCTTTAGGGTAACTCTAATATCTCCACTCCTAAGGTATTGGACTATAACAGTGTTATAGACCTCCTTACAAATCTCTGTAAGAACTTCTATTTTTAATTATCCCCTAAGTTCCTCTACCTTTTCTATATTTGGTTATATTATAATTATATACCCAGTTATTGTTTTTAGGGGGGTAGGTTCCCTGTGCTATAGGAGCACAGCTACGGCAGCCTAGGTGCGGTTCGCCTATAAGGGGGGGTTTTGTTTATCTTTGATTTTATTTAGCCATTAGAGGATTTAATTAAGGGTTTACTAAAGGGGCGCTTAAGGTTTGTTAGACTAGAGCTATTCTACTAGCTGCATTAGTTTATAATAGCTAATAGATGCTCCCCTATAGTTCCAAATACTAGACGCGTCTAATAGGCTTTATATTTTGTTAAATGCCTTCTTAATTAGGGTATTTCCGCTTTCTGGTGTAGTATTCGCCCGTCCTTGTTGTTATTGTGGGGGGCTATTATTAGGTATGGGTCTGGCGGTTACGCGCGACTGCGTACTACCGTCGTTCCACCTATGCCTCCCCTGTAATGTATGCATCTTAGGGGATTATTAGGGTGTTTTTCAGGGTTCTTTTGGTTAGTTTGGTCTTTTTGGGCTAGGTGCAGCAAGAGCTCCAAAAGTCAAACTGTCTTCTAGATTTTAGCAACTATTATATAGTAGTTTGCTTCCGGGAGTTAGTAAAGAGAAGGGTGCAGCTAATATGCATTTTATAGGTATACTCGCACTAAAAGTATATACAGCTCTACTATAGTGTACTTAATAGTTTTAGGGTTTTAATTACCTCCCCCTTAAATATAGGTAATCTACACTAGCACTAGAGGGTCTCTATAGGTACTCGCTACTAGTAATAACAGGTCCTCTATTATATTTATAACTAGTATCTCTATATTTAGAGGGTCTATATAGGTACTCGCTACTAGTAACAATAGGTCCTTTATTATATTTACAATTGGCGTAAAAAAGAAGTCTTCTAGCTATAGCAAATAGACTATTTTACCAGTCTTAATATCTGCTAGGAGCGCATTAAGAGTAACTATCTAGAGGTATTTAGGGTCTAAAGTACCCTAGATAAATTATTTAAAACGAAAGCTAATTAATAAATCTACTTCCGCAAGCCAATCCTATTTAAGAACTATATTATAACTATTAAATAAGCCATCCTAAAAGGTCTAGGGGCCAATAGTACGAGGGGTACTTTAGGAGTTACTAGTGGTAACTATTAAATTATAAGCATCCCAAATTATTATCTAGTTACTATTAAGAAAACGTGTAATAGGTTTATATAAATAACGTATTTCACAGGTAAGCTGGTCAAATGGGTGAGCTGATCACTTCAAAAACACACCAAAAAATGGAAAAATCACACTTTAATATCTTAACAACCACTTAATAATAAATTTTAATAATTTAAATTTGGACTTTTATATATACTCTCTAGCTCCT
>Ga0307507_10012512_pt1 | contig 10472 bp, 9 predicted proteins | sample 7_EM_MG_FD_207223 | JGI IMG/M metagenome (GOLD analysis project Ga0307507, IMG submission 207223) | Populus trichocarpa ectomycorrhiza microbial communities from riparian zone in the Pacific Northwest, United States - 7_EM | ecosystem: Host-associated > Plants > Roots > Unclassified | place... | reverse complement strand
TACCCAAAGCCACTTCCACCTCTGACCATCCCGCTCGCCTAACCAACACCGGGATCCAGCCCCCTCACCATTCTAGCGGCTCGGTTAGATATACCTCCCCCTTATGGGTGCTCACGAAACTATCGGCCCCAACAAAAAACAAACAAAATCTCCAACAACAAACACAAAAACACAATCTCAACCCCTCTCATCCCCACGGGAATGCTAATACGTAATGGGTCAACACTCCCACAACGGTGAGGAAAACAATTTAACTCCTTCCCCTTACCATCCTCCAAAAACAAACCCCAACCCCAACCAACGGCCTCAGCTAGCAAACCCCACCCTCTCCAGGACTTTGGCGCCTGGCATCCGGCCGCCGGGATAACCCAACAGCAGCAGAAGACAAAGACTCACCACCGGCAACTAGCCCCAGTCAGTTCAAAAACAATCCCTACCTCCCAATCCAAACAACTTAAACAAAAGAAATAGTACCCCGAAGGGACTCCCGAAGGATACCACTACCGGATCCACTATCGGAATGCGACACTTGCAATGGGTGCCACCGCCTCAAGCTTCACCAGCCACTCTGAGAACTCGCCACCCTGAAAGGCGGCCACCAAAAACTCGGTAACCCATTCCTCCGAACCCCAACCCCCCAGCCCATGCCATTGGCCCGCCAATCCCTCCACTGCCAACACATCAGCCGCCTACCACACCAACCCTATCCCTTATCCCTGGGGGTCAAAACGATCCCCCGCTCCTATCCCAAAACTCGTTAACAAAGGAAAACCGTATCGTAGAGTCCTACTGCCTCCCGCTCGCCCATCGTAATGAAGCGTGCGAAAATCCGCCGTTCGTTGAAAAATCGAAATTAATCATAGAAGAACATGCCGATAAAATTGGAAAGATAAACCTCGCGGTTAACATCAAACCAAAGGAAACGAAACCTCAGAAGAGGAATTGTTGAACTTGAAGCCATCGTGAGATTGGAAACAAGGAACCTGACCGGTCCACGGTGCAAAAATGACAGCTCACATGGAGTTGAAATTTCAATCGTTGTGGTTGTAGGGGTGACGGGGGTTGTATGAAAACATCTTGCCTGGTGCTTGTACCTGTATTTTACTGTTCAAATAATATATTATAGTTTAGCATAGCATAAGATTAATCCTAATAATATCTGCCAAGGAAATTTCTCAATTAGTATTAGTCATTCAGATCAGGAGAAAGTCTTAGGGTATCTGGCTTGTCCTAAAATTTAAATCGTGATTCCAAACTAGCCTGATTTATGTCACCAAAATCTGATTTTAAAATGCTAAGACCTGAGCTCAAATCAGAATCAGTGGTGGGCCAAACACCCCCTCAGTATGATTCTGAAATCTTGCCAAGAATGCCCAGCCTACCAGATATTGTGGATGAGTTGCCATCCTTTCATCAAGTTGTTCCGCACTTTAAACCCTGTTTTTTCCCCTGAGGCTAGGTCCTAGGAGGAATTCGCTTAATAAAAAAAACTTGGAGAAATTTCAGTATTGAAGGCCTTGTGATATCGACAACAAGAAACCAACCAAGAAGAGAAGAGAGTTTATATACAGTTTACCCCAGCTTTGAATGAACTTTTTTTAGTACTCAATGCCGAATAGCTGTTACACTCCTGGGTCGAAAAAAACAGTATGGCGTATTGCCACCCACAAGTCGGTAATGATACTTACGAACAGGTTAATGAGTGAGTTTACAAAACCTTCCGGTAGGCAAAGCTGAAGAAAAGCGGGGCGATGTGGCTTGTTGTGGCACACTCACTCTCCAATCATTTCCCTTGGGTGAGCACCCACGACTAATAGTAGATATGTTACACATAGACTTCTGCCGAGTAATTGCAGGAAAATAAGTTAAATGTTCTTCGTAGCCCTCTCCATCGTCCTCCCAATCATCACCCTCAGTACAGGAGGAATCCCCCACATATACCGGTTCCGATGCGCGTTGCAGGCTTAAGAGCCCGAAGGAAGGTTCGACGGTAGTATTGGACTTATTCAAGGAATAATTTGGACTTAAGGGCAGAGAGCAATGGAGAGGTGATACCGATGCCAGTAGTTCGGCCAATCTATCAATCCTTTGAGATAGAGTGACCAGGGTAGTTTAAATTAACGAATCTCTTCATTTATTAAGATAGAGGAGTAAGGTTAGGGAAGAAATGATATTATAATATAGGAAATTGGTATTGCTAGGAGAGCTGGAGGGGGTGCATTAGGGATAATTCCAGCCGGAACTCTGCCCTAATAGATTTTATCATGAATATCTCATTGTCTAAGCACTTCCGGGTCCCTGCGATAGTAAATAAGATGTTGAGGAGTTGAGTAATACCCCTGGGGCCCGCCGTGGATCTGAGGTCAGCCTGTATATTAACTATCTCACCTGAAACCTAATACATTTTCTCACATCATTCGTCCACACAACTTCATGCTTGGTGAAAAAATCCACTATATACAATATGTCACAATCTCTCACTCTCCTTCCCTCCCCTCCCAGAAATTTTTGTTCCCCCAGCTACACACAAATTTCTGCTTTCCTTTACCGATTATACTTGCTTGCATCTACCTATATTTACTCGCTCTTGGCTTTTTCACCTCTACACCCTCTGCGAGAAAAGGACTCAGCTACCCATGCCTCCTTTCCTGGTTATACCCAAGAATTCATTCCCAATATCTTCTTTCTCTCCCCCCCCACTGTCAAGGCCTTCACCCTTACTATCACTTATCACTTTTTCAGAGATTTTCCTTTCTCCTCCGACCACCACGCCTTCCAGCCTTGTATGGATTGCCGTCTTCCCCTTAGCCATGGCTTCCATTTTTGGCCAGGATAAACACCTGCTGTTGAATTAAGCTCCCCTTGATTCCATATGATACTAACACAGCACCTCGGCATCTAATTGCGCTACCAAATAACCAGATCGCACCCCCCAAATACGTAGTATAATACACTAGAAAAGCGCCTTATCCAAGCATATTTACATCTGAATCGGCGAAAGCCTTGCTTAGACCGACCCCTCACTGTACAAATATTTACGGAACGAGGATACATCATACATCTAGTGGAAGAAGGAAATATTTAAAGGATAAAAGCTAAAAGACAACCAAGAAAGACGATGAAGGAACGCCAATTGACGGAAAATGAAAGGATTGATTGAGTGTTAGGAGGGCACGTGATTCTTGGGGGACAGAAGAGGAAAGTTGAGAGGGTTAGGGTCGTGCGGCTCATGAGAAGTCTTTATCAGGGGGCTTGGAAACAGAACTTTGAGGCCCAATATTCTAGGCTCTAAATTGTGGTCCGGCAATGCGAGCGCAGGTTTACCTTTGAGATCTCGAATATCGGTGACTAGCTGATCAGCGCGGAATTGCATCTCTATCATGCACTAGACCCTATGCCTAGATCATTGTGGGAAGGATGTCTGGCCATTTCAACCGGCTGCGTCGCAATTGGCATTATGCCGTTCTAAGATCCTGGCAACTCCAGCATGTCCTTTGGAGAGAGCCAACGACAACGGGGTTTGGTGCTTATTATCCGGTTCGGCGATGCTGAGATCCTTCCGTTCCAAAAGTAACTTTACTACTCCCTCATGCCCGCTCCTAGCCGCCCATGAGAGTGGTGTCCGGCCATCTTCGGTGTTGGCCTGGTTGGGATTGACGTCCTCTCGTTCTAAAAGAATCCTTACTATCCCTTCATGCCCTAACTCAGCCGCCCACGAGAGCGGTGTCCGACCATCTCCGGTGTCACCCCGGTCAGGATTGACGCCCTCTTGTTCCAAAAGAATCTTTACTACCCCCTCATGACCCCGCTCGGCCGCCCACGAGAGTGCTGTCCGGCCATATCTGGTGTTCGCAGAGTTGGGATTGACGTCCTCTCGTTCTAAAAGCATCTTTACTACCGGCTCATGCCCCTGCCTAGCCGCCCACGAGAGTGGCGTGGAGCCAAAACAGGCGTCTGCCTGGTCAGGATTGACGTCCTCTCGTTGCAAAAGCATCTTTACAACCCCTTCATGCCCGTTCCCAGCCGCCCACGAGAGTGACGCTCTACCAGATCGGATGTCCTGGTCAGGATTGACGTCTTCTCGTTCTGAAAGCATCTTCACTATCCCCTCATGCCCTTTCTCTGCCGCCCACGAGAGTGGTGTCCGGCCATGCCAGGTGCCAGCCTTGCCGGGATTAACGTTCTCTCGTTGCAAAAGCATCTTTACTACCCCCTCATGCCCGTTCTCAGCCGCCCACGAGAGTGCTGTTCGGCCATCATCGTTGTCTGCCTGGTCGGGATTGATGTCCTCTCGTTCCAAAAGCATCTTTACGACCTCCTCATGCCCTCGTTCAGCTGCCCATGAGAGAGCAGTCACCCCCATGCAATCGTTTGCATTAACATTCCATTCCTTCGTCTCCAATACAGCAGAAAATATTCCCGGAATCCCGTGAAATGCTGCTTCGTGGAGTCCTGTAAATCCCCTAGGTCTCCCGATGGTGTTAAGACGAAAGATCCACATGAAATCTTGGCGATGGTGCCGTAATACTAGTTGCGCAGATATGTGTTCATTAAATCTATCAAGAAACCTTAACGCAAGGATTTTAGAATTCTTCGTCATCCCCCTTCTTGCATGTCTCCCCCAGTAAACAGAAGCATAATCTAGGAGGGGAAATTTTGCGGGGGCCGAGTGAAGAGTTGGCGAAAGATCCCTAACACATCGAAAATTGAGGTATGTCAAGCAAGCCTCGGCAATTGTTGCGTGAGGACTATCGAATAAGACCGGACCACGCAAGAGATGCTCTTGAAGGGTAAAGTGCACCAGTCGGACTGTAGACGATGACGCCTCGAGCGTGACGAGACTTAGGCAGGATGACAGGAGTGTCTGTAACGCAGGAACGTTTTCCGGATCTAGATCTGTAGACCCTATCTCAACTCCCAAGGCGTGACAGAGCTCCTGGGCTCGTAATGGCCGTTCCGTATATAGCACCCACATCAGGACCTTCAGCCCTAGTACCGATTTATATCCTTTCTGCGCTTTCAGTCGCGTGAGAGTTGACGTGTAGGCATCACTCAGCCCATTGCCAAGTGTCATATCTTCAAGTTTCTTTCTTCTCTGGCGAATTGTCACCTCTCCTAGTATGGCGTCGATGTTGAGCGAAACAAGGAGGAATCTACACACAATCGTTGTAAGTATACATCATGGATAGAGTGAAAATGCGAAATGGTCTTACGCACATATCAGATATCTTTTCCAGGATGACTCTCACAATATCCGCCCGTAAATCATTACTCATCGCCTCTGGCTCGGGATCCCTGTTTAGCCTCATCTCCAGATAATTCCGGATATCGTCTGTGTTAGGGATGATAGGTATCGCAAAGGCCTTGGGCAAATATCTTTGTATATCCCCCCCCACATGGGGCCTCCCAGTAAGGAATATTCTCGTGCTACGGGACTCCCGAACAATATCTCGAAGTGACTCAAGTACCTCGAGAAGATTCTTGGGTAGGCATTCGTCGAGTGCGTCAATACAGATGAAAACTTGCGGTAATGGGGCAATCGCGATCCTCAACATTCGGATCAGATCCGCAAGTAGCGGCCTTCTCCCTTCCTGAAATGCCTTCCGTATATCCTCCGGGATCTCCCTGCCCACCAGCCGCTTCAAAATTGCTCCCATCATGTTGGTAACTGTCTGTTCTTGTTGTGCATTGTAGTCGCAGTACAACCATGCAACCGCTATATCTTCCTCCCTTGCCTGATCACACAGGCTATCTATCACCAGGGAACTAGTATTTCTTGCCGTTAGTGATATTCGCTTCTTTCGAAGAATCCAGCCACTCACCTCAGATATGTCTTGCCCACTCCCGGATTCCCGGAGCAAAACAAGACTGTCTTATCAGCTCCACCTTCACCCCCCCTCCACTCCCGAAACTCGGCTGTTCCCAAAAGCCAATGGCCGACACCTTCAAATCGCTTGGTTCGCACGTCGTGATGTCTGTTATCCGGCTCTAGTGGAGAGAGCCAACGCATAATCTCCGCATCCTTGTCGGATTTATAAACCATGGTGTTGTAACTATTATTTATGTTACCGCAGTTGTCATTGCCGTCGCCGAATGTGGTTGTGTGTGCACTTGCAGTCTGGCCCATGGTACTCTGTCTAAAATGTCAGTTGTGTATAGAAATGGTAGATAAACAATAGAGAGATATGTAGCGTTAATGGGGGAGTTTACAAATATTTCCTGTGAGTAAAGCGGAAGAGCGGGGTTATCTACTGTAGTTTCCTAGATTACTACCGCCCAATTATTTTCACCCCAAGAAAATACCCACACATGTGAAATTTTGATGAATTACCACGACCTGGGTCTACCTCCGAGATTCCTGCAAGGCAAGGCGCTGTGCTCTGCTATGCAAGCAGAGGGCGCACAAGTGTATGTTACAACCACACGACAGAAGTGTTAGATATGAAACCCACCCCCCCATAGTTTATAGTTGACAAGTGCAGTGCGAATAGGGATAAAACAATGAACGTAACCGAGCTCCCCGCGCTAATCCATAAAACTGATAGACAGATAAGATATTTCAAGGGGGAGATTCTCTTACTGCTCGGGCTTATGAGCTCTACGTCACTACGGATTAGGTATTCCTTTACATATTTGGTCACCATGTCTCCTTGTTTTGGGAGGCAATGTGTCGGGAACCTCGCAATATTGTTAGCTTGGGGAGGCTCTCCTTAATTTTGTTGCCCACTTAGTAGATCGAGCTTACCTAGGGAGATCTTTTTTATCATCATTTACAAGAAAAATCGATAACACCACAATTCAAGATCCCAAACCTACGCCTCGCTAGACGAAAAACCCCCAACCTTACAAATTTTCCTTTTCAACTATTTCCTGATCGCTTTGTGGTCCCCCATAGTGCAGTGTATGCCACGGTATTGACGCTCTATAAGACCCCCTATAGCGAAAGCAAGGACAGCGCAACAATGTCAACCAGCTCGAACGACCAGGGCGCGATTCGACAGTCGCTGCACCGGCAGCCACGACCCCGCCCAAACCCATCCCTTAGCGCATGCAGGCGACTCTTTCTAGATCCCCCTTATGCACCCCACGCGCCCAAAACTCAATCAGAGAGCATAGTCGCCACTTCTCGTGATGAACCGACGTTTATAAACACAGCTGCGATTACATACTCGCAAAAACTCGGCTAGGGCCTCAAGATTTTGGTGGTATGCAATACCTTTAGCGGCCATGATCACAAACATCAGCACATTACGAGCACATTACGAGCACATTATTCTTGTCAATCGCAGCTGCGTAAACTGCCGCCATACACTAAGCCTACCTATAGTATCAGAGGTTGATAGGGGTCAAACAGACCTCCGCGAACAGCACTACCGGTATGATAAATAATTCCCTAGGACGTCGAGCACTGCATCTAGGATAAGTCCCATAGGAGATAATCAAAGGAAAAAGACAAAGTAAAACTCTCAAACAATATCTATTCGAGAGTGGAGCTCTTGTTCCATACCAGAAAAATATTCTAGAATCGACGCTAGGGAAGCCTTAGCTTTTAACTTGGAGAGTAAGAATTGTACCGGATGCAAATCCCAAAGGCAATACCGGTAGTATTATAGCTATGTACCGGTAGCATCAATACAGATCACCAATGCCGCTAGGTGGGGCCCAACCCCATCTTCAAAATTTACCCAGCTAGAACCTTCTTACCCGGACGCCGGCGGCCTTTCAACCATCCTGGATGGTTGGGTAGAACTGCAGACCGGATTTCCCCCAAGACGTTCCGGGTGTTCAATTCGAAGTGTGGCACTATAACTTTAATGCGGAAAATGGGGGGGTAGTTAGAGATTGTATTTGATACGTTATCACCGATCTGGCTTCGCTAGCCCATATGAGCATAGCACCGGCAATCCCTGTCTAGAAAGAAAGAAAGAAAAAAAGTCACCGGCCACCGGATGTTCGTGTTCTTTGTGGATTTTAGCTGGGGGAGTCCCTTCGAACTCACCTGGACCCCGCAGCAAAAGTGGATTTTTCTTCTTCGCAGGGATACTTGAATACCAAGAATCAATGCGACATTTGTACCTGAAGTTATGATAAAAAGTAAGGGTGCGTTTTGCCGTTCCTCATAGGTTGAAATACACGGTTTAGAATCAGGATTGCGACAGTGCGCTACCATTTTGTAGGATTGAAATTTTTTTAAAGCTTGTGACGTGTTCTTCACAACGTTGCAATCACAAAGCCTCATGATTGCATATCTTCCAAGTTCAAAACAAACTTTCTTGGTAGCGATAACTATGGCCTCTGGCAAAGCGAAATGGATTGACGAGGTTCCAACAGCATATCCCACCACACAGAGAAGTTCAGGAGAAAAATCAACCATCCTGTATTAGTATAAGATTGAGCTAACAAATATCTGTGGTACAAGTACTAGCCGGAGCAGACATCATATTCAACAAGACAGCGGGTTGTGGAAGGCCTGCAGTATCGTGGTGACTGTGGTTGTGGGGTTGTGATGTCACTCTATCCGTTGCAAAAGACATTGCAAGAGAATGTCCAACCTGGTGATTTTAAGCCTCATTCTGTGAGCTTGAACCTTGCAGTTTACACCAGGAGAACAGCACCACTCGGTTGATTCTTGCATAATTACTCAACCTTGTATTTTGTCCTCCTACCTGGTGGCGGCAAAACGCACCCTAATTTTGTGAGTGTCGTAGCTGAGATGACTTCAATAATTCAATTATCCTTGTTTGCCAACCCGGCAGCCAGCTTCAACTCTTGCTTCACAATTTGTCGAAATCACCAATTCAACCACTGCTGAGTGGTCGCCCAGATCTGATAGAAACAAGGCTACGAAACACGTGATAGAAATGATAAGGTGTGCACCTCCCACTCAGATCTCCAGCCGAACGATCTCCCACTTCCAGGTGGCGAAAGGATAGAAAAGGTTCTGTGCTGCGCTCTAATTATTTTGCAAGCGTAATCTTAGATCTTCGTACGATGCTGACATCTTGCCAACAATGCCAAGCCTACCCAATAATTATGATGAGTTGCCATCCTTTCATCAGTTCTAACCTGCTCTCAACTCTGTGTGTTTCCCTGAGGTTAGGTTACCAGAAGTATTCACATAAAAACAATCATGGAGAAATGTCAATGCTGATGGCATTGTGATATCGATAATAATGTAACAAACCAACCAAGAGGAGAAGAGAGTTATACAGTGAACCCAAGCCTTAAATCAACTTATTTGGAGCGTACAGTACTCAATGCCGAATATCTGTTACACTCCTAAGCCGAAGAAAAAAGAAATCGTCAGTGGTGTTGCCACACACGAGTCAGTAATGATACTTAAGAACAGCCATAACTTCTTTTCCTTTCAGCAAGTAGGGCAATCCCGAGAGGCTAGCCTACTTCAACTTGACATAACTTAAAGGCATAGTTTAGCATAGAAGACAGGATTACCTAACATGAGAATTGAAGATGGGAGATGACAGGCTGTTTTCCGGTATTTTATGATCTAGTGGAATTTACAGTAATTTATCGTACTGTGTCAGGAAACGGTACAGGAACCTAGTGAACGGACACAGTGGGGCCCAAAATCAATGTCTAGGGAGTCGCGGACAAATCACCTTGGCGAAGTGAATGATCGTATGCCGGGAGATCATCGAGGGAGAAGTGAGAAAAAAGACAACCAGTAGGGGCAAACACCGCTCATTCAGCCCCAGGTCACAAGGCATGTAGATAGAATAGTATAGTACACAAAGAAAAGAATGAAACAAACAGTTCATGATATCGGAAAATCCTCAGTCCTTGAGGTTTTAGAAGGGGGCTTCGTCTCTTCCACGTAGATGCTAACGACAGGCTGAGTGGTTGTAGGAAAATAGGTTAATCCTTCTTCGTGAATCGTATCCTCTTCATCGTCTTCCCAATCGTCTCCCTCAGGACTGGAAGAATCTCTTATACAGGTTCTGATCAGTGTTCTCAAGCATCCAGTCCGTCCGTCTTTAGCCTAGGACTGAACGGACGCCAGGTTTGAGACCTTTGGACGGGACAGACAGCCGGGCCCTATAGGTGTCTTAGTTTATGTTTCATTTTCGAATTTCATGAGCATTAGGAAAGTGTTATTAAGATATGAAACATTTTTAATCTAATTGTTACAATCTTCGCTTCTACGGGTGATACTTGCAGCAAGTAACCAATAGTACACGAACGATCACTTCTCTTAACCCGTCAACTGTTACGATAGCTAAGTACCTGTGACTCCTATCTAGCAACGTTGATCGCTAGGCTCATATAAGACAGTCGTGTCCTGGTCCCCAGAAGTAGGAGAGATAAAGAATCTTGTATTGAAAGTATAGTGTAACCGGTACAGGTTACTGTTTGGTTTCGAGTATCGTTTGATACTCAGTATGTTTTATGATTGAGTTTGATACTCATGATGTTTTATGTTTGGTTTCGAGTATCGTTTGATACTCAGTATG
>Ga0307507_10012511_pt1 | contig 10472 bp, 3 predicted proteins | sample 7_EM_MG_FD_207223 | JGI IMG/M metagenome (GOLD analysis project Ga0307507, IMG submission 207223) | Populus trichocarpa ectomycorrhiza microbial communities from riparian zone in the Pacific Northwest, United States - 7_EM | ecosystem: Host-associated > Plants > Roots > Unclassified | place... | reverse complement strand
TTTATTTTATTTTAAATAATTTAAAAATTGAATTGTTTTTCAATTTCATTCTCTATTTTTTCATCTTTTAGTTTAATCCTCATTTTTTTATTACTATTAGTTTTATTTGAGATAATTTTTAAAATTTGTTTTTTCTTTTTTGATTTCATCATTCTTCAATTTGTTTTCCTATTATATTTAATACTCATTCTTTTGATTGCTATTTTTTATTTTGAAAAATTTTTAAATTTTTTTTTAAATTTCATCATTTAATATTAAGTTGGTTCGGATTTTAGCTTCTTGATTGAGTTTGAGTCTAAGATTTCATGGGTTGTAATTTTAAAATATTAACCCAGGTTTAGAAAATTTTTCAAGGTTTGCTTTATTTTTTTTCTTCCCTTTTTTTAAGTTTATATTTTTTCAGTTTTATTATTCAACATTTATTTAGTTCGAGATCGGGCAACATTATTTTTTTTATTTGCTTTCTATAGGATTTTTTTTATAAGATTTGAAAATGGCCCGGGTTATCTGGGTTCTTTTTATTTTCTTTTTTTTTGTTAAATTTAGTTTTTTAAAAGGAAATTATTTTTTTTGAATTAAATTAATTGGTTAAATATAAGGATGAGATATTCACTTCATAATATTTTGTTTGATTTGTTTTTTATGTTATTGCTTTGACGTTGTGTGCGATCTCTATTAGTGTCTTCATGTAGCTTTTTGCAACGACGTTAGAACCACCTTGGTGAGCTCTTTATAAAGATGGAGTAGTGTCTGTAGTGGAGTGACGGTGAGTCTTTAATCGGCTTTGATTTCTTCTCCTTCCAAGTATGATATTGACAACTTATTTTTTATAGTTAGTTATTCTCATTTTTTGTTCACTTTATTTAATATCGATGCCTTTGTTTTAAATTATATTATTAAATTTATCGATCTTATTGAATCCAATTAAGTCAATGACCAGGGTAAAAATATTGGCGTCACCTAAACATCCTTTTTTATGTTATGAAATATTTGACCTGACTTATGGCTTAGTGCGGGCCACTTGTCTAGTATAAAGTAAAAATAAAGGGAAATTAAAATGAATAATTAAAAGAAACTAAAGGTTTGGTTTTTCTTATGTGTAGAAACTCTCACATTTCATTATAGACAGGGACACAACCCTTTTTTTCTCCGTTCTTTTATTCTTTAATTGCATCATTTGATGAAAAATTTAAAAATCAATTTCTTTTAAGTTGTTATAGGGGATCAAATTCAAAAACAGAGAATCAAAATGAAACCCATAAAGAAACCAAGTGGCCAAGTACAAATTGGCTCCAAAAAGTTCTTTTTGGTCCACTACCCATTTCACTTTGAATTCCTTTTTAGTCCCTTTAATTTTTTAAGTTTTGCTTTCACCCAAAACCTTATTTTGTTCATTTTTAGTTTTTTAGTATGATATAAGAGAGAGAAAATCATGAGGTTATGGAAAAAGAGAAAGAAAATTGTTGGTTTGCTAGATTCTTTCAACAAAAAAGTTTATCTTGGTATCAAGGAATTTTTTTTTATAAAGGGTTGAGGTATTTTGTCCTTCATCTTGTATAAAAAAGTATTCCGCAGCTAATAAAAATCATTCTAGCAAATTATATTGCTTTGATAGAATTTAAATTATTATTTTTTTATAAGAAAATTATTGACATATGATTAAATAAAAAATTAGTTGGATCCTTTTGATACGAGATTAGATATCTTGACTATATTAACCTCTCCACTTCTGGATTTAGTTTTTGATTTGTATTAATATCTCTCTAACATTTATTTGTGCATATGATCTAATTTATTTGATCGGTTAATTTATTGATTTTTTGAGATGGAATTTTAATTTTTTAAAAAAGAAATAGAATGTTAAAATAGAATTCATATTGGCTCCAACAAAGGGTCCTCGTCGATGTCTATATAAAGACACTATGAATTAGTTATGAAAAAGTGAAAGTCAAACTAAAATAAACTTCAAAACTTTGGGAGTGACATGTTACCCAAACGGAAAATCCGATTTCCATCCCTACCGAGATAACACCTCATCATGTCTATAGCAGCAGAGTCTTGTCAATGCATTCAGAATTTGTAATCGATAGCTTGTGCAGGGTTAATTTAGAGGAAAACGAAATTTGATACATGTCTAAACATCATTGATGGCCCGGTCCTTCCACAAATCTTGGCTGAAATTGAAATCTCCACTGCCAATTAAAGGAAGCCCTTTCTATCACCAAACGGCTGGTTTTTAATTGTTGGTTCAAAACGGTTGTAAAGGGTTCGATTTGAGCTAATAATATTCGAGAGGATTTAACATCACCAAATGTCAGATGTAGAGGGAGCAACGGTCTAGCCCTTTCTGTGTGTTTAAAAGTTAACCTACACCACATGTTTCGATTCTGATCACTCTGTATTGAAATTCGAGTAAAATTGGGTCCGATCGTCGTCTCCAATTACTAGAAACATTTACTCCTGCGCTGAATGGATAAGCCATTGTTACTTGAAAAAGCATTCATGGCCCAAAACAAGGGTTCTAAGCTTCTAATCCACGCAATTTAACAATTCAAGGGTCGGTAAGTGGAAGGGTAGATTGAACGACAACTTGACCAAATCGGGTGTAATTAGCCTAAATACAACGAGCACAATTAATTCTTAACACATACAGGGGTTTAAAGGTTTTTTTCCTCAGCAAAAGAGGGTTCTTTTTCAAGAACATATGGCAATGTTTCATTTATCATGAACATATGAAAAGCTTGGGTCACAATGTCACTACATCAACACATTTTTTCAAAAAATATTTTTAATAAAGAATTAAAACAAGATCATTTTGATTTTTCTTTTCTTCCTTCATTGATGTATATATCTCACAATTGGCGTGATCAAGTTTAGAATAGGATAAAGTCAGAATAATTAGATTTTAGCGAGGTGTGATGGAGTTAACATCTTGATTAATTTAATTCAAAACTTAGGATGGACAGGATCTCAAAAATGGAAATGAAAATGATTCTATTCACAAATTATATATCTCAAACCAGGCCCCAACCTTTCAACAGCAAAAATTGAAAAAGTAGGCCCATGTCTGACATATATATCAATTAGACGGTGGCCCATTTATAGATCTAATTTGGTTTTAAAGCCATGTAGTTTTCTTATTTCAAATTGCCCAGGTTGCCCTGAAAGATCGTAGCAGGCTAGCCGAACGGTTCTTTGTTTTTATATTTCATCTTGCTGAAATACCAGCTCCTTGCTCCTGTCTGTCTGTTAAATCCCAACGCCCAATATCACACTTCTGTAGAAGCAGATGTATGATGCATGAAAATTACCACCATCCAAGATTGCCACAATAAGTTCCTCTTATGATATTCAAAGCATGCCCATCAAGCTCCTTGATCAAAGAGTAATATGGCACCTCACCAACATATACAGATTCTCATTCGAAGGTCAGGTTTCATGCTGTTGCATTAGGACCTCGAAGGGAAATCAAATTAGTAAAAACACCACCATTAGTGCAAATCTAAGGTAGAAAGGTCTCTACTCAGTGTCTCGAACATAAAGAAATCAGCATACCAGCAGTTCGCATAGGAAACAAAATACTCAAGACCGTCTCGAACTCCATCACGGTCCAATCTCAGACAATAAGCTCCATTTATAAATTAATGCATTCACAACCAAACCCACATGAGCAAGCATTAAAAATCATCAAAAAGTCCCAATCCCATTGCTGGTTTCTCTTTACTTCACCATTACTAGTAATTAATTGTCCTTCTATGATATGTGAAAGACCATTGAACTTGGGGCTTATTTATATATTTCTCATAGAACATGCATTTGCAGTGGGGGAATTGCAACATACATAGAGGTTCAATTTAAACAAGTGAATATCTATGGAGGAGGCCTAATAGAAAGTTGGCCTTAAGAGTAATTTGAGCAAATATGAAATAAGAAAACTATAGTGTGTGGGCGTTATAAACGGGGAAAAGTGAGAATAGCGTTGCCTTGGGCCAAAATATATACAAAAAATATAATAAAAATCACTTTCAAGAATTTAAGAAATAAAATAAAACAAGCTCCCCAACGGGATACTTCGATATATAATTTTTGCGGGCTTTTAACCATATACGAACGGAGAAAGGCACTGGAAAAGTGGCAAAGATTCCGCGAGGTGAGGTCATAATCTCAATCTGGGACCTTGAAGTTAAAATCGGTCACTAAAGTCCTCAACAAAAAGTTAATCATACATGGTCACATTGAACACATTGTTAATTTTCCATGCATGAGAGAGAGACAGAGAGACAGCTTTCACATTCAGTCACCACATTTTGATGTTATAAGCCAACTGTGAAGGCATATATTCTATTTCTCCTTCATCATAGTGCTGAAGAAAAAAACTAAGGATGCTGGTCCGCAATTGCCTATTCCAGGATACTTTGTGTGTCAATCATCTTTCTTTTTCTCTCTCTCTCTCATAACACTTTGTTAACATAGATGTAGGAAAATTAATTTTACGCACTAGATTAATTGGTTGTGATCATTGATGGCAAACGAATCATGTCTAAAAGTAAACCAACACCTTGAACTGACACGAAAAACATCATCGGATTTCAAAATAGCACGATTTAATTCAACAATTTCATCTAATTATGCGCGTATAGCATTTTTTTTTTTTTACAGTAGCATGAGTACTATAACTAACTCTATTTAGTTCACCACCGTATAACTCTACAATTACACCTACTTGTTCAACACTATACTTCGATACTCTTTAAAAAGAAACATCGGCTCTAACAATTCCGTCTCCGTTTACCAAAGCAACCGGAATGTTTCAAAAAAAGGAGGCATACAACGTACAAAACAGTCATACTTTTTTTTTCCCTTTAAATAAAATATGTCTTAACCACCTAGTAGTTATTTCATCCCCGTTGTCCATTGAACCTGCTCTAAACAATTCATCCTTTGCTGGATTATTTTCGATGTAATCATAAAAAGCTATTTTCCAGGAATTTTAGATCAAGCTTCAGATAAGCTTTGATTTTCAGCCAGCCAAGTACCAACTCTTCGATATATTTCTTGCTGGAAGTATCCTTGATCCCATTGATAACGAATGGGACCAAATAATTTAATGAGGGTAGCTTTAAAAACATAGTTCTAGCAACAAAAATTGCAAAAAAAAAAAAAAAAACAGCGATACTACTAGAAAGCACGGTTTCAATATTTCTTATACATAATCATTTGTATTGATGTTGGGGCGAGCGGACATTAAGATGGAATAGGCCCGCCATTATGCCCAATGTCCCTCCTGCAATATGATGGGAGGTTATTCCTCCCGAAACAAAATGATCAAAACCTTCCACACCCCATATTGGATTTACAAATTTTACTTTTCCGATTAGCCCATAAGGATCAAAATCCTATATGTCAGGACCATACAATCCTGTTACATGAAAAGCACCAGACCCAAAACAAGCCACTCCTAAAAAAATAAATGAATTCCAAATATCTTGGGAAAATCTAAAGAAAGTTTTTATGTACATTCATCACAAAATATTTCTAGATCTCAATACACTCAATGCTAGATAGCTACCAAGAAGCATAAGCCAGAAAACACAATATGCAACCCAGCCACACCTTTATAACTTCAAATACCCCGAATCATTATAGTTCCTCCTGTAACATTCAAACCACATCATGAATTTGTTATTCCTAAATGAGTCATAAAAGGTATAAAAAAACATACCTTGTATCCACATTGGATCGAGAAATGGGTCAGAAGGATCAAAACCTGCTATTTCATAAAGAGACATCGAGCAAGCCCAACCAACAACTAAAGCTATATTCATTATATGGACAATCAACAAACGATCAGGATCATTCAATACAATGGTCTGAACACGATCTCAAGGCAAACCCATGAAATACCCTCTTATCAATGAAAGATAGACATTATGTAACTTTATTGCACTAGAAAAAACTATGTTATGGACATCCCTTTTTCAATGGATTATCTCAGAAAAAGGATTCCATTTTTTTAGTATTTTAGTCCAAATATCACAATTCTATTTGTAGGAACAAAGAGAAGCAAATATATTATATACTAGATAAGTATCAATATGTAATGAGAGGTTGACTTCATTTTAGATGAGCGAATGCATATGGATTTGTTTATCATTCAAAGAGCCGTTTTACTTTATTCATTCTATCTTTTTTATGTTATGAAATTATTGAATATATACAAATAAAAATAAAATAAAACAAAGAAAATAGAAAAAATAATAAAATAAAAGCCAATATCCATTATAATATTATTAAGATAATAAATTTATATAGTATTATTAAGACAATAAACTCATTGTTACGCTTTCACATCAAGGTGAAATAGAGTACTTCATTTTTGTTTATTTCATTTAATGTTTATTGGTGTTCCAAAAGCCCTTTTCGAAATCCTAAAGAGGATAGTTTAAATTGGAATGACGTATCATACGACATATCAGAGACATTGGGTTATTATGGGATTTTCCCGTTCTCTATCGCGATCGAGATATCCTCTGTTTCACCAAAAAGGATTGATTAAATCATAAAAAAAATCAAAGCATGAAGTGGCAAAAAAGTGCAATTAGATCTATTCTTTGGAGGTATTCAGATTAATATTATCAATTAGAATAATTTATGGTTAAGTTGTTTGGACCAATAAAATGAAGTATCTAGACTCCGCTTAGAAAAACCCAATTAGTACTATATCCATGATTACTATTTGTATCATAATCTATTTATAAATTTTATAAATTATAAATAGGAGTAATTTCAAACTACTAATCACAATCAATTGAATAATTTAATAAATACATCAAATATTTTATGGAAGGCGTGAAATGAATTGGAAAAAAAAAAGAAAGTTGTAGCAAAAAGACACAGTACTAGGAGCATTTGCCCTATATGTTCAAATCCAAATTGGATGGATCTTTATTTAGAATAGAGCACAAACCTAAAATAATTAATAAAGCCCACCCAAGAACAAGATAATGTTATTGTGATTTGAATTGGATCCCAATAAAAGAATACATAAATGAAAAGTTAGTTTGATAAGTTTAACGAAATTTTTTTATTTATAGGTAAACAAGTAAAAAAAACCATTATTCTTGAAAAATGGAGGAAAAACCTCTTCGTCATTCATTAAATGGGATCTACGTATTGATTCTTTTTTTCATGATTTTTGATGAACCATATGCATCAAAAGGTGCATGTATGGTTCCTAAGGGATAGAATTTGATCTTAATCAACCGATTTTATCGAGAAAGATTCATTTGTTTAGGTCAAGATATTGATAGTGAAATCCCGAATCAAGATATCTATCTTATGGTATATTTCAATATAGAAAGTGAGATCAAAAATTTATATTTATTTATGAACTCTCCTAACGGATGGGTAATACCCAGAATAACTATTTATGATACTATGCAATTTGTGCTACCAGTTGTACAAACAGTATGCATGGGATTAGTTGTTTCAATGAGATCTTTTATTCTGGTCGGAGGAAAAATTACCAAACATCTAGCATTCCCTCACGCTTGGTGCCAATAAGTTTTTATTTTAATTTAAAGAGGAAAGAAAACTATGTCTTGGCCATATGAAATATGAATATTAAGTAATAATAGCATGGCATTTAGAATTCAATGTAAGAAAAAAAAATTATTTCATTTTAACATTAGATTATGTTTTGAAAGAGTAGTATGACATATTAAGGGTATTTCTGATTTTATCTTATTTATCGAAAGCCTATTTTAGTGTCGCAAACTTTTTTTTTGTTTTTAGTTTTCACACCAAAAGGTTTTTAACGCTATTTATTATTATTATTATTATTATTATTATTATTATGAAAGAGGAAAAAAAAGCGATTATATTCTTTTTTTCTTTTTAAATAATTTTTTTTTAAGGATTCCTAATTTACCGATGAAATAAAGCAATGGAGCCACCATAGTATTTTGTTTTCCTTAATTCCTCCAAGGAAAGGGTGGTCATTGTATCATTTACCAACCTAGGCTTTGTAGACTCTCTATTTTTCTTTCGTAAAAGTAAATTCTCTAGTAGAGTTGTATGCAATGCGCAAGCAAAGCCTGCACGGTTGTGCAATTCTATCTTTTTTTTTATTCTTTATCTCTTCTAGTGAACTTTTTATGCGAGATAAAGTAACCATTTATTATCTTATATCTTCAAGGTAATGATCCATCAACCTATTGCTACATTTTATGAAGCACAAATAGAAGAATTTGTCCTTGAAGTGGAATAACTACTGAAACTGCGTGAAATCCTCACAAAGATTTATGCAAACAGAACAGGAAAAGCCTTATAGGCTGTATCTAAAGACATGGAAAGGGATGTTTTTATGGTAGCAGCAGAAGCCCAAGTTCATGGAATTGTTAATCTTGAAGCAGTTGCATAAACAATAACAGGAATTTCACACAAATCATAATTTGAGATTTTAGTTTCTTACTGAGGTTTAATATTCTATTAATTTAAATTTTATTAATTTTAATAAAATATGAATATAGAAAGAATTCATAATCATCTAGTTAGGATTGATCTAAACCAGCCCATTAAGCATACGATTCAACATGCCAACATAAAAATGTTATTTATGATACATACCTCGACTCGTATTTTATCTGATAAATTCATACAAATGTAATAACGTTACTAGGAAATAAAAAATAATGGAGGAGTGTTAGTATCGGTTAATGCTCATACATAGAAAATAATATTTTTAACTTTGTTTTATAATGGTTGGAATTTATTTTTGAATAAAATATGGCTAATGGATATAATTAAAGTCAGATTTAAAGTAAGTTTCACTCATTTTTAAGGTTAAATATTTATTGAAAATTATTTTTCAACATAAATTATTTAACATGTAACATTAACATGATTAAAATAGATTGTGAGTGAATGAGAAATTAATTTAAAAAAATTCTTTGTTGGCATGTTCATTGTGAAACACAAAATATTCTATTTGTTATAGGAAAAACACGAGGTTGTCTTGTAGTTTATTTAGTGAAAAGTTAAAGGTTTATAAATAAACTTAAGCAAAGTTGTATGATTTTAACTCACACGAGTGCTTAGCTCGAGCCCCGGTCCTACGCAAAGTCTAGGTGTTATTTTTGCTAACATATTTTGATTTTGGATTTGGTTTTATTAGAAAATAAGTTTTTGGCCCATAAAAAAATTATTTTTTGGTCAACCTATTGTTTTGTTAAGTCTAGCCCATGAATATGATAAAGTTTCTTCCATAAGAGTTTTTTTGAACCTGAACAATTTTTACAGCTAAAAAAAATCAAATTTAAAGCTAAAACATTTAGGTTTAATTCTTGTTTTATGGTATTATTTTTTGTTCCAAAATCCACCGTAAAAGGTGGGGGTGAAGGAAGAGTTTTTTGCTTTGTTTTTCCATATTTTACACACTCTTCCTTGCCTTATATTTTCAATGTTTTCTCTTTTTTTTCTAGTTAGTTTTAAGCTTTGGTTTCCCTTTCATAATCTAAAGCTTACGTTTGTCTTTGTTAACAGACATTTTAGTTACCTCTAGTTCATAAACCTTGTTTAAAAGTACATTTAAATAAAGTAATATTGTTGGAATCTTGAGAGACTTATTGCAAATATTCTTTGCTCCAAGTGAGGAACAATAAAGTCTTAAACATAAATCATTCATCACTAATAAGAATAAAGTTTCAACTATTTTAAAGTGTTTCAACAGGTAAATACCCTTTGTTCATTACGTTTAATTTAATATATTAGTATGTATGCTAGGACTGGTTTTCAATCTTTTATGTTTCTTTGGATATATGCTTAGTATACATGCTAGAATCTTTATATAATCTATATTGCATGTGAGTTTGCCATGACACATAAAATTGTATGCTTATAGTTTCAATATATATGAACTCTAGACTTTTCTTCAACATCTAATTTGTCTAAAATACTTTTATTATGATAAAATAAACATTCTTACTCCATACTCTATTATTTTGGTTTACAACAATTGCCAATGTTCATGGAGCAACTCTTTTCATTAAATATATAGAAAACGCAAGTTATATAAATAGAGGAAGAGAAAAATCTAACTCAACTCCTAACACTTCTGTAATTTTACCTCACAACTCTCACTATCTCAAGTAACTCTCTGCTACTATTGTAATTGCTACCTAATACAACTTCCCTCTATTGTTTGCCCACTCTTTGATGCACATTTATTTTCTTTCAACAAGCTCTTTTTATTTATAGGTGAAAATGAGGTAAAGCCTCCCCATTTTCAGTGAAAAATGACATTCAACTCCTCTTTTCTGTAAACAAAACAACCACCTCTTTTTTAATAGGTATGTTGGACTTCCATGCACTTTCATGCATGCATCTTGCATGGTTGCCATTGTTAACCCTCCCTAGTCTCCTCCTTGACATGCATACAACTCAATAAGGAAAAGATTTTGGATTAAATAATA
>Ga0307507_10012510_pt1 | contig 10472 bp, 2 predicted proteins | sample 7_EM_MG_FD_207223 | JGI IMG/M metagenome (GOLD analysis project Ga0307507, IMG submission 207223) | Populus trichocarpa ectomycorrhiza microbial communities from riparian zone in the Pacific Northwest, United States - 7_EM | ecosystem: Host-associated > Plants > Roots > Unclassified | place... | reverse complement strand
CCGGTTCAGTTCAGTTTTGGTTTTATAAGCCTGAAACCGAAAAAACTGAAACGAACCGAACCCAAACCGAAAAAAAACCGAGCCAAACTGGAAAAAAACTGAGCCAAACTGGAAAAAAACCGAGTCAAACTGGTTTAAACCGGTTTTTGTCCTAAAAAACCGAACCGAAACCGGTCGGTTTGAACCGGTTTTGGTTTTTAAAAAAATTCAGTTTGGTTACTTTTTTTTATAAAAACCGAACCGAACCGAAAATGATCACCCCTAGTGTGAGGTATGTTAGCAAACTAAGGTAGAAAAAACTAAGCCATCGAGATTGCTACATACTCTGTCAATATTGGAAAGACCATGGTCATCAATTTCCATGGATATATTATGATCCTAATGGTGGTGGAAAGACTTTTTAAATATTCTCATTTCTTGACTTTGACTCATCATTTCACAACTTCAAAGGTGGCTTAAGTTTTCTCACAAAATATAATAAAATTACATGGTTTACCCAAAAATATTTTGACTGACAGGGACCTAACTTTCACTAGTAAATCTTGGCATGAACTATTTCGGGTCCAGGGGGTTAACTACACACGTCTACTACTTATCACCCCTAAATTAATGGCTAGATAGAAATTACTATGAAAACATTGAAAGGTTACCTTTATTTATATTTTTTTTGTAGGTGACAACTCTAAAGAGTGGTCAAATAGCAAATTATGGTAGAGTGGTGGCACAGAACTAACTTCCATTCATTCCTTCAAATAACTCCTTTTAAGTTAATGATTGGGCAAACCCACCTGGTTTACTCAAATACTTCTTGTGATTAACATAAAATCAATTAGTGGAGGAGCATTTTAAAGATTATACAACATTATTAAAAACAAATATCAAGATTAATCTATGCAAGGCATAAGACATGAAGATAACTCAATCAAATAAAAAAAAATGGAATTAGAGTTATAAGAAGGAGAATTAATGTACCTTAAACTCCATCCATACTGACAGTTAAGCATGAAACATAGAAGAAAATAGAAATTAGCCTGTAAGTATTATGGGCCATTCAAAATCAATGTGAGGGTATGAAAGATACCTTCCCCATTAGAGTTTCTTGAAGGTTCTTGCATACATCTTACCTTTCATATCCCTCTTCTCAAGAAGATAATCGAGAAGAATGAACAACCAATCTCTAAGCTACCCTCTTTTGACTAGAAGGGTAAACCTCAACCACAGCCTGATGAGGTGCTAGATCAAAAAGAAAGGACCACTAGGCAGAGGATCAGACGTGAGTTACTAGTTCGATAGTAAGGGCTAAATATTAAAGATATGATTTGGGTGGAAAAAGATTGGCTTAAATACACATACCCTCGTCTTGAGGGAAATGTTTTTATATATATAAGGGGTATAGTGTTTCTAGGAATTTTAGAATGAAAATGGAAAGAGAAGGATAAAATATCCCTTCAAACAAGACATTAAAATTTCAAAAATGAAAAAGAAGAGGTAAGGTTGGGTAGGTTGGAATAAATAGTGAAGATTGCACTGCAAGTCAGCTCAACCACCTAGGCGATTCAAATGCAACCAACCACCAAGTATTGACATGTAAGAGGCAACCTAACAGACTTCCTAAACGGTAGCAATTTTTATGGAAGGAACCAATCAACCCAATTAGCCCAGTTCAAAATTTAAGTTCATTTAATTCAAATTTTAAATTAATTTTCTTATCCTCATTGTCGCACGTGTGCGGCATCGCAGCGAAAACATCCACCCTCAAATTTTGTAATCTTCTATCTATCTGGCAAATATGGGGAGACAAGAAATTCTTGTCTTTTATATGTGGAAAGCATGAATGGGAGTCGCCACCTAGTATTTTGATTACTAGGAACCCTAACTGGTCTTAGAGATCGAGTACGGGGACTGGTTGCGTAAAGGGAAGGTATTAGCACCCCAAATACGCCCTACCTAAGGTAAGCTGCATTGTTTTATTGTCTGATAAAATCTAAGGTCTTTTCGTGTTTTCTAGTTGTTGGTCCGTCTCTTGTTTAAGAAAAGTCCTCCTCGATAAAGAGATCCTTATCTTATCAGGTAAACTTAACCGTTCTAACATCAACAAAAAAATTTAATATCCGGAATATATCTTACGTATAAGGTCGTAACCCCAGACACTAAAAGAAAACAAAATATTTTTTAAATTTTTTTTGAAATATTGGCCTAGTTCTCGTGACTTTAATAAACTGGTTATTAAAGCCAAAATGCATGCTAATACATATTTTTGAAATTTTCTTTGTTATATGAAAATACAATATGATTTTTTTTCTTTTATTTTTTAGAGACTTGGCCGTATGCATAAAAATAAAAAAAAAATTCAATGTTTTGACGAAAACCAGGTATTTTAATACCGACTTTGTATCTTTACAATATAAAAATACAAACCAATATTGATCAAAATACAGTAAAAAAAAATTGAAAAATCACATTTTTTTTAAATAATTTTTTTTTGAAGAATTTGTTTTTTTTCGGGCAGGGCCCAGCCCGGCCCATATGGCCGGGCTGGACCCAACCAGCCTGCGTGGCTGGGCTGGACCTAGCCAGCCCAACCTGGTCATTGGCTTTGGGCCAGTGACCCAATTAGGCGTTCATCTCCTTCCTGCCAATTAACCAAAAAAACGCAGGTAACATCTTTTATTGCAGGGGTTGTGGAAGGAAGTGAAACGTACCTGGTGCTGGAGAGATTAAGACGAGGGTGATGCTGACTTCTTCTTCTGCAATCTGCGTTCTTCGGGTTGCTGTGTTACTCTGTTTTTTTTTTCGTTCACTCTCCTCCCTCCCTCTTTCTCTTTTTCTTTCTTTTCCTGTCTGCTCTCCTCTATTCTCCTCTCTCTGCCTTCTTCTCTTGCTGCCTTTTTATTTTCTTATGCTCTTCCTCCCTCTGTTTCTCTCTTCCTTACGTTCCCCTCTCCCTCTGTTTTTTTTTTTCTTTCCTCTGTCGTTCTTTTTTTTTCTTTTGTGCAGTACATCCTTTGGCTTTTATAGCCAGAGGATGCAAGCGTTTTCCTTTGCAGGGACGGAGTAACGGCCGAAGAGATATCAGCCGTGGACATGGCCCCTTGATCACCGCCTTCGCTGCTGCAACCGTTTCTCCGCCAGCTACAATGTAACGTCTTCTGAAGAAGACAGTGAACAAGGTTGAGCGAAACGGCGCCGTTTTGCAATTTTAAATAATATTTACGATTTGATCCTTGGATGTTTATGTAATTTTGTAATCAAGCCCCCCGGAAAAATTGTAATTAGACCCCTTGATTTTAGAATCTTTTCTGATTTAGTCCTTGGTTTTGGATTGTTTCAATTAAGTCCCTAATTGGCCATCAAACTTCAATAATTATACAATTAAACCCCTGATTTGACCAAATTAACTTTTTAAAATTATAATTGAACCCCAGAACTTTAATTTCATCCAATAAAAGCCGACATTGACTTAAAAATCAATTTTTCTTGCAATCAAACACTCCATAAATTCAATTAAACCTTAGATAAGATTTAATTGAGTCCATAAACATCTGATTTTGGACTTTTCTTCCTCAAATTGAATTTTCCTTGTCAACATGGCTCTCACCAGTTAAAAATATACTGTCAAATTTCAACATTTTGCATTTTTGAACATCCTTAATCAATTTTGATCTTTTTTCGGCATTCCAGCATCCTTTTCTCGCTCCTATTATTTCTATCATTAATCATATACTTTTTGGGCTATAAAAAAGAAAATATTGATATGAATATATATCTAACCATTATTCAAGTATCAAATAATCATGTTACTAAGCATATTAAATTTTAAAACATCATTAGTATTTATAAATGATGCACAACTTTTCTTAATTATTATCTATTATAACGATTAAAAAAAGCAAATGGGAACGAGGTGTATTTTAAAAAAATATTATTCATACAAAAAAAAAAGGAATAAATTACAAAAAACACTCTTTGTTAAACGAATAATTTTAAGTTTTAACACTCTATTTCCATTGTTTTTATGTACACGAATAATTCAATGATATTTATGTTGAACTCCTTCACTTGATGATGGCTTTGGTTTGATGTGATATGGAAGCAATAAATGTCAAAACGTCTATCTATCGGCTCCCAATTTGGACAAATATTGGAGATAAACTCAAGAAAGGAATATATTTTTCAAAGAAAGTATTTCGTTATCAAAATTCCTTTCTTTGGCTTCTAGCATCGTGTGTTCTTGCAAGTTTCATGAACTTATAATTAAAAAGGCTGAGTTGTTAATTGGTTACTTTATGTAAAAAAACCGTTCGTGTGTGTATACATAACATTTACACCATTGCACAAGCATTAATCCTACCATTATTATTGGAACCCCCCATAAAAAAATAAAATTAAAAAAAAAAAACCCCTTAAATGTAAACTACAACTATATTTCTGTGTTAAAACTTTAAAACACACCCCATAAGATACACCTTAAATTAATCTATTTTGTTTATCAGAGATTATCTTCCCCCATGTGCTGGCTTGTGAAGAATAAATGAGCTTTGATATACATAAAAAGAAGTTATTGAGGAGGCTGGTCAATAATTAGGACCCAAAAGGTGCCCTATGGGGGATGCCTTTTCTCCTCCTTGAATTGGAATGTGGAGGAGTTAGCGTGCTTGTGTACATATCTTGTTGGCTTCCTTCACGCAATTCTTCTTCTTCCTTTGATGGCAATCTTCTTCCCATTCCTTCTCTCATTTCCCCTACTTCCTCGTCCTTGGTGCTTAAGTTAAAGGTGGCATCTCCATTGTTCTTTATTCTTACAAGCTGAATTCAATACCAAGTTAACTTATGGTCAAGCCCTTGTCTAAGCAAATTAACCAACCCATCAAAAACAGGAAAAAGTCTATTTGGTAAATAGGGGGAAAAAAAAATCATACATGTCAATTATGCCGATAATATAATTTCCTTTTCTTTAAGGGCACGAGAGCATCTACGCTCTGACAACTAATTTATAAATTAAGCTAGCTAGCTCGGATGGCTACCAATAATCGATTATATATCAAAATTACCATCACATCAAGTCTGAAATCTTGATACAACCACAATGTCACTCATTGAAAACCACAATGTAGCAGTAATTTGATAATAATTTTGTGTGCAGAGGGCAGAAATCAAATAAGGGATGCAACTATTTTGGTATAATAAATGATTATGGCGAGTGAATCGCGAGTCTTGAACAACTTGGAGTCGGGTCCTAATGACAATGTGGTACATTTTTTTTGAAGGAGAGGGCCGGTAGAAATCTGAGAAGAGAAATGGGAAGAAATTAACTGACCTTACATCCTAGAGAACAGAAACGAAAGGGATCCAAAAGACTTCTCCCACAAATTTCGCATAAATGAGGGACTCCTTTACTTGTGCTACTCTTGGGCTGTGGTCTCTCATTAAGGAAAAGAACTCTAGCACTGTTTATAACGTAAGTTTGAACTCCAGTAATGTCCAAAACCTTTTGAATCTCAGCAACCCTAACAACATCATGATACGATGACCTTCTGATCTGTTTTTACATAACCCCATGCGTTTCAGAGATGTTATATTCATCAGATGCTTATTAAGACAATAATGACTCTCCAAAAAAAGAAAAGATAAATTACTTGAATAACAGAATGATCTTTGTGTCGAGTTGATCGGCAATAGAAGCAAAAGGCTTCGGTATTGCAATCAAGGCAGAACATGTTGCATTCGCTACGTGGGGCATCTCTATGCCTGGGGCAAACGGTGAAGAATGCAGTCGATAATAGTGATTCAAGCCACGGTGGTACCAGCATTTCCTGCATTGTTTGGCACCCGAAAAATTAAAGCCATCAACTGGGCTATAGAATGAAAACTAAACAAGATACAGCATAAATGTCTCCCATTAGTTACCATTATCAGGAAGGACCGGTGTAGCAACGGAGGCACCAAGAGAAAAAAACGTGGATGCCAATGAGGGAAGGTGGCGGGGGCCGTGGAGGGTTCAGAGAAAATAAAAAAGCTGCTTAAGATATATCGACAAATTGAACAAAGGAAATGGCAAGAGGACAGGGGTGTGTGTGCGCGTGTATAAAGCTTGCTAAAACACAAAGCTAATGTAACGGTTGAGATCACTGGGGGTAGGTTAAGTGGGTATCCTATCGTTGGATTAATGAAATCAGAAGGCAATAAAAGGAAAGAATATAGGGGGAATTGTTGAGAAATAAATAAAAGAAAGACTATATGTAGGGAAAAATGCAGGAGGGAGAGGAGTGTGTTTGGACCTTACGCAAAACTTCGGTTCTTGTTTTGCGTCTATTAGTAAGGTACACAAAGTTCGGCAAAATGTCAGGTTACTTAATTATGGGCTGATTAATTATACTTTAATGAATTAGAAAAGAAAAAAGTGAAAGTATCCATGAGCTATAAACTATATATTAATTAGAATATTTATTACAAAAGGGTTAATGGGATGCGTGATTGTTCATCAATTGTATGGTTTTGAGGAACCTATGGCGTCCTAAATATTCTAATTTGATCTTTAAATATGTAAATATATATTGACCAAGAGAGATGGTATTATTGAAAGAGAAAGACTGAGCTCCTATAAATTCTGCAAGAGCCAAGAGAAAATACAAGCAAAAGAATTATCAAGAGAAACAACATCATACAGGATCATTGAAAGAATACAAGGAATGACATTGATGACTGATAGACCTTCACCCTCGAAGATCATCTGGTTATCATTCCTGTCAAGAGCAAGGGAAGCAGCCACTTGAGGAGCCAAGGCTTCTGTAGTAGCTAGATCAGAAATGTGGTGGAAATGGAATGAATGATTCTTGATAACAATACCAGCACCACCTTGGTGCCAACTGGAGGGGGAGACCATTGCAGAACAGAGCCATATCGATCGTCATTGGATTGTGTAGATCAATGAGGCAAAGCTTCATCAAATTCCATTTTCTAATTAGCGGCCATAAGCAACATCTGAGCACTAGACCATATAATGGATTGAAAAACAAGAGCATTTCTTGGTTTCCAAATCCTCTGACATATATAAGAAGCCAGCGAGCCCCATCAAAACAAGATTATTAGACCGACTATGGCAGCGAGAGGATCAAGAAGACCATCACTCGAAAAATCAAGAATTCGCGTTTTAAAATTGACTCCAGCAGCCAGGCTTGACTTAGTACACGCCAAAGGAAATTTTATTTTTTTCTTTCTTTCTTATGAAAACATACTATCAAGTTGGTCCCCAAACTGAAGAGTAACTGTGAGTTGTCCGGTGAAGAAGTCGGATTTAAAAAATTCAAAATGAATTAGTTTTAAACTCTTGCAAGCACGTGCATAACAATATTTTTTTGAATTTTTATCTTTCTTTTCTCCCTATGTGGTTTGGTCAAGTAAATTAGAGGACTAAAGTGGAGAGTAATTGAAGAATTAAGGGCTGAAACGAAGGAAGAAGGGAAAATTTAGCTGGCAGCCTGGCACTGTGGCACATGTAATACACAAAGATTGTCTTATGTGGTGTAGTTGTATTTGTCTCTGTCTCGGTGAACTCTTTATAAATAATGTGGCGCAAATTGTCATCAGAGCTTTGATAGGCTCTGATTCGTTCTCTCTTTTCTCACTTTTTTTTACTCTTTCCTCGCTTGGATTTTATGCTTGCCTTCATTTTTTGCTTTCCAGTCTTCTCTTTTCCAATTTGTTGTTCGGGCTCTGTTTTACTATAGCTAGCCTGAACAGTGTTCAGGTTTATATATATATATATATATATATGACGGGGTATGGTGTGGTTGGGAACACTGTCCAAAACATTTTCTTAAAACTTTTGAAATTAAAAAAACTTCATTATAATATATTTTTAAATAAAAATTATTTTGAATTGTGACCATTATCACAATTCTAAACAGTGCCATATTTACACAGTACACTGGGCTTTGGGCCTTTTGGCCCATCATCTGGGAGAAAGACTTCCTTTCATGGTTTTAGTAACTCCCTCCAGTCTCCAATGTAACTTCATAGCATAACTTGACAGAGAACCTTACATTCTACGAGTGATAGAAGCATAGATTATCATGAGTGTGAGGAGTACTCAAGGAAACACATAGAACAGCCCTCGCATAAGATTCTGAAAACATTTTTCGTAAGAAAGGCTCAATCCATGAATATGAAAGATCATGAAAAAGCTAAGAAATTAACCCGATGAACGTCAGCTAGAGCATCAGATTTGATGGAAAGAAGAAAAGGATATTGTGAAGGAATCTAAGGATTAGATAGGTAGGTGATAGCAAATTCTTGACCAATTCTCCATCTAATTCCACATCGTAAAATATCCTTGCCCGTTAGAATACTTTTCCAAGCCCATGATGAAGAAGAGGAACTAGCAGCATGCAGGAAATTATAGAAATGAAAGTATTTGCCTTCCAAGTATATCTAAAACCCAGGCCACCTAACCTTTTCTTTTCACATAAATCTGACCAGCGAATCTTTCGTTCATCCTCTTTTCAGCCCTGCCAGACCTCAGATATGAGATCATTGATCTCCTTGCAAATCCCTTTAGGAAATTTAAAACATCTCATAAAGTATATAGGAATATAGGAATAGAGAAGCAACAGATTTGATAAATGTCTCTCGACCCATATCAAAAGTGTTAGAAATTTGTTTTAAAAAATATAGTTAATGGAAATTAAAAGTGAAAAGTGACATCCATTCACTTTTTAGGTTAACGTTTTATTAAAAAATATTTTTCAATAAAAATATTTTAACGTAAACGTTAATTTATAAAAAATAAATTATGATTAATAACAAATTGATCTCGTTAGCATGTTTGATAAACTCAAAAACCTTCCATGAATATAAGATTTTCTTGTAGGTTATACAGTGGAAAGTCAGAGTTACAGTTAGTCTCATGAAACACCAAAGTTTTTAGTGGCGAGAGGCCCTAAACTAAGTAGGGTTTAGGCTTAAGTTACACACATGCTCACTGGACACTACTTAGACTTCATGTTTAGGCTTGGTGTACAATAATTTTTAGGCCTATAAAAAAAAATTGTTAACTTATGAGTAAATAGTCTAAATAGTATCATTTCTCTTCCTAAATGGTTCATTTTTAAAGGAGAAATATCTTGTTATTTATAATAAAAAATTGTTAGGATTTTATTTTTTTATTATGGGTAATAAAAGCATAATAGTGAGAATTATTTCTATTAATTATCAAAATTAATTATGCATTAATTTTGGTCAGTATAAAATGGGCTTAAAGATGAGATGTTTGAATACCAGATAATAACTCTTCTGCCTTCCAAACCTTTGTTTTTTTCATCATTTTTGTGCTCTGATTTTCTTCACTCATTCTAGAACTTAAATTCAAGTTTTTCATATTGAGATTTTTTTAGTATTTTTTTCTAGTTTGTGAAATTCAATTTATAGTGCAACTAATCAAGATGGTGGTATTGAAATTCTAGAAAACTGATTGCAATCAAATCATTTACACCAAATAATGAGCTATAAAGTTTTAAGAACGAAGATTTCAATCATTGACAACTACATGATATGCATTTCTTTTATATTTTAGGTGCTTCAACAAGTATATTAAATAATTTATTTAAGATATTTTGCATGCAATTAATTAATCTATGTTTGTCCATAAAGTTGATCTTTAAATTTATAAAGCTATTCTGTATTTTTTATATTTGTACTGATATATATTTCGATAACTTCACTATGTCACATAGTATTAAATTAATCTTTAGTCTTTATATTATACAAATTACCTTTACTTAAACCAATTACCAACATAACAACATGATTTTTATGAAATAAAAAAGATTGTGTGTTACAGAGCTTAAGAGAAAAAATGCAGTATTCTTGTGAAGAAGATGATTGCTTACCTTGGAGTTCAAGATTGTTTAGATAGCTTTGAACTTATGTGAATGTATCCATATAAGGATAGGATGGTCAATGTACTAGCTGTCTATAGTTTTGGACTACTCGAAGAAAAAGGCTCCGAGTGACAATTGACTTCTATAAAGTTTTTTTAGGGTGTGTTCTCTTGATGACGATAATAAGATCAATCTTTAAAGCAGACATGACCAAGAGATATGCCTTCTTATAATACATGTAGTAGATTGAATATGAAAAGAGGGCAATGCATCTAGGGAGGGTAGTGATTAGCTTTGGGGTGCATCTACTCATTGAAGGTCTTGTTAGGCTCTATAAACATCTTGTGCCCTATATGATTAAGATGACACGGACTTGTTAGGCCATCAAGACTTAGACGATCTCATACTAGCCTTGTCTTGAGATATAGTACATGGACCATATGATCGAGGGTATAGACCACCGACTCCATCAGCCTCCCCCTTCCCTAGTCTTGATGGTCTGTCTAGCATGAAGACATTACTTGCCATTCCTTATTTCACAACCAAGGTGAAGTGCTTCTCATAGCACTCTTTTACCCTGTTCGTGTATAGTTG
>Ga0307507_10012509_pt1 | contig 10474 bp, 8 predicted proteins | sample 7_EM_MG_FD_207223 | JGI IMG/M metagenome (GOLD analysis project Ga0307507, IMG submission 207223) | Populus trichocarpa ectomycorrhiza microbial communities from riparian zone in the Pacific Northwest, United States - 7_EM | ecosystem: Host-associated > Plants > Roots > Unclassified | place... | reverse complement strand
CAGCTCGACCCACCCTCCGTGACCATGGACGATGGCCGCGACGATGGACAGGCCGAGGCCGGAGCCGCCGCCCTTGCCGCGGGTCCGGCTGGAGTCGGCGCGGTACAGCCGCTCGAAGACCCGGGGAGCGTGCGCGGGCGGCACGCCGGGCCCGTCGTCGGTCACCTCGAAGACGGCGAGCGGCAGCCCGGGGCGCACGGTGGCCGGCCCGGACAGCACGGTGGTGGTCCGCGGCGGCCGGGCCGGCAGCCGCCCGACCCGCACGGTGACCTGGGCCCGGCTCGGGGTGTGCTGCAGCGCGTTGGCGACCAGGTTGGTGGCGACCTGGCGCAGGCCGTGCTCGTCGCCGAGCACGGTGGCCGGCTCGAAGGTGTCGGTGTCGTCCTCGAGCCCGGCCAGCCTGACCGGGCGGCCGGGGACCCGGGCGTGCGCGTCCCGGATGGTGTCGGCGGCGATCTCGAGCAGGTCGACCGGGCGCAGCGCCCGCCCGCGCTGCTGGTCCAGCCGGGCCAGCATCAGCATGTCCTCGACGAGCACGCCCATCCGGCCGGCCTCCCCCTCGATCCGGCTCATCGTCTCGTCCAGCGCCGGGCCGGGCGGGGCGCCGCCCCGCCGGTACAGCTCGGCGAAGCCGCGGATCGAGGTCAGCGGCGTCCGCAACTCGTGCGACGCGTCGGCCACGAACTGCCGCAGCCGCTGCTCGCTGGTGGTCCGGGCGTCGACCTCGGTCTCTATCCGGGCGAGCATCGAGTTGAGCGCGAGGCCGAGCTTGCCGGGCTCGGTGTGCGAGTCGGTGTCGGCGACCCGGCCGGAGAGGTTGCCGGCCGAGATGTCGGTGGCCAGTTTCTCCATGTCGATGAGCGGGCGCAGGCCGAGCCGCACCACGAACCAGGCGCCGCCGGCCAGCAGGGCCAGCACCAGCGCCGAGACGCCGGCGTCGATCAGCAGCAGCTGGTCGGTGGTCTGCTGCACCTCGGAGAGCGAGAGGCCGACCACCGCGTAGCCGCCGCCGGCCGTCGCGGGCGCCGCGATCGCGATCACCCGCCAGTCGGTGCGGCCGTCGGCCGCCTCGATCGTGTACGGCTGGACCTTGGCCGCGTGCGCGCGGACCTCGGCGATCGGCTCGACCGGCGGCCGGGTGCTGTCGGCGGGCAGGCTGCGGTCCGGGTCCAGGGTGCCGTTCGGGAAGTAGACGTACATGACCTGCTCGGGACCGAGCCGGTTGAGCCGGCCGTTGCGCGGGACGTAGGTGAACCCGGCCGGGCGATCCTCGCCGAACGGCCGGCTCATGCCCCGCAGCTGGTCGTCTATCCGGCCGAGCAGGTAGGTGCGGATCAGCACGAGCCCGGCGATGTTGGCGACGACCAGGGCGACCGCGGCGAGCGCGCCGACCACCAGGACGAGCCGGGCGCGCAGGGTCCAGTGGCTCCACCGCCGCGGTCGCCAGCGGAGCCCGGATCTCACTCCTCGCCGCCTCGTGGGAGCCGCAGGGCGTAGCCGACGCCGCGGACGGTGTGGATCAGCGGCGGATCGGTCTTGTCGATCTTGCGGCGCAGGTAGTACACGTACGACTCGACGATCCGGCCGTCGCCGCCGAAGTCGTACTTCCACACCCGGTCCAGGATCTGCGCCTTGCTGACCACCCGGCCCGCGTTGATCAGCAGGTATTTCAGCAGGTTGAACTCGGTCGGCGACAGGTCGATCAGCCGGCCGGCCCGGCGCACCTCGTGCGCGTCCTCGTCCAGCTCCAGGTCGGCGTAGCGCAGCACGCCGGTGTCCCCCGGGCCCGCCTCGCCGGCCAGCTCGGGCTGGCTGCGCCGCAGGATCGCCCGGATCCGGAGCACGACCTCCTCCAGGCTGAACGGCTTGGTCACGTAGTCGTCCGCGCCGGCCGACAGCCCGGAGATCCGGTCCTCCACCGCGTCGCGCGCGGTCAGGAACAGCACCGGCACCCGGCTGCCGGTGGCCCGCAGCCGCTTGGCGACGTCGAAGCCGTCCAGGTCGGGCAGCATCACGTCGAGCACCACCAGGTCGGGCTCGAAGTCCTCGACCGCGACCAGGGCACGGTGGCCCGAGTCGACCACCCGCACCTCGAACTCGACCAGCCGGAGCGTGGCGCTGAGCAGGGCGGAGATGTTCGGCTCGTCGTCGACGACCAGGACCCGGGCGGCCCGGGCCGGGGGCTCGCCGAGGGCGACCGAGGTTCGGGAATCTGATAGCACGTGAAAGGAATATCAACGCTACCTAGGAATTCCCTATGAATTTCGAGAGAGCGAGCTGTACTCCCCGTCACCATGATCGGGCCACTTGATCACCCTCGGTGAGACCGGAGGCGATTTCGGTGTATTGATCGCCCCGCAGGCCCACCCCGACCTTGGTCTGCACGCCGCCCTTGAGCACCGTACCGGTGTCGCCCTGGACGTTGTGCACCGCCGTGCTCGGCACCCGCAGCACGTCGGCCTTCGAGCCGGTGGTCACCTTCACGTTGGCGCTCTGGCCGACCAGCAGGTCCTTCGGGGCGTCGACGAAGGAGAGCAGCACGCCGTACCGGACCATCGTCCCGTCGCTGGTGCCGGTCGGGTCGACCTGCACGACGGTCGCCTTGAAGCTCTCGCCCGGCCGGTCGGCCAGGGTGATCGCGCCGCCCTGCTTGACCGCGAGCCGGTCGGCGTCCGCCTCCGGGAAGTCGGCGCTGATCTGCATGTCGTACACGTCGGCGAGGGTGACGAAGGTCGAGCCGGCGCTGACCTGGCTGCCCACCTTGCCGCTGACGCTGATGATCCGGCCGGCGATCGGCGCGGTGATCGTGGCGCCCGCGAGCGCGTCCTCGGCGTTCTCCAGGGTCGTGGTCGCCTGGGTGACCCGCTGCTGCGCGCTGAGGATCTGATCGCCGCCCTGGCTGCTGCCCTGCTGGCCGCTCCCCGAGCTCCCGGAGCCGGTGCAGGAGCCCGAGCCGCTACCGCTGCCGCTGCCGCTACCGCTGCCGCTGCCCGAGCCCCGCGTCGAGGTGGTCGTCGGCTTGGCCGTGGCGGTCGCCGTCTTGGTCGGCGAGGCGCTGGCGGTGGCGGTGGCGGTCGCGGTCGGCGTCGGCGAGGCGGTGGCCGTCGCGGTGGCGGACGGCGAGGCGGTCGCCGAGGTGGAGGTCCACGCGGCCGCGACGTTGGTCCCGCAGGTGCTGGTGGTGGACGACGTCTTGGCGGCGTTGTCCCGGGCGGTGGTGAGCGCCGACTCGGCGTCGTCGAGCGCGCTCTGCGCGTCGTCCACGGCGGTGGCCGCGTCGGTGTCGTCGACCTTGGCCAGGGTCTGGCCGGCGCCGACCGTGGTGCCGGCCCGCACCGAGATGGTCTCCACCGTGCCCTTCACCGCGAACGAGAGACTGCGCGTCTGCGCCGGCTGCAACGTGCCCGTGGTGGCGACCTCGGTGGTCACCGCGCCCCGGTCGGCCGCCACGGTGGCGGCCGCCTTCGGCTTCACGGTGGCGTCCGCGGTCAGCGCGTGCACCACCCCGTACACGATCAGCGCGAGCACGACGACAGCCGCGGCGACCCAGATCCAGCGCCGACGACCGGCCAGAGCTTCACCCATGGGCCGGAAGTGTTCCGTCCCGATCTCGCCGTGGGCTCGGTCCCACCTCGGAGTTCCCTCGGAGCGGGCGATCTTCGCACAGCTCCGGCACAGCGGCTCCGAGCGAACTCTGAGGAACCGCCCACGTTCTCCGTAGGTAGGCGAGCTTGGGTGGGGCGTCACCTTCGACCGAGGAAAGAGGCCATCGTGCGCACAACCAGTTCCCGCGCGCCCCGTCGTGCGGCGGCGTTGTTCGTCGCGTCCGCAGCCGTGCTGCTGGTGGCGGCGTGCGGCGGCAACTCGAACTCCTCGAGCGGCGGCAACGGCACCACCGGCAACGGTAACGGCAACGGCCGGAACAGCGAGTTCGCGGCGTACACCGAGTGCCTGAAGAAGAACGGCGTGACCGTCACGATCCCGTCACGCGGCCCGCGCACCGGCGCGTCCGGCGGCCCCGAGGGCGGCTTCCCCTCCGGCATGCCGCGCCCCTCCGGCAGCGGCTTCCCCGGCGGCGGCCGCGGCGGCGTCCCGGGCGGCGGCGGGTTCCAGAAGCCCGCCGACGTCGACCAGGCGACCTGGGACAAGGCGGAGGCGGCGTGCGCCTCGGTGCGGCCCTCGTTCGGCGGCGGCAACCGCAACGGCGGCAACGGCATGAACGCGGCCTACCAGAACTGCCTCAAGCAGCACGGCGTCACCGCGACCGACGGCAAGCTCGACACCACCAACGCCACCGTGAAGAAGGCGCTGGAGACCTGCAAGGTGCTCAAGCCCCAGCCGAGCGCGACTCCGAGCGCCTGATCTCCACGCCGTCCCTGCCGCTCCCCCGTCGCGGCACGGACGGCGTGGCCCGAAGTCCGGGTCGCTCGCGACATGAACCTCCCCCCGGCGCGTCGCGAGCGGCCCGGCTTTTTCGTATCTAATGCCGGTCCTGCTGGTTGAGCTGGGCCCAGCGGCCGGCCAGTTGACGGCGGCGGCAGGCGACCAGGTGGCTGGCGAGGATGGCCGGCTGGCCGCCGCGCACGCAGGCGTCGGCGCCGGCGGTGAGCACCGCGGCCACCATCTCGGCCGGGGCGCTGTCGTCGACCAGGGCGACCAGCTGGGTCCGGTTCGGCATCAGGCGCCGGGCGAGCGCGATGTCGCGGACCGCCGGCCCGACGAACAGCAGCAACTCGTCCGGGTCGACGTCGTCGAGGTCGCCGGCGGTGCGCACCGACCAGCCGGCCGGCAGGTGCTGGGCGAGACCGGTGACCCGGGCGGCCGGCCCGAGCACGGCGACCACCGGCCGCGCGCCCGTGGTGGCCGGCAGACTCGCCGGGTTCAGCGGGAGGTCGGTCGCGGTGGCGCTGAAGTCGCGGGCACCGATGTTGCGGTTGAGCTGCACAAGCATGGCGCTTTTCCCCCTGTGCTGAACGGTTCCGGTTTCTTGGGTCACCTTCACCATTCGCCTTCGGCCTGAGGTGGTCATGTGGCTCGCCTGTGCGTTTCATGTATGCAGTTGATCTAGGCGCTCTCCCTGGGGACGAGCTGGATCAGGGTCTCGGTCGGGACGGCCGGGCCAGGCTTGCCGCCGATCGCCGCGACCACCGTGGCCGAGAGGTAGGCGGCCATCGCGGCCTGGTCGGTGGTCACCGTGGTCAGCGGCGGGTCGGCCAGGCGCGCCGGCGGGATGTCGTCCACCCCGATCACCGCCAGGTCCCCGGGAACTTCAAGACCAAGTTTGCGTACGCCGGCGAGCACCGCCAGCGCGACCTCGTCGTTGTACGCGCACACGGCGGTGACCCCGGCCGCCTGCCAACGGCGTACACAGGCTGCTGCTTTCGCCGCGTCGAGCGGAACCTTCTCGATCGCCGGACCATCGACCAGCCGCTCTTGACACTCCCCCCGCACCCCGGCCAGCCGCGGCTCGGCGAAGATGCGCAGCCGGTCGTCGTCGGGGTAGGCATAGCCGATCCGGGCGTGCCCGGCGGCGATCAGATGCCCGGCCTGGCGGCGGCCGACCAGCTGCTGCGGCACCTCGAGCTCGCGCCGGCCGCGCTGCGGACCCCGGCCGAACAGCGCCACCACCAGCTCGACCCCGGCCGCGTGCATGGCCGCGACCTCGCCCTCGGAGAAGTCGGCGAACGCGATCACCGCGGCCGGGGTGATCGCCCTCCAGATCTCGGTGATCGGCCGGTCCTCCCGGTTGCCCGGGTGCGCGACCAGGGTCAGGCCGTGCCGGGCCAGCGCGGTGGAGAGGTTGCCGAGCATCGAGCCCACCTCGGGGCCGATCGGCCAGTCCGGCAGCAGGCAGAGCACCACCTCGGAGCGCCCGGTCCGCAACGCGCGTGCGGCGGCGCTCGGCGCGTAGCCCAGCCGGGCGGCCGCGTCGAGCACCCGGGACCGGGTCTCGGTGGAGATCGTCTGGCCCGGCGTCTGGTTGAGCACGTAGCTGACCGTGGCCCGGGAGACTCCGGCCAGCCGCGCGACATCGGCGCTCGTCACCCGGTTCGGCACCGAGCGAGGATGGGAATCGGTCATGGTGACAAGTCTACTTACACGTGTAACCATGGTGCCATGCCCTCCGACGACCTCGCCCCCCTCGTCAAGTCGCTCGATCTGCCCGCCAAGGTGCGGCTGCTCACCGGCGCCTCCGCCTTCACCCTGCACCCCGCGCCGGCCATCGGCCTCGGCGAGCTGCGGTTCTCCGACGGCCCCACCGGCGTGCGCGGGCTCAAGTTCTCCGGCGGCCGGGTGGTGTCGCTGTTCCCCAACGCCACGCTGCTCGCCTCCTCCTGGGACCCGAACTCGCTGTACGAGGTCGGGGCGCTCCTGGCCGAGGAGGCGATGGCCCAGCGGATCCACGTGGTGCTCGGTCCCACGATCAACCTGCATCGCAGCGCGCTCGGCGGGCGGCTGTTCGAGGCGTACTCGGAAGATCCGCTCTTGACCGGAAAACTGGCCGCCGCCTATGTGCGCGGCATGCAGGACAACGGCGTCGCCGCCTGCCTCAAGCACCTGATCGCCAACGAGTCCGAGACCGACCGCAACACGGTCGACAGCGTGGTCGACGAGGCGACGCTGCGCGAGCTGTACCTGCTGCCGTTCGAGATCGCCGCGCTCGACGCCGATGCCTGGTCGATGATGGCCGCCTACAACGACGTCAACGGGCATCCGGCCACCGAACAGGACCACGTGATCAACGAGGTCGTGAAGGGTGAGTGGGGCTATTCCGGCCTGGTGATGTCCGACTGGTTCGCCACCAAGTCGGCGGCGCCGGCGGCCAACGGCGGCCTCGACCTGGTGATGCCCGGCCCGGACGGCCCGTGGGGCGACGCGCTGGTCGGCGCCGTCCGCGAGGGGCTGGTCGCCGAGGCCGTCATCGACGACCACCTGTCCCGCCTGCTCCGGCTGGCCCAGCGGGTGGGCGCGCTGGGCACGGAGCGTTCCTGGCCGTCGTCGCTGCCGAACCCCGATTCCGCCGTACGCCGGGAGCAGCTCACCCGGCTCGCCGCGTCCGGCATGACCGTCCTGCGGAACGAGGGCGACGTCCTGCCGCTGGACCGTTCCGCCCGGGTCGCGCTGATCGGCCGGCATGCGCTCGAGACCATCGACATGGGCGGCGGCTCGGCCCAGGTCAACCCGCCCTACCAGGTCGACGTGGCCACCGGGCTGACCGCGCTGCTCGGCGCGGGCGCGGTCACCGTCGTCGACGGCGTGGACGTGCGCACCCGCCCGGTCCCGTCCCGCGTCCTCACCGACCCGGTCTCCGGCGCCGACGGCATCCGCGTGACCCTGTACGACGCTGCCGGGGCGGTGCTCGAAGAGCGGTTCTGCCCGCAGTCCAAGACCATGGTCGGGATGGACGACGACTTCCCCGGCACGGTCGCGTCGATCCGCCTCGCCGGCCGGATCGGTGCCGGCGGGCCGGTGGAGCTGGGTGTTCTCGGGGTCGGTTCGTGGACTGTCGGCGATTTGTCCTTTTCGCTCGAGGCCGGCGGCAACGGTTTCGGCGAGGAGGTGCTCACTCCCCCGCTGCGGACCGACCGCTTCGAGGTCGCGGCCGGGGCCCTGTTCGAGGCGACGGTCGCGCTGACCGCGCCGATGGGCCTGTTCGGGCTGATCGGGCACAACGCGCCGCGCGCCACCGTGGACGTGATCGACGACGCGGTCCGGGCGGCCGCCGCCGCGGACGTGGCCGTAGTCGTGGTCGGCCTGACCGAGGAGCAGGAGACCGAGTCGGTCGACAAGTCCACGCTGCGCCTGCCCGGCGCCCAGGACGCCCTGGTCGAGGCGGTGGCCGGCGCGGCCCGCCGGACGGTGGTGGTGGTCAACGCGGCGACGCCGGTGCTGATGCCGTGGCTGTCGAGGGTGGACGCGGTGCTGTGGGCCGGGCTGCCCGGCCAGGAGGGCGGGCACGCGATCGCCGCGGCGCTGCTCGGCGACATCGAGCCGGCCGGGCGCCTGGTCACCACGTTCCCGGTCGCCGACGGGGCGGCGCCGGCCTGGTCGGTGACGCCGTCCGAGGGCAAGTTGGCCTATGCCGAGGGCACGTTCATCGGCTACCGCGGGCACTACGCGGGGCGGGCGCCGGAGCCGGCCTTCTGGCTGGGGCACGGCCTCGGCTACGGCAAGTGGGAGTACTCGGACGTCCGCCTGGTCACCGGCGACGCGCCCGCGATCACGGCGACGGTCCGGAACGTCGGGTCGCGGCGCAGTCGCGAGGTGGTGCAGGTCTACTTGCGCCCGACCGAGGCGGACGAGCCGATCCGCCTGGTCGGCTGGTCGACGGTCACGGTCGACCCCGGCCAGTCGGCCCGCGTGACCGTCCAGACCGACTCCCGGCTCTGGCGCAAGTGGGACACGGAAACCTCGTCGTGGACCCGCCTCGCGGACGGCGGCACGTTCCTGGTCGCCCGCGGCCTCGGCGACATCCGAGCCAGCGTCTCCTAGCCACCTCGCCCCCCGGCCGGCGGCGCCAGAGCTCCGCCGGCCGGGGTGCCGCCGGTCAGGGGCCGACCTGGATCAGGGGCTCTTCGTGGGCGTGGGCGGCCCGCATCAGCGGCAACACGTTGAGCGGAGTCATGTAGGGCTGGAGCCGGCGGACGTAGCCGGCCTGGCTCAGGACAGTGGTGCGCAGCTCGGCGAGGGTCCGGGCGCCGCGGCGGACGTTCTCGGCCGGCCCCAGCGCCGCCCCGGCGACGAGCGCCGGGAGGTCGGCGGTGAAGCGGGCCGCGCCCAGCACCTTGGTCACCCGGGTGGTCACCGCGTGCGTGACCGGGTCGAGGAATACCTGGTAGCACACGTCGTCGCCGGCGTACGCGACCGCGGACGGGCCGCCGGTCGACGGGCCGGAGAGGCCGAGCTCGGCCCCCAGGAAGTGGAAAGCCTTGGTGACCTCGGCGTCGAAGGATTTTGCCCATTGCACGGCCATGCCGACCCCCGATCCCGGCGGAAGAACGGATTAGATCGACGAAAGCAGATGCGATGCCCGCGCGCAACGGGTTCCTACGACGATCTTGGGTGTGGTGGTGCGCACGACGCCGCGCGCGGGGGCGGGGCGACGGGTAGAAAGGAGGGCATGGCGGAGATCGTGCTCATCCGGCACGGGCAGACGGAGTGGAGCGCGGCCGGGCGCCACACCTCGTACACGGATCTGGAACTGACCGCGGAGGGCGAGCGGCAGGCCCGCGCGGCCGGGGAGCGGCTCGCCGGGCGCCGGTTCGCCGCGGTGATCTCCAGTCCGCGCAAGCGCGCGCTGCAGACGGCCGAGCTGGCCGGCTTGCCGGTCACCGAGGTCACCGAGGACCTGGCCGAGTGGAACTACGGCGAGTACGAGGGGATCACCACCGCCACCATTCGCGAGTCGGATCCGTCCTGGTCGCTGTGGACCGACGGGGCGCCCGGCGGCGAGTCCCCGGCGCAGGTGGCCGCGCGGATCGACCGGGTGCTGGCCCGGGCCACGGAGCTGCTGGCCGAGGGCGACGTCGCGCTGATCGCGCACGGCCACTCGCTGCGGGTCACCGGCGCCCGCTGGATCGGGCTGCCGGCCGGCGGCGGGGGCAAGCTCACGCTCGGCACCGCCACGCTGTCGACGCTCGGCTTCGAGCACGGCAACCAGGTGATCGACTCCTGGAATGCCTGACCGCGCCGCGTGCATGATGATCTACCGATGACACGAGGCGCGCGCTGGCTGGCCCTGCTGGTGGCCGGGGCGTTCTTCATGGAGATCCTGGACGCCACCGTGATCGCGCCGGCGGCCCCGCACATCGCCGAGGATCTACACGTCACGGCCGTTTCGATCAACGTGACGATCACCGCGTACGTGTTGACGCTGGCCGTCCTGATCCCGATCAGCGGATGGCTCACCGAGAAGTTCGGCGCGCGCCGGATCTTCACCTTCGCGGTGGCCCTGTTCACGCTGGCGTCGGCCGGGTGTGCCGCGGCGACCAGCCTGCCGATGCTGGTGGCGACCCGGGTGCTGCAGGGCGTCGGCGGCGCGATGATGGTGCCGGTCGGCCGGCTCGTGGTGATCCGGACGACGGCGAAGACCGACCTGGTACGCGCGATCGCCTACCTGACCTGGCCGGCGCTGGTCGCTCCGCTGGTCGCGCCCGCGCTCGGCGGGGTGCTCAGCACGTACGCCTCCTGGCGGTGGATCTTCCTGGTCAACCTTCCGCTCGGCGTCATCGCGCTGGTGCTGGCCCGGCGGCTGGTGCCGGACGTGCGCGCGGACGACCCGGGGCGGCTCGACGTGCGCGGCTTCCTGCTCGCGGCCTGCGGCATCGCGGCGCTGGTGTTCGGGCTGGAGGGGGTGGCGGCCGAGCGGCCGCGCTGGGCGGTGGCGATCGGCGCGCTGGTGCTCGCCCTGCTCGCGCTGGCCGGCACGGTGCGGCACCTGCTGCGCTATGACCGGCCGCTGGTCGACCTGCGC
>Ga0307507_10012507_pt1 | contig 10474 bp, 18 predicted proteins | sample 7_EM_MG_FD_207223 | JGI IMG/M metagenome (GOLD analysis project Ga0307507, IMG submission 207223) | Populus trichocarpa ectomycorrhiza microbial communities from riparian zone in the Pacific Northwest, United States - 7_EM | ecosystem: Host-associated > Plants > Roots > Unclassified | place... | reverse complement strand
TTCTACCAATCCCGGTATTTCAGTCCTGCCCTTGACTCCTCCAAAGGCAGTTCCTCTCCAGGTTCGTCCAGTAATCTGTGTCATATAAAATTCGCGAAAAATATCAATGAATGTAACGTACAAGTTGGAATCTGCAATGTGGTTATCGCGCATGTGATTAGCAACGAATACCAGAGCACTTACGGCCTTGTCGAAATTTCTTGTCCAGCGGCGGCAACTCCAATGACGGTAGAGACACCCCAGCCCTTATGGCAAGCTTCAAGGGCAGCACGCATAACTTGAACCTTCCAAATATCCAATGTCAGTTTTGGTCCTTAAGCATGGAACCTGGACGGACGTTTCCAGTACAATCAAAGGTGAAATCCAACCCCCCATCTGTGAATTCAACGAGATAATCTTGGATTTCTTGTCCTTCTTTCAAAGTAGACGGATTGACAAAATCGGTTGCACCAAACTTCCTGGCCCAAAATTCTTTTTCTGGGTTTATGTCGATTGCAATGATGCGACTAGATCCAAGGCTTGCGGAGGTGTTGATAACACCCAAGCCAATTGCACCACACCCGAATACGCCAACCGAAGACCCCTCTGTGTTCTTTTAAGCAAATAGGATATTATGGAAGCGAGGTGGAACGGACTTATTCCTGGTTGTTTAGCGACGGCACCCCATGCAGTTGTGATACCACAGCCGAGTAGGCATATCTTCTCGAGTGGAGCCTGCATGGTAACTGCAACGATAGAAACATCGGCCACAACTGTGTATTGGGAAAACGTAGATGTTCCCATCTGTAGAAAGTTAAGAGATAGGACATCCTAGAAGCTCTGAACCACAACTTACGAAGTGGTGGATGGGCTGGCCATTGACGGAGAATCGACTAGTGCTATCAGGCATGAGACCTTTACCCTGAGTTGTTCGGACTGAACAAGAATTCATTTTCCTGGGAGGCTGAGTCAAAAAGAATTGGGCACCTTTCCCACAGAGATTAGTCTTTCCGCTTTTACAAAATTTACACTCTCTGCATTCTTATAATTCGTTGTGCGATTGGTTCTTGAATCTGAGAGTGACTGACTTACCGGCGGTATAAAGAGGAATTACATGGTCGCCAACAGACACACTCGTTACACCTTCGCCGATGGATTCAACCTAAAAGACGATCAATCAGAGTATGCGATGGTACTCAGGACACATACTATTCCTCCTCCTTCATGTCCTAGAATGACAGGAAACAAACCCTGTGGAATATTTGATGTGGAGCCGAGGTTTGAGGGTAAAGTACTTTACCTCTGAATCTTTTCCGCTCCTGGTATATTCGTCCGTGTGACAAACACCTAAATAAATCTCATGAATACGGCGAGTAAAGCGATGCCCTACGAACTGACCAGTAAATAAGACTCGAATCCGGACTTCATTGGCCCGAGGAGGTGCTACCTCTACTTCTTCGATCTTTAAAGGTTCTCCTGCACCCCAGCATACAGCAGCTTTGCACTTGATGGGCCGACTGATTGTTTCTGCCATTTCACTTGCGACTGTTGTGATTAAGAGGGATGAGCAGAGATTGTCAAACGGGCCGGGGAATCCGCACAACACTTGCTTCAAGTCAATCAGAGAAAAGATCATGGCTTTCAACAACCTCTACTACAAAAGAGTAAGCAAACCACCGATCCTGCGATATACAAGTCATTTATCCTTAATGTATAAGACAGCAGGTACTGCAAAGGCTTGTTTTGTTTGCTTTAAGCCTACAACGACTGTTCTTGCCACGAGCGGCACCGTAGACTTCCTGTACACCTGTCCTGGACACTTGTCTGATTCTGGGTTTGCGACTTTATTGGATGAAGAGAAGGCGTCTGCGACTGTAAGTGCAGAAGAGATTGCCAGAGTGAAATTGGAGTGGGAGGAAAGGCAGAAGTTGAAGGGTGCCGAGAAAGAAAAGGAGAAAGACTCTGGCACCAAGGATAACAAGAACACGGAACAAAAAAATGCCGATAAATCAAAGAAAGGGTCCCCTCCCACCTCATCTAGTACAACGCCATCGACTCCCGTAGTGCATGAACGTTATATTTTGCACCGAGATATTTTTGCAAGTTGAGTAAGATGTCCCTGTCGTGAGATTCTCTGCTGATTCTTCAATAGTGCGTCAAGCTGAGCATCGACGGCGAAAACAAGCTATGCAAGCAAAGGAGTTGGGTCCGCGTCTTCCCTCAGCGCCTAGAGGCATCTAAATACTACTTAGTTCACTTTGTCAATAATAATACGGTTCTAGTACAGCGGAGTTCCAATAAACGGCAAATTCCAATTGCCACTCATCCCTGCTTTTGCCATTCTTTCAAGCTTTTACTCGTCGATCCAAGCAGCATCGGCCAGGCATTTTGCTTAGATTGTGGAATGTGATTGGTGCTCGACGTGTGAGTTGAACCTGATTAATGTTTTCAACCATCTGACGTTTATGTCACCCTCCAGATTTGCAACGATGAACAAAAATCCGTTCTTGCCAACGCCAAGTTATACGCCTCAGCAGCCCCCGTTGCCCCCTGGTCCACCTCCACCTCAACCAGGTCAGCCAGATTACTCAGCTTGGTGGTCTGGAGCAGCGACGCAACAACATGTCCAACCTCAGGCGCCTTATAATGCTCAGTGGCCAGCGTCTCAACCTGCGCGACCGCCTGCAGAACAGAGTGCACTGTATGCAAATTATGGCTATGGGAACCAAAATAATTGGCAAAGGCAGCAACACCACCACCAGTATCACCCGCCTGCTGTAGTTCAACAGCATCCACCTCCACCAATGCAGGCTTACAATCCTTACCCGTCAGGCGCCTACTCTCAACCATATGTACCACAGGCAGCACCCCCGCAACCTGTGGTTCAGCCTGCTTATCCACATCATCATCATCCGCCTCAACCTCAGATTTTTGCTCCTCCTCTGCCTTCCCATCAAACTTCAACCCAGCACCAACCACCGCAGGGACGTCAGCATGCTTCACCGCAGCACCCACCTGCTAAAAGACAGAGGTTTGATGGCCCAGGAGGTAATAGGCACCATCACTCTCAGCCTCCTCCACCTCAATTTCAACCACCTCCTCCACCTCCACCAAGCTCAGGTGGCCTTTCAAATCGTCCACCTTTACCCTCCGGTCCATCAGGAAGAGGTGGAGGACCTATTGGACCTGGTTCAAGAGGGGGTCCACGTGGCGGGAGAGGAGGCTCAATGTCAAGCGGTAGAGGCGGATTGGGTGGAGGGAGGGGTAGGGGTGGTAATTTCTCTGCAGGTGGAAGAATGGGAAGTGGGCAACAATCTGGACAGGCAAATAGACATAATTCGCGCAATTTTGGTGGAGATAAAAACTTCCATAATCGACGCGGGGGCTCGTTCAGTAGCGGGAATAGTGGAAGTGGGTATTCGCACTCGACATCGTCATCTTTTAGAGGACGCAATCAAGGGCATTCCGGTTCTGGACGAGGGAACAGAGGTGACGGAAGTGGCCTTGGCTCACGGGATGGTACACTGTCTTCAAGCTTTGGGGGTAAACGGGATGAAAATCGGCGTACTCTCACAGATTTCAAGATTGTTGGGTTGGAAATACCTGAGTTGGGCTGGACTTGGGGAACGGTCCCGTCTTCCCCCCAGACGAACAAGGGAGACACCGTTTCTGATGACCACAAGGAAGAATTTTCTGAAGCAAACAAAGCTGCCGATTCTTCTGTCATAGAAGGAATGCAATCTGGGTCAAATATAGAGGTTTCTCAAGATGTTCCACCTGCAGAAGTGGATGTGTCAGAAGCTCTGGCATCCCAAGTTGTCGAGCCAAATCCTCATTCCCCTCCTTCGCGTATTCGGATCTACTTCCATACGCCTGTCACTGCTGATGATTCGAGGCCGATTCCTCATAATTCGTCGTATAGTGAGGGTTCAATGGATTCGCGGAAAGGCAAGAGGAAGAAGTTGGAGGACGACGATGGAGATTTGGACGAGATAAGAGTTCCTCCACCACCGCCTCAGATGGCAGGTGTGAACGAAGATCATACCAGTGTTGCTGGCAGTGTTGCACATAGCGTTGAGTCCGCTAGTGAGGCTGACTGGCTGATGGCTGCAATCGTTGAAGGTGAGGACGAAAGCAAAGCCATCGCCGAGGTTCATGCTGGTGAAGAGTCTGAGGATGGCGAGCAATTGCAAATCAGTGAGATTGTAAACGCAGACGAGCATGCCGAGCTCGAAGGGGATGGCAATAATGCTCGTATTGTGGAGGAGGCGGTACTTGATGGTGAGCATCATCACTTCACATCCGCGATATAATTTGTCGATGGATGCGAGGGCCCTATCTTCCTTCTCAGTCCGCTAACTCGCCTTCCTTCAAAGGCACCTCTCATATGGATGATAAGGATGTCAACGGCAAACTGGATGATTCTCTGGGTGTTTCTGCTACTGCTGACTCGGGCGAAGCCCGGACCGGATCTGCTGAGGCCACCTCCTTATTTACTGGTTCGCCGAGCCGTGCCTCGCAAGTCGAGGGCGACCAGATAGCAGAATTCGGCGCAGTCTCTGATGCACCTGAACTCCTTGATCAGAATACTGTTCCTTCTGCCCCTGTTTTACCTGCCCGTGTCTCTGAATCTGTGTCCGTATTATTGTCGTTTCTTTCTCGCATCGCGCCTCACGCAGACCATGATTTAACAGTGCTGATATTACTGCTGATCCTGAAAAGCAGGTCCAACAGGGATCAAGTCTTATATCGGAACCCACTTTATTGGACATTGAGACTCAAGACAGAAGTCAACCATATGACAGTGCGCTGTCGAACGGACAAGGGACACAAATATTTGACCCGCAGCTAGAGCATCTTCCAGAACCACCTGCGTCTCCTGCTATCTCCAGTATGGCGTATGAGGACAGCTCATCTAAGGGTGATACAAAAACAGGAAAAACACCGTCAGCAAATCGATTATCAGTATCGTACGCCCGCAGTAATCGCCGTCTTGTGATCAATGCTGAGGTTGTCGAAACCCTTAAACTATTCCGCCAAGAAGGCAGAATAGAAGTCGTCATTAAGGTACAGAAACAAGAGGATGGTTCGCTGAGAGGGATCTTGGTTGGTTTTCTCTTTCGCTATCTATGTCTCTTCTCATCCCATTGTAGACTGAAGGACTTTCCGAAGTTACCAAGTCTTACTTGCCTTTTTCTGCTCCTTCTGAGGAATCTGCTGAACATGATGCGACTGTGCCTCCTTTTTTCAAAGCTACATCAGCAAATCTCCAACTTCTTGTACATCTTGATACTGCTCGACCTTTGTCAGAACCCAAGTGGGCCAAGACAGGTGATATCCAGGATTGGCTCAAGAGCATGTTCGGGCGAATGTTTTGGGTGGCTGGCGAAGCAGCGGACGGCTGGGAGAAGAAGGTACAAGTGGTTGACCCTGATCCAGTAAATACTTCGATATTTTCATTGCCTTGATTTTTTTTTCTGATTTCAAACCGCAGCCCCCAACTATTTGGACGGTTCTGGAGGGGTGGGCCACTAATTCCCCAGTTGGTGCTCTGAACGAGCGTCAAAGATTCTTGAAGACCCATATGACCGAAGTTGACAACATCTTGGAGATCTTACTTCGCCTTGTTCGTGGTGAAAGAGCCACACCCTTCTCTCAAGCTCCTCCGGCACTTTCTTCGCCTAATGTATCTGGCCCTCTCCTTTCTGCCCTTAATCCTGGATCGGCCCATGGGGCGCAGCAGACTCATGTATCTCTCGCAGTACTAGCTATCTTCAGGATGACGACGGAGTATGCTGAGAAGGTTGCAGGAAATAAAGGTAAAACAGCGGTTGAAGAGCGAGTTGGAGAAATTGTTCGATGCCTCCCTTCACACCTGATTTACAAAAGCTTGGATGGTATATTTAAGGAATGGCGAGTTGAAAAGAAGGGCAGATAATTAGTTGCGTATATTTTTCGTCTGTAAACCGTACCTATCCAAGGTCCTATCAACCAAAGTGGAGTACTATTATAAGTTGTGTGGTTAAGATTTAGTAGCGGCACGTGAATTTGTTTAGGGTCGGTCGAAGCCTCGTACGCGTCAGCTTCACAATCTTGCTCTTGACTATGGTATCGTCGGTTCTTATGGCTCGCGATGAATCGCGTTTCTCACAAAGACATCTAGTTCAGAAACACTTACGATTCAGACAATACAGTCTTTTCACCTCAAGGACGATTACATCAGGTCGAATATGCGCTCGAAGCTGTTAAGCAAGGATCGGCTGCTGTAGGTTTGCGGTCAAAGACGCACGCAGTATTGTTGGCATTGAAGGTAAATTTTTTAATCTTTATGACATCTGTGCGGGATCTGAATTGTGAGCGATTGGCTAAGCGATCGACAGGCGAACTCGCCTCATATCAGCAGAAGATGTTCAGGATAGATGACCATGTCGGCATCGCTATTGCTGGGCTTACCTCTGATGCTCGTGTTTTGAGGTTGGTTATATATTATTTAAATCATAGTAACGATTTGTCTTATTTCCTTTACAGTAACTTCATGCGGCAGCAGGCTCTAGCATCCAAGATGGCGTTCAGTCGCCCCGTACCTGTGAACCGTCTCGTGTCCGCCATTGCTGACAGTATGTTTTAGGTTGATGTTCCGTGATTAATCTAACGCATATTCACTTTATCAGAGGCTCAGGTGAATACCCAAGAATACGGAAGACGACCCTATGGAGTCGGATTCCTCGTCATTGGGCAGGACAAGAATGGACCCCATCTGTATGAATTCCAACCAACAGGCAATTCATACGAATACTATGCCATGTCCATCGGTGCTAGAAGTCAAAGCGCAAAAACCTATCTTGAGAAAAACTATGAGAGTTTCACCGATGGTATGCATCTTCTATTACCCTTTTTTGTTTGTTCGAAATGATTTCTCCTCTATCCAGCTTCCATCGAGGAGCTAATAAAACACGGTCTTCACGCCCTTCGCGAGACTCTTCAACAAGATAAGGAACTCAATGTGAACAACACCTCCATCGGAATTCTTGGTCCACGGAGCCAGCTTGAAGAGGGATCTGTTATTGGTGGCTCCTTCAGAATTCTGGAAAATGGGGCTGTAGAACCGTTCTTGAAAACCATGATTCCGAAAGCCGGAACTACTGTATCCACTATTATTGTGCAAAGTGAAGGAGACGATGCTGATGTTCAGATGTCTGGATAATTAGAAAGCTGTATACTGGTCATGAGACGTAAATCCAATTCTTTAACAATTTATTTATCGCATTGCTTCTACTTGTAATAAGGTCTAATAGGGGATTGGTTTTTTTCTCGTAAGGAATTGGCGCCAAATGGTAGCTGCTGCACCCGGCCTTCTTAGTACTATCAGTATGTGCATCATCGCGCTAAGGAGCATGACGCTTCCCGCTTGATGTGCTGCAGCTAAAGGAACTGGTACCAGATAGAGCAAGGTCGATATACCAAGCCCAACTTGCACATTTGCCATCACGAACGCAGCGGTCACGGCCATTCTTGCAAGAGGTGGCAAAGCCGCTTTCATGGCTGGATTAATAGACCGAGCATAAAGGAATGCAGTGGAGAGATACGTGGTTGTGGCCTTGGGAACCGAAGGATTAGCAAGAGCGCATGTTATTAACTCTCCACTTACGAGAAGACGGTGGTTGAATTGAACTGTGGTTGGGTTTTCGAACAGGTTTCTCCACCATTTATCTGATTTATCAGGGTATTTGGCATAGTCTGGAGAGAAAAGTTCGTTTGCAGGAGGTGCGATACGGCCACCCATAAGTGGAAATTCGTTGTAGACCAGACCTGCATCCAAACCCGCCACAAATGCACCTAGTAGCAATACTCTTGAGTTTATTATTTTTATTTTTATTGGTGATTCATACCTGAAATTGCCGTCAAGAAGACAAGGCCGGTAGCTATACCAGCATGTCTCTTGAACGACTTGACCAATGGGTTGTTCAAAACTTTCTCAATGTCATCACCCTTATACCCGTTCCAGCTTGCACCTTTTGCGAACTTCCGGTCTTTGATTACTGCCATGCCGGACCAGAACATCCCGAAATAAAGCAAAAACGCCATCCCCAGATGAGAGGCAAGCCGATATTGTGACACTCTTGGTGTGGTTCCCGGCGTTTCCATCAGGGAGTCTTCCAATCCTGATTTGACCATGTACCAGCCTATTGCGCCCTGCGCGCCAATGAGGGTGGCAAGGCCCAGAAGTCGAAGAGTCAAAGTTTTTGGGATTTTTTTGCGCAAGGCATAGTATGCCAGGGGACCAACGAAGACGATGCCGATGAGTCGACCAAGAATGCGGTGACCCCACTCCATGTAGAATATAGGTTTGAAGTCTTCCAGTGAGATCGAATGGTTAAGGCTATAGGCAGGGCTGGTTAGAAGGAGTCGGGTAGGAGACAGGATGTGGAATGATACAGTTTGAACTCGGGTGTCGCTCTGTACTTTTGAAATTCCGTCGCCCATTCTTCATGCGAGAGAGGGGGCAGAATGCCAGTTATTGGCCTCCACTCGGTGATACTCAAACCAGACTCTGTAAGACGTGTTACTCCTCCAACAACGATGATTCCAAAAACTAAAACGGAAGAAGCCATGAGCCATCTGCCCACAGAGAGAGGAGGGAGAATTGGCAAGCTAGGGCGAAGAAGAGGCACAATCCTGCCTGGTTTCTGAAAGGCGCATGCTTTCCGTCTCAGTAATGGCCTGAGCCTGAACATGTTTCAATCTGTCACCTGACTATGTACATCATTTTTTAAGCGCCTCTGCTATTAAAGTAGCAAGAGTCGCAAGACGAGCCTCTGTAGCTGCCCTAGCTTTAGCCGCTTCCTCCTCGGTCTTTTTCGTAGCTGCATCTCTTTCCTGGGCTGCTTTTGCTGCTTTTGCTGCTTTTTCCTCATCGGAATTCTCTTGATAAATAATCACCCCCGCTAAAATTCCGGGAAGAAAGGCTAGAGAGTTGCACACATATGCATCTAATATCAGTCAAATGAGTCTATTCCAAGCAATCAGGATGCTCTGAGACTCACACGTAGGAGTCGTGCCAATATTTGCAGTGATATCGGGGTGTCTCGCGCTCACAAAAGCAATGAAGTGTTGACGCATGGTTCGATAATACAGATCCATAAGTTTGTAGCTCAAGGGACCTGTAAAGAGAAATGAATAATTATGAAGGCTCAGCCAAATGGAAGGCTTACCGATGGCAATGTTGAAGAATGCGAGAACTACAGTTAATTTCAACACAACTCTGTTCCACAGCTTCCTTAGAGAGGGATCCGCGAGCTTGTTAAACGGCGAAAACCTCTCCGCCGCAGGTTTCCAATACTGTCCAGCCGCAAGCACGGATAAAAAAATGAGGAGCCCCGAGGTAATAACAGTAGTCACGAAAATGACTCTAAAGATAATAGGTGGTTTCTGCAGTACGAATGCTGGTGCATCTGGTGGCAAAAGTGAGAAATCTAGAAAGGTATCGATCAACACCACTTTCCACCAAAAAAAAAAACAGGAAAACCATACCGTATGTCGGTTCAAACGAGTCAGCGGTGCATTCGACGTCAGATGCCTCTTGCTGCATGCAAGACTCTGGTATCGGTCAAAATCTGCGAATTGAGGAGGGGTCACTGTTCTCACTGCGTAAACCTATCCAAATCTGAAATGTGGGTCCAACGATGGCAATTGGTGCATGATGAAGTTGGTCACCGGGAGAGAAGTAGATTATCATGATAGTGATAAATGACCCAATCGTTGAAAGCACGACGAGCGTAAGGAAGAAGTTATCCATTGCAGCAGTGGGGACAAGCGCGCGTCGGGCACTGTCAATTTATCTTGACAATTTGGTTTCATTGCGAACACTGGTGGACATGATTGTTCAGATTCTGCAAGCGCCTGCTCTATTTATATCCTCACAGCTTCCTCCTCCACCATGCGTCTCCGCTCGTTTTTGTCCGTCGCACGCAGTATCTCTACAAGAGCTTTCCCAGTCGAGAAGGCCATTTACGAGAAACTAACAGCCAAATTCGAGCCTTCACAGCTGCAAGTGCAAGATGTTTCTGGTATACGTGTCCACGATTCACTCCATATGCGTCCCTCAATTTTATTAGGTGGATGTGGAACGTTTTATGCAATAGTAATAGCGAGCAATAGGTTTCACGGTCTGCCAATCGTGAACCAGCACAGGTTGGTGACGGATGCACTCAAATCCGAGATCGAGGGTATCCATGGTTTACAAGTGTGTCACCCGCAGCATGTTGAGTCTACACACTGATGCTCCGTAGATAAAAACTATTGCGCATTAGTCACCACGGGCACAGTCTTCTCGGTTCTCGGTTTTGAACAACCGAATTAATGTGATGGCTTCGCGGTTGTATATATGACGATTTGAGTCGTCCGTGACCTTTCATTCATCAGCAAAAATGATAGTGGTTGTCATATGCGGTATCACCTCTTTCCAAGTAAATTTTTTCCGAAGAAAGCTGAAGAA
>Ga0307507_10012506_pt1 | contig 10475 bp, 6 predicted proteins | sample 7_EM_MG_FD_207223 | JGI IMG/M metagenome (GOLD analysis project Ga0307507, IMG submission 207223) | Populus trichocarpa ectomycorrhiza microbial communities from riparian zone in the Pacific Northwest, United States - 7_EM | ecosystem: Host-associated > Plants > Roots > Unclassified | place... | reverse complement strand
ATGTAAATCATATTTTTAAAAATTTATTTATTTTTATTAAAATTTAATATGATTTATATATTTTGGATTGTTTTAATATGCTGATGTCAAAAATAATTTTTTAAAAATAAAAAAACATTATTGGCATGTATTTTGGCACAAAAAATTATTTGAAAAGCAACTGCTACCACACTGCCAAACACCCTTAGTATCAATAATTATGAGTTTGAGTTAATTTTAAGACTTATGAAATTAGTCAAGATAAACGTAAATTGATCTAAATACTCACGTTAATAAAAAAAATAAAAAAAAATTAAGATGTGTATGTTAGATTATTTGAGGATAAATTAAAACTTCGTAGTTATGTTAATTTTGAGCCCTATATTGTTAATAACAAATACCAGGATGTCTACTTAGTTTATGGCCGATGGACCAAGTTTGATTAGGGTTGTTGTGGGGTTGCCAATAAACCCGAGCGAGTAGCAGATTTTAGACATGTGTTTGGTTCCTGAGCGTTTGATATTATAGTAATAGTTATTTTTTTTTAAATACATTAAAATAATTTTTTTAAAAAAATATTTTTAATATTAGCATATTAAATCAAAACGATCTAAAAATATAAAAAATTAATTTTTTTTATAAAACACACTGCGTTTTCAAACTTGGACAAAGATTTTAAGCCTATATTTATACTCTGCCTAATGTTGTGTAAGGATTTATATGCCTTCTTCAGGGATCATAGACCCCATGCCATCATCATGGAGTAAATAATTGTATGAAATGAGTCAGCACCAATCTTCATATTGTTGGATGGAAATGGGGAAAAGGATCCCGTTAGTAAACAATCATCGGTGTGATCAAATGACAGAACAGAAGGTGTCATCCTCGTCCGTCCATCCATCCTCGTCCGTCCGTCCTTCCATTTTATAAAGTGGTCGAGGGTGGTCAAAACTTATTTATTTTTAAATTAATTCATTTTTTATGTTTTTTTTTATTTTAATATATTTTTAAATTATCACTAATCTGTTTCATTAATCACAGTAGTAGCAATATTTCCTTTAAAAACCAACTTTGTTTTTGAAGCTTGTCTTGTCTTGTAATTTGCAAACAAGAGAGAGAGATCAGAGAAGGAAGGATGACTAGTAAGATTATCAGTGGAAAGAGATTTGAAGGGAAAGTGGTAATTGTGACCGCTTCAACTCAAGGTATTGGCTTTTCCATAGCTGAGAGGTTTGGATTGGAAGGTGCTTCTGTTGTTATCTCTTCTCGCAAGCAGGTGCTCTTTCTCTCTCTCTCTTTTTTTTCTTCCATATTCATTGCTTTTAGCATTTCCTTTCTTTTCTTTATCATATGATTTCTTGTTTTCAGGGATCAAGATTGATTTTTTTTTTTCTGGGTTTGTTTTGGTTTCTTGAATCTTGATTGCTTAGGCCTTTTCTGGTTTCTGCTGCTATTGGATTTGAGGAAGTATATAGACTTTGGACTAGATTTCTCCTAAAATGGTTTAGAAGATGTTGATTTTTTAAGAGCAGCAAGGATATGCCAAATCCTGTTCAGTTGAATGACCTTAATTCATCACTTTGAATTGGATTTAGTTTTGTTTCCCAGTGCACACATCATGGTCTGTATTTTGTTGTTTGAAGTTTGAACTCATATGGGATGAGCTGAAAGTGATTCTATTAGTACTGCTAAATGGAGTGCTGCAAGAAAAAATTGCGAGGGCCAAAATATATTGATACTGGTAGAGAATCAATGCTGTGATAGTGTTGTTTTCCAGAATTGGCTAAGCACACAAGGGGGTGTAGAAAAGAATCGGCCTATAACAGAGAGAGGGAAAGAGAGAAACAAGAACATGTGTGAGAGAGAGGACTTTCATACTTTCATTGATTGATTTACCATATCTCTCGAGATAAGTTTTGTTACAATTATATAGAAATACGAAATTCCTACAAGATAACAATAGGATATCCTGCCAAGTGATAAAATCACAGCACCCTCTTCTCCCCAATAATGATGTATCGATACATAGTTTGCTACTTCCTGATGCCATCCTTTCCCATCTTTCATTCATGTATCACGTGGCTTTTGGTTCTATTTGATCACAAGATATTTTGAAAATTGAAGTACTAAAGTTAGCTTTTTTATGCTGTTTTCTAGCCGTAACTGATATGGGCTTTTTCTTTGGATTACTTTCGGGATGGAATTTCTTTTGGTCTTTTGTTGAATTGATCCAGAAAAATGTAGATGAGGCAGCTGAGAAACTCAAAGCTAAAGGCATCAAAGTGTTGGGTGTTGTCTGTCACGTATCAAATGCACAACAGAGGAAGAATCTCATAGAGACTACTGTACAGGTGAGAAAGTCAGCTTCGTTTCTTATAGTATGCAAGTAACCAGGAATGGGAATTGGTGTCTAATTAATTTGATGCTGCATATTGGACTATTGGTTAATGCTCGTAAATGTTAGACTAGTCCAACAAAAGGTTGTGGTTAGTGTTCTTCATCCACCATGCTCATGTAGGATGACTGTAGGATGAAAGAGGATACTGCATTTAATCTTTATTTGTTTGCTTCCACTAGAGTGATTTTGAGATGTTTAGCCATTTAGCTTGTTTGTTCTCTTTTCTGTGCACGTGATATGTTTCTGCCTATTTATCTGGTTTCTTTTTGCGAGCTCCTAAGAGTGTTTGTTTGCAATGAAAGAGCAGGTTTTTTGTTTGATTATTTAATCATCTTGATTGATAGAAAGCTTCTGGTTCTGGTTTCAGAAATATGGAAAGATAGACATTGTTGTATCCAATGCTGCTGTCAATCCATCTACAGATTCCATTCTGGAAACCCAGGAATCTGTCCTTGATAAGCTGTGGGAAATTAATGTTAAAGCAGCTATCCTCCTACTGAAGGTAATTTTGATTAACATAATGTTTACATATAGAAATCAATACATGAAATGTCATCAAGAACAGATGTGTTTCCTGTGAGATTCTGTTCATTGTTTACACCCCTAGAATTTCCTGCTCTTGTTCCCATGGTCAGTCAGGTTTACTCTCATTAGTATCCATGTGTTGTCGTTTTGTAATACAAGTCCTATTTGATATTCACTTGTTTTTTCAGGATGCGACCCCTCACATGAAGAAGGGTTCTTCAGTTATTCTGATTTCCTCTATTGGTGGCTACCATCCACATTCTTCCATGGCTATGTATGGTGTCACAAAGACAGCCCTTTTTGGGCTTACCAAGGTATCGTCCAGTTGTGTTCTCCTTCCATTTCTGCTTCATCAAGAACTTGACAAATTCAACTTACTGAAATAAGATGATGAACTTGAAGTTATAACCCTTGTTTGAAATAACAGACCGTGGCTTTTTTTTTTAGCCTATCTCTTATTATAGATAAGCTGGATCATGTGCATGTTTCTTTTCTTCTGCTTATATGCATGTATGATTATTCCCTTTCCCAATAAACTCATAAAAAAGAGAATCCAATTCCTCTTATATTTTATGGACAATAAATTTACATGGACAAACACGTGATTATTTTTAGTCTTTCTTGATTGCATGCAAAAGCTTCAGGCTTTTGTTTCTAATATTTTTTTGGGTAATACTTTCTCGATACTTTGTAGGTGCTTGCAGCTGAGATGGCTCCTCACACTCGAGTGAACTGTATAGCTCCCGGGTTTGTACCAACACACTTTGCTGATTTCATTACAGGCAATCAGACCGTTGTAAGTTTACATTTTTGGCTTTGAGTTGTTTCAATAATTTCAAAAAAAAGAGCAGCCGCTGACCTGTCTTGGACTCAATTGGATTCCAAAATATTGTAGAGGAAGACGATTGAGGATCAGACCTTGCTTCAAAGGCTTGGCACCACAGACGACATGGCCTCAGCAGTCGCCTTTTTGGCTTCTGATGATGCGTCTTACATAACAGGAGAAACTTTGGTGGTAGCTGGAGGGATGCCGTCCAGACTTTAGTTTCCCTCTCTTAAAGTTTTCCCGAATAAAAAAAACACGTTATGATTTTTCAGAACCCGCGCCAATAAATTCATGATTGGAAAATTTACTTTGACGCTCCTTGTTTTATTTCTTTTTGGCAAATTGACATTGTTTCATTGAGATTTCCTTGTCGGATAAGATTGACTTGTGATATGCTTGTTAAATATAAAAGTGGAACAGAATGTATAAGGAGGAAGCCACAATATATTCCCTTCATCAGATAATTTCCATGGCAGAATGTTATGGAGTCGTGTATGCTCCCACCTGACTTGCGGCTGGAACCTTTTGGTATTCTGCTTCAAGTTTTGATGGGAGTTTGCCTTCCTTTTGGTAAGATTATATGCCGGTGGTTATGTGTGAAAATCATGCTGAAGTCTTGAAAAAGAGTTTGGTATGAGACGGATCCATATATATATTTTGACGCAAGGAAAACATTTGATTGCCATAATGCAAGTGTCCTGAATCCTGATTCACTACATTAATGTATACTGTATAAAAATGGTAGAAGAATGGGTTATTAAACCCATTTGACAGGTTAACTGGTGATTCGTTGATGTACCGGGATTCAAGATAAACTAGGTAATAGTCGACCTGGCAGAGTAATCCCTGATCAACTTATAGTTTTTGTTGATGTACCGGGATTCAAGATAAACTAGGTAATAGTCGACCTGGCAGAGTAATCCCTGATCAACTTATAGTTTTTTACAGTGTAGTTGTTGTTGTTTTTCAATCAGAAAAATATTAAAATAATAATTTTTATTTTTTAAAATTATTTTTGATATCAACATATTAAAATAATCTAAAAACACAAAAAAAAAATTTGAAGCAAAAAAAAATACAAAAATTTTAAATTTTTTCAAAAATATTTTTAAAACGCAAAAACAAACAAGGCCTTAGATCCTATTTGAATAACTTTGAATAACTTAAAAAATTAGTTTGACTCTAGAACAAAAAAATTTGAATAACTTGCCCACCCTGTAAATCAAGCCTTCAATCGAGTCGTGTTATTTATCTAACTAAGTTTAACTGTTTAACAACCTTAAGTTAAGTTTAATAACTTTCACTATATTAAACAAACATGTATTAACAAAAATTAAAAGAGATAGTAATACTTTTATTATTGTATACCACCTCATAAAATATTATTTATTATAATAATGTTTTGTTTTTTTTATTTTTTCAGTTTTTTTAAGTCTGTTTTTTTATTTAATCTTTCAGTATTTTGTTTATTGATTTATTTTTTATATGATTATTTCAACCTCCTGACTCAAGTTGCGAGCTTTGGAGGTTGGGCCGGTTGACTTGAATATTTTTCATTATTTATTTGGTTTTTTTCCTTTAAATATTAAATTAATTGAAAATTAAGCTTCATAATTTGTTTTGGTTTGTTATGTATAAGGTTATATTGGTCTCATGACTTAGGTCATGAGTTTTACGGATTTACCCAAGTTATTTTATTGTCTTTTTTTAAATTAATTTTTTTTTCAATTTCATCCTTCAATAATTGATGGATAATAAATTAAGCTTTTTATTTTATTTTGATTTGTTTTATATGAGGTTATTTTAATCTTATGACCTGAGTCGCGCATGGGCTTAGAAGGTTAAATCGGGTTTACTCGAGTTATTTTTTTAATTTGTTTTATATGAAGTTATCCCAGTCTCATGATCAGGTTCATGGGTTTGGTCAGTTAACTAGGGTTGACGTGGGTTTTTTTGTATTTTTTTTCAATTTTATCTTTCAACATTGAGTTTATTAGAAATTAAGCTTTATAATTTGTTTTAATTTACTTTCTATAATGTTATCCCGATCTCATAACTTAAGTCATAGGTTTGACATGTTAGCTCGGGTTTTTATTCTATTTTAAAAAGAATTTTTTTTTCAATTTCATCATTTAATATTAAAAATTAAACTTTAAAGTTATTTCAATTTGTCTTTTATGTTATAATAATCTCATAACGTAGAATACAAGGTAATTCAAATCAATCCAATATATTATTATCTTAATAGTTTTTTTAAAAAATATTATCTTGAATTTTTTTTTATTCATCCTATATTTTTATTAATAATCTAAATTATTTTTAGATCAGGAAGTCAACTAATTACATCACGTTTCTTCTATTAGAAAAGGTAAATTTGCATTGCACGTGCCAATAATATAGTAAAAACCATAGAAGAACGAAAAAATGTAGATTAAATACTAGGGTAATTATCCCTTGAATTTACTAATATATATGCCTCCTACAGAGCACAGCAGAATATTAACGTACGTAGACGCCATGTTCACAATCCAAGGCCCTAGTGGGCTCCTTCAGACCAAAGAGAAAACAAGCAATCCAAATACAACACACCTAAACCTCTATAACTTCTAAATGGAACCTAAATACAATTATAGCACATTTGCTAGATTTTAGTTCGGAAGAACGCAACAATTTCCGTACCCCTTGGGGGGATTTATGTACACAAATCAGCCAAAATCATAATTCTTTAGCACTATCACTAGAATATGTTTCGTTGCTACATGGCGCCTTCATTCTTCCATCTTTGCAACTTCTGTGCCATTTACATGCTCCTTAAAACCTGAAAAGAAGGTACCAGGTGGTTTTGGGGTGCTTGATGATTGCCTTGGTCGGCACCCTTCAAATATTTACTTGTGAAATCCAGTTTAAAAGAAAACTTAGATGATGATGAACAGCTAAATATCTACACAGGAACCACATCAGCATTTTGATTATCATCACATGTCAAAACAAGGCCTTCAACATAGGATGGAAGGAGGCATCGGAACCACTGACAACCTGTTGAGACAGGCTCTTGTGGCGGAACGATCATCAGCACATTATCATGTCGTCGTACAACACCCATTACGCTAATAGTGCTCCCTTCTTTGATATACCTGAGATGCAAACATTTCTTAGAAGCATTCAACCCAAAACACTTACTACAACTGCCATGGAATCAAGGAATCAGTTTGCTGAACACTTTTCTTAAGCCATACCCTTCTTTGAGACGCATGATCTGGTCATCACTTGAGAGGTTGCGATCAGCTAACCAGCGTAAAAAGCTGGGAGACATATCTTTGTTCTCCTTTTTTACATCCACCACTGTAGCTGGCTTGACAAATGGAGCAACCTTAGCTCCATAGCCTGCCTTTACTAGTGCTCTTAGCCCAGATTGGAAATCTGATATGTAAAAATCCGCGACAAACTTCTGTTCACCAGAAGCAAAGCAAGCATCACCACAATGCTGGAGGCTTTTTTTGAAAAGACAAACAGAACTTTGGAAAACAAGAACTGAAATGTTGCAATTTGCAGAATTAGCTACTGTAAATGGCGGACACGCAATTACACCACAGTTACAATATTAGATACCAAAGACTTTCTTCCCAGTTTTCAGTAATCATAGGGAGTCAGATTATGTTTTGTCATTGATGACACACAAACTAGAACTATCTGCATTTTCTGGTTCATTAAATAGCTATGTACTGAATCATATAAAGAACTCCCGTCGCCTATCAGCTTATCGTCATGAATGTGTTAACAACTCAAAGCATTCAGTAAACATGAAGTGCTGGTCAACTTATTGGTTTCCGATATCATATAAACTTGCCCCAAAGCCTGATATGTTTTCCCCTAGTCAGTAATACATTTTCTCGGTCAGCTCCACATCTCAGTATAAAAAACAGAATTTAGGTGTCAGGTGCTTTGTTTATTGCTCAAACATTTGTTGGCATTTGAGTAAATTGAACTCATCATGCTTTCATTAATGAAAACCTAAGTGCCATGAGCTGAAGCTGAATCATCATTTCCTAAACTGTTTTGCACATCAATATTTGGACAGATCAACATGAGAGCTCAGCAAACTAACCTCTGAATGTCTCAAACCCCATGAGAAAAAACAGTGCTTTGCATGGGCAGACTTTCCACCCAACCCTCTATATTCATACAACTCTGATGAAACATATACACATCTGGATACCCTCTGGTAAGATGACTCCAAAGGTATACTGCCACAGGTGACAACCTACATAAAAAGATAAATCAGACATTATTTGTGACATTATACTGCAAATTATGATACAAATTTGTTGCAAGTGCAAAAAAAGCTAGCTTAAACAAGCTCCGAAAACTTCATTAATGATGAGTTCCATATGAGAATGAGCATTCAAAGTTTCACATAACCACAATGGTGGAGATCCATATCTTATGAGCCCATGTTGCCTCTAGCCCTTCATTCTGTTGAACTTTCTTAACACCCCTTTTCATCTTTTAATTTTGCCCCCTTAAATTTTACTTTCAAGCTCCACGACTGCATCACTGCAATGTGGAATGTAGACTTTTCAGAGTATGATACTCTACAAAATAATGGCAGTGACAGACTCAGGCTCACTGGTTTTCATAGCAACAAATGATTTCAGCACTGCCTTCAACCTATTAAATCAATGATGCTGTTCACCATACAAATGTCTACGGTGTGTGCGAAATGACATGGGCTTATTTCCACTTTCCATGTTGAAACAAAGTCACCAAGAATACCTTTAGTGTTCAAGACAATGATAGGAATGATAGACAAGACATCCATTTGGTCATCTTCACATGGCTTAGTTCTTATATTTGTATAGAAAGAGCTGGACCACCCATGCCTATTATTAAGAAAACGCCCTTCTAACTTCAACTCAGTAGATCTTTGACATATTTAACAAATCAGATGTCAACCATCTTGATCCCCTACTCCAAAAAGTTACAGTATGTCATAAAAAAGCAAGCATGATGTCATTACTCTTTAGAAATTTTCTTCCAGGTAACAAAACTTTTCTCCATGAGACTTGCCACAGGAATTGTTTCTACACCACAGAACTCATTGGCATTCTTCCTCATAATATTTTTCCATATAAACCAATTGATTTGAACATATACTCCAAAGAAAATTTAGGGGAAGAATCAACTGCTCTTCTAGAGAAAGAATAAGAACCTCACAATAATTCTTCCAGCAGATTTGAAAGTCATCTCACATTTTCCTATCCTTTAACCCTGACAGAAGCAAATTATGATTCCCTCCAAATTCCAACTTTGCACATGCAACAATAAAAATCAACCATGACAGCTGCACTTCCTTAACTTTTGTTGTCATGTGAATTCTAAACCGACAAATTTGCCTCCACCAAAAATGTAAATTCCTAAAGTGGCATAAAAAAATATAATCACTTCGCAATAATTCATCAAGCAAATTGATGACAGCTTTCAGAATTACATACTTTAACCCCTAAGAAGTAGATTATGGTCCACTCACCGCCTCAACATACAAGAAAGTAAAAGCTCATAACAGCTTTGCTGGCTCAACTCCACCCCATCAAGTAGATCAAATTTCCTCTTTTTGGAAAACACCCACAATAAATAACTTTCAGAAAAGAATCCTGGATAAAGCATCCAGGCAAACAACGATCCTATACCACCCAAATAATATGCAAGTTTGCGTCTACATCCAAAAGGATATGTCCTTTGGTACTAAATACACAAGCCTCCTTTAAATTTCTCCAACCAAAAAAAGTCCCCCCTTTCTACAAGCCACTGGAACCACTTTGACACCACCGAAATAACCCTTGATGGATGAAGATTCGTGTCCATAGGTCAAAATGGCCTTTCATCCAAAATCTGTTCCATAAATCTCTCCGTTAGGTAGTTTTCAATTTTCTTCCCCTTGCTGCCTTTCTTCATCAAGCAACCATTGAAAGTGAAATTCAATAATGACAAATTCCATACCCATGATAAATCTTTTAAGTTAAGAGCAAGCCACGAAAATAGACCTGCATAATGTCAGAATTGACCAGAAGATAATAAAACAATAACGGCAGGCACACCGGTTTAACATTCTTTGGAATTAGATTAATGGATGGTTGGATACTCTTACCATAATTAGCACTAATCTAATCACAAATAAGACAGAGAAACACATAATAAATAATAGTAGTGAAGAGAAAGAAATTGAAATTACCCCAGTAACCTTGACATACTGTCCATCAACAGCACCTCTAAGCTCAGTATCAGGGTGCCTCCTCACAAACCCTAACAACCCTCTCCTTCCCCATGCACAATTCCAAATCAACCCCACAAATAAAGGCACCAAAACAGCCCCAACAGCCACCAAGATCACAGCTTTTTTAACTGCAACCATCAAAAAAGCACCAACAAGCAACCCCATCAAAACCACCACCATCACCACCCACACCACTGGCCTAGAAACCCTTAGCCCCACCTTCACATCATCAGCCAAGCTCGTCACTGCTGACCCGTAAAGTGCCTTGCTTGATCCGGATCCTGTACCAGAACCGACAGCACTGTTGTCAAGCTGACCCGATCTCTTTTGTGAGCCTGAACCCAGTGGGCCGGAACCAAGTGGTCCGGAAGTGAAAAGCCCTGTCGGCAGGACGACGTTCAGGGGACCTGAAGAGTTTCTCATGGGACCTGAAGAAGAGTTCCTCATGGATCCGCTTGAAGAAGTAGAAGCACGTG
>Ga0307507_10012505_pt1 | contig 10476 bp, 11 predicted proteins | sample 7_EM_MG_FD_207223 | JGI IMG/M metagenome (GOLD analysis project Ga0307507, IMG submission 207223) | Populus trichocarpa ectomycorrhiza microbial communities from riparian zone in the Pacific Northwest, United States - 7_EM | ecosystem: Host-associated > Plants > Roots > Unclassified | place... | reverse complement strand
GGTCAGCGCCGCGATCGCACCGACCTCCTCCAGCGTCGGCAGGCCGTCGCAGACGCGCATCTCGATCGTGCCGAACTGCGGCGCGGGCCGGATGTCCCAGCGGATCTCCGAGAAGTGGTCGATCACGCCGGTGGTGAACATGTCCTCGACGTAGTTCTCCAGCTCCGGCCACTTCCGGAACTGGAACGGCAGCCCGGCGGTGGGCAGCTGCTGGAACATCAGCGCCCGGTTGGAGGCGTAGCCGGTGTCCTCCGCGCCCCAGTACGGCGAGGACGCCGACAGCGCCTGCAGGTGCGGCGCGTAGTTGAGCAGCGCGTCCAGCACCGGCAGCACCTTGTCGCGGTGGTCGAGCCCGACGTGGATGTGGACGCCGTAGATCAGCATCTGCCGGCCCCACCACTGGGTGCGGTCGATCAGCTTGGCGTAGCGCGCCTTGTCGGTGACCTTCTGCTGGTACCAGTTCGAAAAGGGGTGCGTCCCGGCGGAGAAGAGCTCGACGCCGAGCGGGTCGCAGACGCCGTGCAGGACGTCCAGTGAGCCGTCGAGGTCGGCCTTCACCTCGGCGATCGTCTCGCAGATCCCGGTGATGATCTCGACGGTGTTGAGCAGCAGTTCCTGCTTGACCTTCGGATGCTCCTCGGCGCCGTCCGGGCGGACCGCCTCCAGCACTTGCTCGGCCACCGAGGACAGTTCGCCGGACCGCCGGTCTACCAGGGCCAGCTCCCATTCGGCGCCGACCGTGGATCGCCGCGAAGGGCTGAAGTCGATTCGCATCGGCGTCGGTGGGTCAGACCTGCGCGCCGTTGCTCGGGTCGGCGCCCGGTGGCGGACCCTGGCGCACGCGCAGCAGCAGCAACGCGATCGCGGTCGCCAGCGCAAGGATGCCGAGCGGGGTGGCCACCGTCGGGCCGACCCCGATCACGCCGGGCAGGATCAGCAGGAACAGCCCGGCCAGGAACAGCAGCAGGATCAGGAAGGCGCCCATCTTCGGCCGCGGCAGCGGGGGCGGCTCCGGCGGGACGTAGTGCTCCTCGTCGCCGGCCGGGTCGTCGCCGAACATCGTGGCGTCCCAGGACGTCCCGCCGCTGCGCCAGCCGGGCTCCGGCGGGTCGGCCGGGGCGGGGTCGGCGGGGCGTTCCGGGGTGGTCCGGGTCCCCGGTTCCTCGGTGACGTCCTGGTCGGTCAGCCCGAACCCGTCGGCCCGCAGGTCGGCGACGATCTCGGCGAACGTCGCGTCGACGTTCTCCGGCCCGTCCTTCCCCCGGCTCATGAGTGCTCCTCCGCCTGCCCCGCCCGTGCCCCGGCGAACTCCACACTACGGGTGAAGATCACCTCGGCGTCGTTGTCCTGGGTGGCGACGTGGTAGCTGTCCTCCAGCACGACCTCGGTGACGTCGGTGCTCGAGATGCCCTCGAGCACGAGGTGCGAGTTCACCGGCTCGACGACGTGGTCGATCGTCGAGTGCAGCAGCAGCACGGGCTGGGTCACCTTGGGCAGGTCCTCACGCACGAGCTTCCACAGCTGCGCCAGGCTCGCCGCGGCCCGCACCGGGGTGCGCGGATAGGCCAGCTCGGTCTCGCCCGGCTTCTTGATGTCGTTGGCGATGGCCGGCACCGACGGCACGACCCTGGCCAGCACCGGCAGCAGCCGCGTGTCCCACTTCAGCCGTGTGACCGACGGGTTCACGAGCACGATCCCGGCGATCCGGTCGCCGAACTCCTCGGCCAGCCGCAGCGTCAGCGTGCCGCCCATGGACAGCCCGCCGACGAACACCGTCCGGCACGTCGCGAGCAGCGCCAGGAGTTCTTCGCGGACCGCGCCGTACCAGTCCTGCCAGGTCGTGGCGTTCATGTCCTGCCAGCGGGTGCCGTGGCCGGGCAGCAGCGGGCAACGCACCGTGTAACCGGCCGCAGCCAGGTGGTCACCCCAGGCCCGCAGACTGGCGGGGGTCCCGGTGAACCCGTGGCAGAGCAGGAACCCGGCATCGGTCGAACCGGTGTGGCCGAACGGTTCCGCGCCGGCGAGCACGCCCATGCGAACGCCTTCCGTGTGAGCGGTGTAGGCCATCCATGCTCTCACGCCCGGCGCCCCTTGTGGGGGGCCGCCTGGCGAGGTGGTCGGCCCCACCGTGCTGTGAGATCGATCGCTGCGGGGTGGTATCCGGGTGGTCTGCGTTGTGCGGACGGTGCCGGTGTTCGTAGGCTGTTCCGCGCGGGTTACAGGGGCTGAGCTGCGATGGAGGACTGAGGCACGGTGCTGTACTGGCTCATGAAGTGGGTACTGATCGGACCGGTGCTGAAGACGCTGTGGCCGACCAAGGTCGTGGGCGCCGAGAACATCCCGGACACCGGGGGCGCGATCCTGGCGGGCAACCATCTCGCGGTCGCCGACTCGTTCTTCATGCCGCTGCGGGTCAAGCGCAAGGTGACCTTCCCGGCCAAGTCGGAGTACTTCACCGAGCCCGGCTTCAAGGGCCTGCTCAAGAAGTGGTTCTTCACCGGCGTCGGCCAGTTCCCGATCGACCGCTCCGGTGGCAACGCCGCGCAGGCCGCGCTCGACACCGCGACCCGCCTGGTGCGCGACGGGCACCTCCTCGGCATCTACCCCGAGGGCACCCGCTCGCCGGACGGGCGGCTGTACAAGGGCAAGACCGGCGTCGCGCGGATCGCGCTGGAGTCCGGCGGGCTGGTCGTGCCGGTCGCGATGGTCGGCACCGACAAGGTCAACCCCATCGGCTCGAAGATGTGGTGGCCGCGGCGGCTGGAGATCCGCTTCGGCAAGGCACTCGACTTCTCGCGCTACGAAGGCCTCGCCGGCGACCGCTTCATCGAGCGGTCCATCACCGACGAGATCATGTACGCCCTGATGGAGCTTTCCGGCCAGGAGTACGTCGACATCTACGCGGCGAAGGCGAAGGAACTGATCGCCGCCGACGCCGCGGGTCTCCGCCCGGCGGTCCCCGCGCAGCCGTCCGCACGGGACGCGGCACGGGTGCCCGAAAGCAAGGTCGGCTGAAGCACTACTCTCCACCGCCACCCTCAACGGAGGCGCTTCGCGCCGCTGCTAGTTTTTCGTGATGCGTTTTTTTTACGACACCGAGTTCATCGAGGACGGCGTGACCATCGACCTGGTGTCGATCGGTGTCGTTGACGAGCGAGGCCGCGAGTTCTACGCGGTCTCCACCGATTTCGACCCCGGCAAGGCCGGTCCGTGGGTCCGTGACCACGTGCTGCCGAAGCTGCCGTCCCCGGCCGACCCGTCCTGGCGCAGCCGCGAGCGGATCCGCGCCGACCTGCTGGAGTTCTTCGGCAAGCCACCCGGCGGGATCGAGCTCTGGGCGTGGTTCGCGGCGTACGACCACGTCGCGCTCGCCCAGCTCTGGGGCCCCATGCCGGCGTTGCCGCGCCAGCTCCCGCGCTTCACGCGCGACCTGCGTCAGCGCTGGGAGGACGCCGGGAAGCCGAAGCTCCCCGCCGCCCCCACCGACCAGCACGACGCCCTCGCCGACGCGCGCCACAACCTCGCACGCTGGGAAGTCATCGAGTCCTACTTCCGGCGCCGCTGAGTCTTTGGCGCGCGCGGTGAAGTCTCCGTCGGCGCTGGCGCGCCTCCGGAGACCGCGTGGTCGAGCTTCCTACCGGCGGGACTTCACAGCGGTGGCGAGGGTGTCCAGCAGGGGTGCGGTGTCGTCCCAGGCCATGCACGCGTCGGTGATCGACTGGCCGTAGGTGAGCTCGGCGCCGTGGCCCAGCTCGAGGTCCTGGCGGCCCGCGGCGAGGAAGCTCTCCATCATCAGGCCGGTGATCCCGCGCTCGCCCTCGGCAATGCGCGAAGCCAGTTCCCGAACGACCGCGGCCTGGCGCACGTGGGACTTGCCGCTGTTGCCGTGGCTCGCGTCGACGATCACCCGCTCCGGCAGCCCGGACTTCGCCAGCCGCGCCAGGGTGTCCGTCACCGTTGCCGCGTCGTAGTTCGGGCCGCCCGCGTGCCCGCGCAGGATCACGTGGCAATCCGGGTTGCCGGACGTCGTCAGCAGCGCCGCCAGCCCGTCGGTGTTGATTCCGGGGAACACGTGGCTCGCCGCCGCCGCGCGGGTGGCGTCCACCGCGACCTGGACGTCGCCCTCGGTGGAGTTCTTGATCCCGACCGGCATCGACAGCGCGCTGCACAGCTGGCGGTGCACCTGGCTGGCCGCGGTGCGCGCGCCGATCGAGCCCCAGGTGACGATGTCGGCGATGAACTGCGGGGTGATCGGGTCCAGGAACTCGCACCCGACCGGCAGCCCCAGCGCGGACACGTCGAGCAGCAGCTTGCGGGCCATCCGCAGGCCCTTGTTGACCGCGAAGGTGCCGTCGAGGTCCGGGTCGTTGATCAGGCCTTTCCAGCCCAGCGTGGTGCGCGGCTTTTCGAAGTACACGCGCATCACGATGTGCAGTTCGCCGCGCAGCTCCTCGGCCTTCGCGGCCAGCCGGCGGGCGTAGTCGAGCGCGGCTTCGGGGTCGTGCACCGAGCACGGGCCGACGACGACCAGGAGCCGGTCGTCGCGGCCGTCGAGGATGTCGACGGTCTCCGCGCGCCCCTGTTTCACGACCTTGGCGACGGCGGCGTCGACCGGATGATCCTCGCGTAGCAGCGCGGGCGGAATGAGCGGACTGATCGACGTGGTGCGGCGGCTGTCGAGCGATACGGCGTCGGCAGGTCCTGCGGTGAATGCCATGGCGGGTGGTCCTTCCTGGTGGACACCGACCCGCGGCAGAACGCCGAGCCGGTGGAGTTCCGGCTCGGGGTGGTGGTCAGCGCAGGTCTACGCCACCGTGCCCACCCGGGGCCGGCTTTGTAAACCAGAAATAGCGCTGCACGTGCCGAACGTAGCACACGGGGAGAATGAACCGACGTACCCAGGTGGTCCGCCCTGCACCGATCCAGACGGAAGCCGCTACGCTGGCGGCGTCTGAAGCAATGTGACTGTCATCTCCATGGAACAAAGACGGAGGCTTCTCATGCGTGTCGGGGTGCTGACCGGCGGCGGCGACTGCCCGGGGCTCAACGCGGTGATCCGCGCGGTGGTCCGCAAGGGCATCGAGACGCACGGCTGGGATTTCGTCGGTTTCCGCAACGGCTGGAAGGGCCCCCTGACCGGGGACAGCCGCCCACTGGGCCTGCGTGATGTCGAGGACATCCTGACCCGTGGCGGCACGATCCTGCGCTCGTCGCGGACCAACCCGTACAAGGTCGAAGGCGGCGTCGAGCAGATCAAGAAGGTCCTCGCGGACCAGGGCGTGGACGCGCTGATCGCGATCGGCGGCGAGGACACGCTCGGCGTGGCGAAGCGGCTGACCGACGACGGCGTCGGTGTCGTGGGCGTGCCCAAGACGATCGACAACGACCTCGGCTCCACCGACTACACCTTCGGCTTCGACACCGCGGTCTCCATCGCGACCGAGGCGATCGACCGGCTGCACACCACGGCCGAGTCGCACCACCGCGCGCTCGTCGTCGAGGTCATGGGCCGCCACGCGGGCTGGATCGCGCTGCACTCCGGCCTGGCCGGCGGCGCGAGCGTGATCCTGACCCCGGAGCGGGCGTTCTCGGTGGACCAGGTCGTCAAGTGGGTCGAGCGGCGCTTCGAGAACGAGTACGCGCCGATCATCGTCGTGGCCGAGGGCGCGCTGCCCGAGGGCGGCCAGGAGAAGCTGCTGACCGGCGAGAAGGATGCCTTCGGGCACGTCCGCCTCGGCGGCATCGGCACCTGGCTGGCCGACGAGATCGCCAAGCGCACCGGCAAGGAGTCCCGCGCGGTGGTGCTCGGGCACGTCCAGCGCGGCGGCACCCCGACGGCGTACGACCGCGTGCTCGCGACGCGCTTCGGCCTGCACGCGGTGGACGCGGTGGCCGACGGCGACTTCGGCGTGATGGTGGCACTGAAGGGCACCGACATCGTCCGCGTGAAGCTCGCCGAGGCGACCGCCGAGCTGAAGACCGTCCCGGTCGAACGCTATGAGGAAGCCGAAGTCTTCTTCGGCTGAGGCTGAAGGACTCGTGAGCGTTCCGGGCGGTTAGAACCGCCCGGAACGCTCACGAGTCCTAAATCCGGGCCAGGGTCTCCAGAGCCCCCACGGCGGCCTTGATGTCCTCGGTCAGCGGCCGGTCGTCGACGCTCTCGTCGAGCACCGCCGCAGCGGCCTCGAAGGCGTCCCGCACCGGCAGATCCACCAGGTCCGCGTGCCGCATCCGGAGCGCCCGCACGGCCGCAACAAGCTCGCAGGCCAGGACCTGCTCGTAGGCGGAGCATGCCGCCGTCGTCGCGCGCGCGGCCTGCGTCGAGAAGCTCGCGTGGTCTTCGATCCCGCGGGACACGACCGCGGTCCCCAGCGTCGCCGGGAGCGCCGCCTGCCGCAGTTCGGTGAGCGCGTCGTGCGCCACGTACTCCAGGATCATCACGCCGGAGCTGCCCGCCGGGCCCGCGGCCAGGAACGGCCGCAGCCCGGTGAACTCCGGCTCCACGAGGTCGCCGAGGCGCGCCACCGACAGCTCCGCGACCTGGTGCACGGTCGCCCGCGTGTGGTCCAGCCCGGTCGAGACGTACGCGGTGTGGAAGTGCGCGTGGTGGTAGGCGTCGCCGTGCACAGTGGAGATCATCGGGTTCTCGGTGCTCGCGTTGATCTCGACGGCGAGGACGTCCCGCAGCCCCAGGATCGCGTCCAGCGCGGGCCCCTGCACCTGGGGAAACGCCCGCAGCCCGAACGGGTCCTGGATCCGCCGCCCCGGCTTCGGCGTGCCGTGCATGCCCAGCAGCCGCCGCATTTCCGCGGCACAGGCGACCTGCCCGGCGTGCGGACGCGCTTCGTGCACCGGAGTCGCGTACGCCTCGGGGTTGCCGTCGAGCGCCACGTACGTCAGCGCGGCGACGGCGTGGCTCGCGCGCGTCAAAGTGTCGAGGCGCATCGTCGCGAGAGTCGCTTCGGCAAGTGTCGCCGCGTTGCTGCTCATGAACGCCAGCGCGTCCCCGGCGCGCACCGGCACCGGGTCCACGTGGCCCTCGGCCCACGGCCGCTCGCCGGTGAGGGCCAGCGCAGTCTCGGCCAGCGGGGCCAGGTCGCCGGTGCCGATCGCGCCGATCCGGTGCACCAGCGGCCGGGCGCCGGAGCGGACCGCCTCAGCCAGCGCGCCGATCAGCTCGGGGCTGATCCCGGACCGCCCGGCCAGCAGCTGGTTGAGCCGGATCAGCATCATCGCCCGCACCTGGCCGGCCGGCAGCTCGGCACCGCTGCCGCCGGCGTGGCTGCGCAGCAGGCGGAGGCCGTGCTCGGTCGAGTGGCCGACGGTGTCGTCCTTGTTGGCGCCGACGCCGGTGGTGCGCCCGTAGACCACCCGCCGCGTGCTCAGCTCCTCGGCGAGCTTCCAGGCGTGCTCGGCGCCGCGCAGCGCGGACACCGAGAGGGACAACTCCAGCGGTCCGCTCGTGGCGGCCGCCCGCACGACGTCCGCGCACCTGAGCGTCCGGCCGTCGACCCGCATTCCCAAAGTTTCCCCTTCCGCGTGTTACTCCGACGGTACCCAGGGCGGCATCGTCCACGTCCAGTGCGGGACGGGTTCGTGCAGGTCGGGCTTCGCGTCCGGGGCGGAGAACAGCACGGCCAGGCGGCTGCCCCACTCGAGGTAGCCCACGAACGCTGCGCGGAACTCGGGGTCGGCGGGCAGCCCGACCTCGTCGGCGGCGTCGAGCAGCAGGCTCACCCAGCGGCGCCGCTGCGGTTCGGTGATGCCGCGCCCGAGGTGGCGGCCGATCATGTGCGGATGCCCGCCGTGGCTGCCCGAGTAGCCGGCCGGACCGCCGAAGACCTCGCCGAGCCAGGTGGCGACGTGCTCGGCGTGATGGGCGTCCATGTCGCGGAACACCGGCTCCAGGAGCGGGTCCTGAAGGACGTGGCCGTAGAACACCTCCAGGAGCTTGACCAGCGCGGGACGTCCGCCTGCCCAGTCGTAGAGCGAGGGCGGCCGGGCCCCGCCCTCGCCGGTGACCGCCGTCGTCTCGTAGTGGCGCATCTCCTCGATGTTCGGCACGTACTCGCCGATCGCGGCGAGGAACCCGGCGAAGTGCGGCCCCTTGCGGAACCCTTCGAGGTGGGCCTCGGCGGAGGTCCATCGAATCCGCAGGACGTACTGGCCCGCGTCCTCGGCACAGCGGCTCAGCTCGTAGTCGACGCACTCAGGCGCCTCGGCCAGCGCCCGGGCGGCGCGCGTGTAAGCGGTTTCGAACCCGGCGCGCGCGGACTCTGGAATGGTGTAGCGCAGGTATTCGACGATCATGCGGTCAGGCAACCAGGGCGTGCCCGGCCGGGCAACCACGTACTTTCCGGTGCGTAGCGAGGGAGCGGGCCGATGACGGCGAAGCGCTACTACTGCGCTGTCGAGCTGGCGGTCGACGTGATCGGCGGAAAGTGGAAGCCGGTGATCCTCGCCTACCTCAAGGAGGGCGTGCACCGCTATGGCGAGCTTCGGCGCCGGATGCCCGGTGTCAGCGAGAAAATGCTCACCCAGCAGCTGCGGGAGCTGGTGGCCGACGGCCTGGTCCGCCGCGAGAGCCTCGACGCCCGCGTCCCGCACGTCGAGTACCGGCTGACGCCCGAGGGGGAGGAGCTCGGCCCGGCGCTGACAGCGCTTTACGCCTGGGGCGAACGCCGTGCCGCGGCCCGGGGAATCGCTTTCGAGCCGGTGCCGGACCCGGCTTAGGGGGTGTCGTCGAGGCGGCGTTCCAGCGCGTCCAGCCGGCCGGACCAGAAGTGCCGGTAAGGGGCGAGCCAGGCGTCGATTTCCGCCAGGGGTTCCGGGCTCAGCTCGTAACACCGGCGCTGCGCGGCGACCCGGAACTTCACCAGGCCCGCTTCCCGCAGGACGCGAAGGTGCTTCGAAACCGCGGGCTGGCTCAGCCCCAGCGCCTCGACCAGCTCGCCGACCGACCGCTCGCCGTCCCTGAGCAGGTCGAGGATCGTGCGGCGGCGCGGTTCGGCCAGTACGTCGAAGGTCTGCATCACCCTCGAAATATGCCTCGCCGGGCATATTCCTGTCAAGGAATGTTCGATTTGCCCGGTGGGCTGACAGGTCTGAACCATTGACCTAGTGGTCTAGTCCACTTAACGTTAGTGATGTCTCCACCGCATCGGCTTCCTCGTACTTAGTTATTCTCCGAAGGGAGAAGGCATGTCCCGGATCCGCAGGAAGACCCTCTCGACGTTGCTGACCGTCGTGGCCGCCGCAGGGCTGGCCACCGTGGGCGTCGCCGTCCCGGCCGCGGTCACCTCGACCGCGTCCGCCGCCACCGAGGCTTCGGTGGGGAAGGTCGTCGGGTACTTCACCGAGTGGGGCGTCTACGGCCGCAACTACCACGTCAAGAACGTCGAGACGTCGGGATCCGCGTCGAAGCTGACGCACATCAACTACGCGTTCGGCAACGTCACCAACGGCGGCTGCGCCATCGGTGACTCCTACGCGGACTACGACAAGTTCTACGACGCCGCCTCCAGCGTCGACGGCGTCTCCGACACCTGGGACGCGGGCGCGCTGCGCGGGAACTTCAACCAGCTGAAGAAACTGAAGGCCAAGCACCCCGGTCTCAAGGTGATCTGGTCGTTCGGCGGCTGGACCTGGTCCGGCGGCTTCGGCCAGGCCGCGGCGAACCCGGCCGCGTTCGCGAACTCCTGCTACAACCTGGTCAACGACCCGCGCTGGGCCGGTGTCTTCGACGGCATCGACATCGACTGGGAGTACCCGAACGCCTGTGGCCTGAGCTGTGACACCAGTGGCACGGCGGCGTTCAAGAACCTGATGTCGGCGCTGCGGTCGAAGTTCGGCTCCTCGAAGCTGGTCACCGCGGCGATCACCGCCGACGGCACCTCCGGTGGCAAGATCGACAAGGCCGACTACGCGGGCGCCGCGGCGTCGGTCAACTGGTACAACGTCATGACCTACGACTTCTTCGGCGCCTGGGCCGCCACCGGACCGACCGCCCCGCACTCGCCGCTGACCAGCTACAGCGGCATCCCGATCGCCGGGTTCTACTCCGATGCCGCGATCCAGAAGCTGAAGAGCAAGGGCATCGCGTCGAGCAAGCTGCTGCTGGGCATCGGCTTCTACGGCCGCGGCTGGACCGGTGTCACGCAGAGTGCCCCGGGCGGTACGGCGAGCGGCGCGGCGACCGGCACGTACGAGGCGGGCATCGAGGACTACAAGGTCCTCAAGAACAGCTGCCCGGCCACCGGCACGGTCGCGGGCACCGCGTACGCCAAGTGCGGCAGCAACTGGTGGAGCTACGACACCCCGGCGACGATTGCGGGCAAGATCTCCTACGCCAAGACCCAGGGCCTGGGCGGCGCGATGTTCTGGGAGCTCTCGGGCGACACCACCGGCGGCGAGCTGATCACGGCCGTCGCGAAGTAACACCGGACAACCCGGTGTGGCCGGCCGCACGAAGCTCCG
>Ga0307507_10012504_pt1 | contig 10477 bp, 4 predicted proteins | sample 7_EM_MG_FD_207223 | JGI IMG/M metagenome (GOLD analysis project Ga0307507, IMG submission 207223) | Populus trichocarpa ectomycorrhiza microbial communities from riparian zone in the Pacific Northwest, United States - 7_EM | ecosystem: Host-associated > Plants > Roots > Unclassified | place... | reverse complement strand
TTCTAATAGCATTGGGGAGATATTTCACATAGATGAAAATGATAACATGGTTATTCGAGAGAGTATGTTAACTCAAAAAAGTAACTCGAGTGAAAATTAGTGATACACCCATATCTTCTAGTCAACATGTACCATTAAAGAAAAGATATGTAATTTGATAATTAATAGTGGTAGCTGCAAATATATAGAGTTTTCAAAGATAGTGAAGAAACTACAATTCGAAATAGAAAACCACTCTAGGCCTAAAAATCTGACTTGACTGAAAAAAGATACCGAGGTAGTCATATATAATTTATGTCGTGTCATTTCTCATGAAAGAAATATTGTTATAATGTCTAATGTGATATGATGTTGATAGATACTTGTCATATGTTACTAAACATTCCTTGACAATATGATAAAAGTGTTTTGCATGATGGACAGTGTAATATGTACACCTTCAATATAAAAAGAAAGTATATAATATTAGCGTCTACAAAAAAAAGGTAATTACTGAAACTAATTTAAATAAGGGGAAAACTTGTTATCTTTGTCTTAATTCATGAATGAGGTAGAGAATAAGGGGTGGTGTATACTTTAATGCTCAATAATGGTATTATAGATGAAAAGGCTAAAAACAGTCTTCTAGAATTTCAGGGAGTTTTGACAGAATTTGAAAATATAATACCAAAAGAATCTCCCCAAAGGTTGCCCTATATGAGAGACATTTAACACTAGATTGATGTGATCCTAGGTTTTGACCTATCAAATAAGCCAACATATAGACTCAACCTTAAGGATTCTAAAGAATTATAGCGGTAGGTGGTAAAGTTGTTGGAGAAATAGTATATTTGGGAGAGCATAAGCCCTTGAGTAGTTTCAAATTTTTTGATTTTGAAAAAAATGGTTCATGGCATATGTGCATGAATAATAGTCATCTACCAAATCATGATAAAGTACAAATATCACATATTATAACTAGATAATATGTTGGATCACCTAGCTAGTTTTAAGGTATTTTAAAAAATTAACCTTAAAAATAGCTACCAAACTAGCTAGTTTTAAGGTATTTTTTAAAAAAATAACCTTAAAAGTTGCTACCATCATATTAGATCAAATTGGGGGATAAGTATAACATAGCTTTTAAGATGCGGCATAGGTTGTATGGGTGGTTGGTGATGTCGTTTAGGTTGTCCTATGTATTCTACTTTGATGATATCTTAGTTTATAATTCATCTTAAGAGTCGTATTTGGAGCACTAGCAAACTGTTTTTAACATATTAACACTAAATCATTTGTATAATAATTGTAAGAAATGTAATTTCTTCACCAATACTATTATTTTCTTGGGTTCTGTTATTTTTTGTTAATGGTGTCTATGGTGATTAGTCCAAAGTGGTGGCAACTATAGAATGGCCAACTTCAAAAAGTATATATGATGTTCAGAGTTTCCATAAACTTGTATCTTTTTATAGTTAATTGATCCAAAAATTCAGTACTTTAATTTGCCTATTACTAAGTGTCTAAAATTGTATACCTTTCAATGGATAGAAGAAGCAAAAACTAATTTTTAGTTGGTAAAATAAGAGATGACTAAGGCTTTTATATTAGCAGTCCTTGATTTTGATAAATTATTTAAGGTGAACTGTGATGCATCAGGTCCAGGCATTAAAAGTGTTCTTAGCCAGGATAGGAGACCTATAACATTTTTCAGGAAGAAGCTGTAAAGCTTAAAGAATATTGTTTTATATATGACTTAAGATTTTATGATATTGTTCAAATATTAATGTATTGGCGACATTACTTAGTGCAAAAGGAATTCATACTTATTACTAATCATGAGATTTTAAAGTATATTAACATCTAACAAAAGTAGAGTCGTTAACATGCCAAGTAGGTATCTTTTTTATAAAATTTTATTTTTTCTCTAAGACACCAATCCGATAGTCTGAATAAAGTTGTTGTTGCATTTAGTAGATGAGTTACCAACTCAATATTATGCATACTTATATGGTATAATTTGAATCCTTTAGAAAGTTGTGCCTAAAAGACCTATTTTTAGGTAGATTTATTTTAAGTTGATAGATGGAGGTAAACAAGGTGATATGGTATTTGTGAATGGTTACTTATTTTATAGTGTATAGTTATGAATCCTAAATTATTATCTGCATGAACATGTCATTCATAAGTTATGTTGTGAGGGTCGTTTTAGGCATGACAAGACCATAGCCCTCATGTCATCATATTACTATTAGCCTAAACTGTCAAGTCAAGTATTGTAATTCATAAAGAAGTTTGTTATTTGTTAGTCATCCAAGGATGCCTTAACCAATATTAGGTTATATATTGCATTGTATGTTTTAGATTATCCTTAGTTGGATGTTAGTATGTATTTTATATTGGGTTTCACTCGTACCCAATGGAGTATGAGTTCAATCTTTATAGTAGTGGATAGGTTTTCAAAGATGACCTACTTTATTACATGGAAAAAGACCATAAATACTTCTTGGATTACCTACCTTTAATTTAAAGAGGTTATTTGCTTGCATGAAATCCCTAGATCTATTACTTCTAATCAAGATACAAAGTTTATGAGTGATCTTTAGAAAAGTTTAAAAGATTAGTACTTAACTAAACTTAAACATGGCTTATCACCCCTAAATATATGGTTAGACTGAAGTGCTAAACCATAACTTATGGAATTTACTGCAAAGTTTAGTAGGAGAAAACCCTAAGCAACGAGATCTGGTTTTGTCATAAATAGAGTTTGCCTATAACAGGTCTAAAAATTGAACTCTTAACTAAGTGTATTTGAGATTGTGTATAGATAAAGTCTTTTTTATGTGCTTAAGTTACCACATGTTCCTTGTATTGGATGGATGAGCATCCAGATTGAAGGTATGACATATTATCAAAGTGAAGTACATAAATAGGTTAAGCAAGCTATTTCAGGTAGTAATGCCAAGTATAAACCCCAAGCCGATACTCATTATAGAAATTTCATATTTGAGACAGGGGACTTTATATAGGCATTGCTTATTTGAGATAGATTTCCTATGAGAGGAGTACACCAACTTAAAGAGATGATGATCAGTCCATGAAAGGTGTTATAGAAGATCAATAATAATGCATGAAGACTCTATCTTCCAAGTTATTTAAAGATTTCTGATATTTTTAATGTGCAACATTTATCTCTGTCCTTTATAGATGACCAGAACTTGAGGGCGAGTTCTCTCCAACCCGAGAAGATTGATACATACAAGTTAGAAGAGCTAGATAATTTTGAATAGTCAGTTGTAGATATGTTATCAATGTATCATATAGAAATCTTAACATATTTATTTACGGACTAGTGAAATAGATTTAAGCTTAAGAAAAGCTTGTTTATGTCAAACATACAACTTAACATAAAAAAATCATAACTTTTTATTTGACCATTGGATGGAGCTTTGATTTTATCAAATAATTTTACAGGCCTATATCTATAAGAGGCATGACTTGATGTAACCAACTAAGTTATAGAAGACCCTCAAACTAGGCCTCAAAGATGTTTGAGTCAATTTCATTATATTTCTTTTTCTTTTTGAATTTTAAGTTTAATTTTGGATTTATTATTGTGTTTCTTTAAGATTTTAATTTTTCTACCTTGTAAATATTAGTTTTTGACCTATTTTAAGAGTTCTAAACCTTTTAATGAGGCAGATTATATTATAATTATTCATTTAGTAATAAAATACGAGTTAGGATTATCGTGTGAAAACCTTATTCAACTTCAATTTTGTTTTTATCATTTCTTGTTGTCTTTTTATTTTTGTGTATGTTTGCATCAGTAATTGAATCAAATTTAACCAATTTAGTGAATAACTCAGGCCTTTTGGTGCCTAGTGATGCAATTAGGCATGTGGAAACAAAAGGTTTTAAGTATTTATGTGAAGATTTGTCATAATTGGATGAGTATTTGCTATAGACAGACTATATGAATGACCTAACAAATGCTTTTATGAACTAGTGGGACATGCTAGAACTAAGAAGAGGTCTGGTCGTGTCAGGCCATGATAGTGGTTAAAATCAGTGTTTTAAAACCCAGCCCGGCCCGGCGGGTCGACTCGGGACCCGGGTCTGTGGCCGGGCCGGGTCTAAGCAAAAAACAGGCTGGGAATTGACCCGGTCGACCCGGAGGGTTGACCCGGGACCCGGACGGACCGGTCAAACCCGGCTGAGACTCAAGTTTATTTTTTTATATATACTCATGACCGAAACGACGTCGTTTTGGCCTTTTACAATTAAAAGGCCAAAACGAGAAGAGTAGAGGAACGAACGCAGAAGTGAGAAGACCTAATTAATTTCAAGAAATCTTCAAACCCATTTCAGTCGCGAAGAAGAGCAGAAGACTCTTGAATCCTTGATCGTCGTTTCAAATCTGAAAATAAGGTTAGATGAGTGTTACTTGTTTCTTTCTTCTTTCGTTATCCTCTGTTTCAAATTGAAACATCTTTTAAATATTCTTCCCTCTATTGAACTTGCAGGAGAGCTTTGCTATAGTATAACAGTGGCATCGATTCTTCCCTCTGTTGACCCATTTACTTTGAACGGGCAGGCTTGCAGCTCCACAGGTATGTATCTCATTTTCTCTGTTCTTTTATTTTTCTGCGACTTCAAATGGTCAAAGACCTGAATTTTGATGTGAATATTGTTGTGAATATTGCTGTGAATATTTCGTTCATTCTGCTTATGTAATTAGTTGTTATTGCTTCTGCCCTTTGTTGTCCCTGTTCGTTTGCTTCTGCTTCTGTTAATGCTCACCAATTTGCTGTTATTTTTGTTACTGTTCTGCTTAAGTTGAATTTGATGTCCCTGTTCGTTTGCTTCTGCTTCTGCTTCTGCTTCTGTTAATGCTCACCAATTCTGTTTAATGGACTTGCAACTGTAAGTGTATGTGTTCACATGGTTATAAAAGCGTAGGCTTTCTTTTTCAACCGAGACTGATTTTTCACTACTGTAAACGTATGTTTTTTTTAGGTTAACCCGGGTCAACCCATCTGACCCGTGACCCGATCACTTGACCGGGTCGATGTTCGGGTTGGGTTTCAAAACTATGGTTAAAATAGCAATAATAGAATATTTGACCATTGGTTTAGGCTTAAATTTTTTGCAAGTGATTCTACAAGTAGTTTTCTTTAAAAGAAACCATTTTGTTATCTATCGTACCATTGGATCTCATAAAATTAGGCCTAGAAGTTATTATTTGGGCTAATTTTGTTAATTTTCCTAGTTTTTTCTTGGATTTATTTTTTTATTTTTGGATTTTTTGTTGATTTCTTTTATGCTTTTGAATTTCTATTTATTTCTTAACAGAGATAGAGTTTTTTGGACTATTTAAATGTCTTGTAAACCTCTAAGAAGGTTGACTCCATTAGTCTTATTTTTTAAAGAATAAAATTATGAATTTAAGGTTTACATCTGCAATCGTTTTTACTTATAAAATATTTTATGTTTTCTATGTTATCCTTATCCTTATAGCTTTTGTTTGTGTCTATTTGTATCAGAGTCCAATAATGTTAAGTTTATTATTTATTATATGTTGTAATCTCATGAATATTTATTTGCTTGCTATGTGTTTCTAACAACCATTATAGAAAGAAGTTATAGAGTAGAGCATGGTCAAGGAAGGGACAAAAAGGCTTTCTATTAGGAGAGAAATGTTTAGGAGCTCATAATAAAGGACATACAAGGGTAGATAACAGAGTTAACCTGCATGTTGGAGGAAAGAAACCTATAAGACCAAGACTAGGAGAGTGATTATGGGTCACTGCCCACCAGTAAAAACTAGAGGCATGATCATAAGAGATGACCTCTTTATCGAGAAAGAAATAAGTATGGATACTTCAATTTTCATATAAAAATCCATGAGTTTATGTGAGCTTTATAGGTAGAGGATTTCATAAACTGGTTGAACGAAGTTTAAAGGATTTTTCAGTGCAAGGAGTTTTCTAAATAGACACGAGTTAAGTTGATCATAATTAGATTGAAGAGTTAGGCATCTGCTTAGTGAGAACAGTTAAAGAAGATGCAATAAAGACAAGGAAAGTTAAAAATCATTTATTGGGATAAAATTATGAGAAGACTCGTTATATTAACATAAACTTGCATCGGGTATTGAAGTCATTCATGAGAAGACTCGTGATTTATTTTGATAAAATTGTGATTTATAGTCCCATTTTAAATTCTCATTTAGAGTATTTACGGGTTGTTTTTAACACTTTAAAAAAGGACCAATTATTTATGAACTACGAGAAATGTAAGTCTTTACTAATAATGTTTCTTTTCTAGGTTTTATCGTCTTTATTAATGGTGTTCAGGATGATCAGTCTAAGATTTTGTAATTATAGAGTGCTTAACTCCAATGAGTATTCATGATGTTTGGAGCTTTCACAGACTTACATCATTTTATAAGAAATTCATTTAAAACTTTAGTTATCTCACTGCACTTATTATTGAGTATCTAAAGAGAAGTACCTTTCAATGTATAGATGAGGCCAAATCTAGCTTTTAGTTAGTGAAATAGAAGATGATTGGAGTGTTAGTATATATGTCTAAAAGCCAATCGATTGGTTATACGTGGCATTAACTTTGTTCATGTAAACATATTTAATTTTTAATAAAGGTTTTATTTATCTTTAATATTCATCAAATATTTGATTAATGAATTTAAAGTAAAGATAAAGTTCTAGGAAAAAAATGGTTTACAAAGAAAATTATAAAGTTGTTATAATTATAGGATTCTTATTGCATTACAGTATTGTTCGTGATCAATACTCTATCAAAAACATACATTAATTAGAGTTGTTGAAACTGATATATATTATGTTATTTTCTTTATTAAAAGAAGCAATTTTTTTTATAAGTTAATGTATAAAAGATGCCTAGAATTAATATGTAGGTGCTTGTCCGATGACATGTATATTGAATTGATCAATATGAAAATTCCACATAGAGAGCTTACATGTGTCTATGGAAAAGCTTTTGTTATGATTATGTAAGTGATCTTTATATTTGATATTACTAAGTTATCTTATATAAGGAAAGTTATGTTTTGATCATGACCACACGTTGTCCTAATTAAGGGTAACAAACAAACATATATTAGATATAATATGAACTATATGAAGGTATTTGAGTGATCAAGAGAGGATTCATCACATTAGATGAATTACAAAAAATGTTCCACATATTCTCAAATAATATTAATTATAAATCCTTGCGCAAAATGGAATGAGATTTGAAAAGAGTTTTAAATCTTATTTAAAAAATTAATGACTATGGTGTTAAAAACAAACATAATTTGAAAGAGTAGATACACTCCATGTTATAATGTCTAAATCAAAATATTATTACATTAAGAAACTCATTAGTGAAAATGTTAAGTTAAACCACTTATGTATTTCCTACTATTTTGGGGATCATGATAGGTTGTTAGACATTGTATTTAATCTTCAAATATAAATCGATCAATTATTGAGTTGATAATAAATTAATTTATTTAATCTTATTTTATTTAGGATTGTGATTTATATTTTAGGATTGTGTGTGTTTGGAAGTATGGTAGCAGTTGTTTTTCAAAGTGCTTTTCATTCCAAAACACATCAAAATAATATATATTTTTTTATTTTTTAAAAATCATTTTTGATATCAGCACATTAAAATGATTTGAAAACATAAAAAAATTAATTTGAAGCAAAAATAAAAAAATTTCAATTTTTTTTCAAAAATGCTTCTGAAACGCAATGCAAACACACACATGCCAACTTATTAGAAAACCTAATGAGTCACACACATAAGAATCATTGGCCATAGATTAAACTATGATGATATATCAAGTATGACTTGATGGTAAATAAGTTTTAGAAATTGAGACTATAATGTAATTAATATAGGGGATTACCATTCTAGACCTAAAAAAGATCAAGTAAGGACTTGATTGAATTTTTAAAAAAATTATCCTGAAATAATATATGTGATATTATTAAGGGGTAAATTAATATTTTATCATTTATAGGATTTTCAAGTTTTCCTATAAATAAAATGCTGGACCTTTTATTTTTTGTACAGTACAGACAAAGAGAAAAACTATGTAATTATAGAACACCTGAAAAACACAAAAGAAAAGAGCTAACACTCAAATACATAATAATCTCTCTCTCTTAAAAGGGTATAAGAGATTTTCTATTGAAAGTTTGTATGGATTATCGTTAGAGGTCGGGCATTTGAACGACTTGTGGCTTGTGATAACCCAGTCATGAAGTAATTATTCAAAGCAAAAAAAAAATGATATTTAGGTAATCTTTGTATAAACCCTAAACAACTCTAGATTTGTCTAACGAGATTTTTGAAACTCCTATTTTTTTTTAATTTATCCTTTTCAAGAAACCCAACATGAAGCTCTTGTGTTGGCATTTCTCAATTTTAAGAAACTATTTGAGGTAGATTATGATGTATCCAAGATAGACATTGAAGGAGTCTTTTAGCCAAGATGGGCGACCAATTGCCTTTTTCAATGAGAAGTTGTCCAACGTAAAAAAGAATTACTCAATGTATGACTAGAATTTTATGCTATTGTTTAGAGTCTCAGGCATTGGTGAAACTACCTAATGTATAAGGAGTTTATCCTAATCACATATCATAAAGCTTTAAAATATATAAATGAACAACATAAGTTAAGCCGACGACATGTAAAGTAGGTATCGTTTTTGTAAAGTTTATATTTTTGCTAATACACCAATCGGGTAGCCTAAACAAAGTAGATGATGCCCTCATTGGGCGAGTAACGTTATTTAGTACCTTGCGTACATAAATGATAGGATTTGATGCTTTTTGAGAGCTATATTTGGGTGATTTATTATTCAAGCAGATTTATGTTTAGTTGACAAATGAAAGTAAGTGAAATAACTTTGTACTTATTAATAGTTATCTATTTTATAGTTTACAATTGTGTATCCCATATTGTTCTTTACAAGAGCATATCATCTGTAAATTGCACTAAGAGGGACATTTTGGGCGAGATGAGACATTGACCTTAGTGTTAACAGATTATTATTGGCCTAAGTTGCTAGGCCAGGTATCCCAAAGAAGCCTTATCTAATGTTGGGTTATATACTCTATTTCCAGTTTCTGATGCTCCATGACTAAATGTTAGTATAGATTTTATATTGCACTTACTTTGTACCTAACGAGCCATAGGTTCTATTTTTATTATTATTGATAGGTTCTTGAAGATGGCCTATCTCATAGCTTGTTAAAAGATCATGGATGTATCCTGAATAACCTAATTTTACTTCAACGAGGAGGTTTGTTTACATGGCATTCCTAGTTCCATCACTTCAGAGTTCAGATAGAGATGTGAAGTTTATGAGTAATTCATAGAAAAGGTTATAGGGAAAAGGTGGTTAACTGTAGACTTAAAAACTTGCTATGAAGTTTAGTAGGAGACAAGCCAAATCGGTAGGATATGGCCTTGTTGCAAGTAGAGTTTACTTATAATAGGTCTCAGAATTAGACTGCACAACTAGGTTTATTTGAGATCGTTTATAGAAAGAATTATTCTAGAATGTTGGAGTTATCACTTGTTCCTCATATCGGACGATTGAGCATCCAAGTTGAAGGTATGACATAATACTTGTATGGTGTTCATGAGTAGGTCAAGAAGACAATCACCGACATTAATGTTAAGTATATGGCCCTGACTGATACTCATTATAAGAGAGTGACATTTGAGGTTGGTGATCTAGTATGGACAATCCTTCAAGTTAAAGGTATGACATATTACTTGTATGGTATTAATAAACAGGTCAAGAAGACAGTCACCAATATTAATGCTAAGTATAAAGCCCTGACTGATACTCATTATAGAAAAGTGGTGTTTGAGGTTGGTGATCTAGTATGAGAAATCCTTACTCATGACAAGTTTCTAATTGGTAAGTACAACAAGTTGAAGGAAAGAAAGATAAGCATTTGTGAGGTGTTATAGAAGATAAATGACAATGCTTATAAACTTCGACTTCTCAATCATCTGAAGACTTCTGATATCTTTAATGTTCAACACTTGACATCTTATTTAAAGAAAGAACAGAACTCGAGGATGAGTTCTCTCCAACCCAGAAAGAATGATGCCCTTGAGCTTATGGAAATTGAAGGTTTTGAGCATCCGGGTGAGGATATGCCATAAATGGATGGGGATTTGCCATAGACAAACTATATGGATGGCCTAGCAGATGTTTTTAAAAACCAATAAGATGTCTGGTCGCGTTAAACCAAGATGGTGGCTTTAAATGACGATAATAGAAGATTCGTCATTGAATCGGGTTTAGATTTTTCCAGGTGATTTTATAGGCAATTTTCTTATTAATAAGCATTTTATCATTCAACAGACCATTGGATATCTTGAAATTAGATCTAAAAATTATTGTTTGGGCTAATTTTGTTAATCTTCTTAGGTTTTTTT
>Ga0307507_10012503_pt1 | contig 10477 bp, 6 predicted proteins | sample 7_EM_MG_FD_207223 | JGI IMG/M metagenome (GOLD analysis project Ga0307507, IMG submission 207223) | Populus trichocarpa ectomycorrhiza microbial communities from riparian zone in the Pacific Northwest, United States - 7_EM | ecosystem: Host-associated > Plants > Roots > Unclassified | place... | reverse complement strand
TTTTTTTTTATAAAATTACAAGAGAAACCACCATAGAACGCAGGGTCAATTACTATTCATTCCTTGGTGACTGACGTGTCATTCAACTTGGACTAAGGGTCGTCTGTGACCACAAATTATTAACCGCCAAAACTATCTTAAATATTGAACAATATTACAAATACACCCTCACTATGAGCCTCACTTCTTTTATCCACGGCCGCGTATCAAAAGGAAAGGACCCTTTCACTGAATCCAGCCTCACCATCAACAGCTTTTCGCAAATCCAACAATCAAGCATCTCGGTCCAGGTACTCCCTCCCTCCCTCTTTCTCTCACTTTTTGAATTTTTTTGATAAAAAATATATAATGTCAATTTTGAATTGGACAAAATTAATCTGCTAGTTAACAGTAAACTGAGCAATTAAGAGCTAGTGAGTTTTAAAGATTAAAACTTGGTTTAGTTGCCTGCTTTAGTGTTGAGTTAGTTCTCTGCTTATTAGTTTCCGGGGGGTGTAATTCTGTGTTTTTTTTTGTTCGTTGCTGTGTGTTTTTTCCATGCAGAGTAGACAAAATGTCGTCGCGTTTCTGGACACAGGTTGGTGAAGTTTGCTAATTTTAATTTTGTTATTTCATACTCAAGGAGAAGGGCACGATGCTATTTATGGTATTTTTAGTTTTGTTGTTCTGGGTGTTCTTATTTACTTTCTGATTTTGTTATAGGGTGGGAGTGACTCTGACGAGGAGGAGAGTGAAAATGATGAAGATGAGGTTGAGAAGGAAGAAGCTGGGGAGTCTACTGCCCAATCTGCTCAAAACAGATATCTTAGAGAAACTGCTAGTGATAGTGATGACTCTGATGATAAAAAACGTGTGGTCAGGTCAGCCAAAGACAAACGTTTTGAAGAGCTGTCAGCCACTGTTGATCAAATGAAGAATGCAATGAAGATTAATGACTGGGTCAGCTTGCAAGAGAGCTTTGATAAGATTAATAAGCAACTTGAGAAAGTCATGCGGGTGATGGAATCAGAGAAGGCCCCTGCTCTTTACATCAAAGCTCTAGTAATGCTCGAAGATTTCTTGAATCAAGCTTTGGCGAATAAGGAAGCAAAAAAGAAAATGAGCAGCAGCAATGCCAAGGCGTTGAATGCAATGAAGCAAAAATTGAAGAAAAACAATAAACAATATGAAGACCAAATTAATAAATATAGAGAACACCCTGAAAGTGAGGAAGAACCAGAGGCTGAAGAGGAGGATGAAGAGGAGGATGAGTCAGATTTGGAGTTTGAGGAGGACCCTTCTAAGATCGCAATGTCCAATGAGGAGGATGAGGATAATGTGGATGACCAAACTGAAAAGGACGGGGGCTGGGAGAAGATGATGAGTAAGAAAGATAAGCTCATGGATAAGCAGTTTGCAAAAGATCCTAGTGAAATCACCTGGGATATTGTAAACAAGAAGTTTAAAGAAATTGTTGCTGCCCGGGGAAGGAGGGGAACTGGAAGGTTTGAGCAGGTTGAGCAGCTAACTTTCCTGACAAAGGTTGCTAAGACCCCTGCACAGAAGTTGGAGATTCTATTTAGTGTGGTCTCTGCCCAGTTTGATGTGAGTCCAGGTCTCAGCGGGCACATGCCAATCAATGTCTGGAAAAATTGTGTTCAGAACATGCTTATTATTCTTGACATTCTGGAACAGTATCCTAGTATTGTAGTGGATGACACAGTTGAGCCTGATGAGAATGAAACCCAAAAAGGAGGAGACCATAATGGTCCAATTCGGATTTGGGGAAACTTAGTGGCTTTTCTTGAGAGGATCGATTCTGAGTTCTTCAAGAGTTTGCAGTGCATTGATCCACATACGCATGAGTACGTTGAGAGACTGCAGGATGAACCAATGTTTTTAGTTCTTGCTCAGAATGCCCAAGAATATTTAGAGCATGTTGGAGACCTTAAAGCTGCAGCAAAGGTTGCTTTGAAACGAGTTGAGCTGATCTATTACAAACCGCAAGAGGTTTATGATGCCATGAGAAAGTTGGTTGAACAAACAGAAGATGGAGGCAATGGTGAGGAGCCTAAGGTTGAGGGAAGTAGGGGTTCCTCTGCATTTGTTGTTACTTCTGAGCTTGTGCCTCGAAAGCCTACCTTTCCTGAGAATAGCAGAGCGATGATGGATGCTTTAGTCTCCCTCATTTACAAGTCTGGAGATGAGCGGACCAAGGCTCGTGCTATGCTCTGTGATATCTACCATCATGCTCTCCTGGATGAGCTCTCAACCTCCCGTGACCTGTTATTGATGAGTCACCTGCAAGATAATATTCAGCACATGGACATTTCAAGCCAGATACTTTTTAACAGGGCTATGGCACAGCTTGGTTTATGTGCATTCCGTGTTGGGATGATCACTGAAGCACATGGCTGCCTTTTTGAGTTATATTCTGGTGGGAGGGTGAAAGAGTTGCTTGCACAAGGTGTTTCACAAAGTCGATACCATGAGAAGACTCAAGAACAGGTGCTGCTCTTCTTCTTATTTTCTAATGATTATTTTTGGTCATACTTGCCGTGCTTAAGGAGTAGCTTTTGTTATCAACTGTAAAGCTAAGTTGTAGTTTGTCTCATAATTCAAGCTGGGTGAAGGACAGTTTACTTGTCTCGAGAAGCTCATGATTTTGCTTGGATAAGCAGTCAACAATAGCTGCTAGGGCTGATTTTGTTTCTGGACATTTAGCTCATTGTTTTGAGTTGAATGCTGAGGGCTATGCTTACAGTCTAGGCACCAGATTTAATCACTTGTCATGTACTTCAGCTTTATATGCTAAGTTTTGATTTTTATGTGTTCATGATGTTTTTTTTTTAATTTTTTTGCTCTTATATTTTGTATCCTAGTTAAAACAGGTTCTAGATTAGTTGCATCGATCATGTTTATTCAGACTCTTATTATTTGCTGACAATGATGTGCAAATGTTGTGTATTGTGATTTGATTTATCACCCATCCATTTCTTTGCAAGTATAAGTGTTTATTTCTTGTGATGTTCAGTATGTAATTCTTGAAGATGTGGTCCATTTTTTGTCATACATACATTTTCACAAATAAACTGTCCTAGGTCAATCATTGTGAATGTTTCTTCAAAATAATTATGGTGATAATTATGATGGAGAAAATACCACTGGACTTTGTAACTTCATTTTTTGTGAGGAGTGGTCCTATCTATATATTCAGTTGCAGTTGATCTTAGATGCATGTATATGCATATATATTCAGTTGATTTTAGATGCGTGTATGAGTATAAATTCAGTGCTATCAATGCCCTTATTAGTGTATGTAACTAGAGCAAGCATTTGGTCTTTTATCGCAATCCAGTAAATATTCCACCTTTCATATCTCATCTTGAGTAAAATTTTAAAAGCTCATGGATTATGAAAAAATAAGACCTATGAATTGCTGTTGAGCATGAATATGTTGCTCTACATTTGTTTGAGGTTGTTAGCTTCAGTGAATAAACTTAAAGTCTTGGATATATCATTTTTTAAACAGCTTTTTTCTTGGGTAAATGCTGCTCTTAGATTTATATCCGTCATATTTGATCATTTGTCAAAGGACACCTACTCACTGGCGCAACTAATTGATTTAAACAGGAAAGACTGGAAAGGAGACGTCAGATGCCATATCATATGCACATAAATCTTGAGCTTCTAGAGTCTGTTCATCTAATTTGTGCAATGCTGCTGGAGGTCCCGAACATGGCAGCCAACATTTATGATGCTAAGCGCAAAGTCATTAGCAAGACATTTAGGCGGTTGCTCGAGGTAACTGAGAGGCAAACTTTCACTGGTCCTCCTGAAAATGTCAGGGATCATGTAATGGCTGCTACACGGGCCCTTACCAAAGGAGACTTCCAGAAGGCCTTTGATGTTATCAACTCTCTTGATGTCTGGAAGCTCCTCAGAGATAGAGATGGTGTTCTTGAAATGCTCAAAGCCAAGATAAAGGAAGAAGCTCTGAGGACCCACCTCTTTTCCTACTCTTCCTCCTATGATTCAGTGGGCTTGGACCTGCTGAGCAAAATGTTTGACCTTTCACCAATCCAGACTCAGATCATTGTAAGCAAAATGATGATCAATGAGGAGCTCCATGCAAGTTGGGACCAGCCAACACAGTGCATTGTCTTCTATGACATTGAGCGCACACGGTTGCAGGCTCTGGCATTCCAGCTGACAGAGAAGCTGTCAATCCTTGTTGAAAGTAATGAAAGAGCAATAGAGACTAGGATTGGTGGTGGTGGTCTGGATTTACCTCAGAGGCGGAGAGAAGGCCAGGATTTCGCTAATGCGGCTGCCTCAGGCGGCAAGTGGCAAGAAAACTCATCTTTCATTCAGGGAAGGCCAGGTTATAGCCGTTCTGGATATAGTGGTGGTGGAAGATCCCAGGACCTAGGCCAAGTTGTTGGGGGTGGCCATTCGAGGGGGGCTGGTCATTTACGAGCAGGAGGTGGATATTCTGGAGGCTCAAGGTATCAGGATGGTTCATCTCGCATGGTTAATCTCCAAAGGGGAGCTCGTGCTTGAAGAAATTTTGCTAGAAACCACTGGAAAGAGATTACAACAACCAATTTTCTGCTTTTCTAATTGCTCTTGATATTGATAGGAACCTTATTTGGAATCGAGTAGTAAACTAGGAAGCTTGTTTTGTTGTTTCCATTTCTTGTCAAACACTCTTCATTATCACAACTCTTCTTTGTTGAAATCTCGATCAAAATAATGAACTCCATCACAGTCATCCTGTTTCTAGCTGCTTTTGCTTGCACTTAGTTATGACTGTCTGTCTGTTTACTGAGAAGAAATGAAGTCGAGGAATTAAATGGTGAAAGAATAATCCGTGCTGTATGCTAACCCTCTGGTATTTTTCACTTTCACCAGCAGTATTGATTTCCAGTTATCAAATAATATACCATGCATGTCATGTGACATGTACTCATTCCACGTAAGTGCTATTTAGAATAAATAAATAAATTAAAAGGGTTAATGCCTCGCAGTTCACACATCTCTCTGTTACTTTCCTTGCAGGATTGTGGTTTATATGGAGGCATAATTATTCTAACCTATAATGATAACTACAGCGGGGATGTCTGGCTTTTGCACCAGAGTAGCTACCTTGTAGTTGATTGTCATGCAGCCTGGGAAACTACTGATAATAGTTGTAATGTTACTGCTCCGATTTTTGGCAACGTCCAGAGTCAGATGCAGTTAAGTTGGATGCGGACGGAAGCTCTCTTTGAAACCCAGGACGAATTGGTTTTGGTGGTCTCGTCAAGAATGGGGATGATAAATGGCTAGTGGGTTTCTCAGGTTTTGCAGGTTACAGTCAGTACAAACCTTCTTCCAGAACTATTGGCCCTTAAACATGGCTAGCTGGTTGCTTGGAATCAAGGTTACAGTAAAATTGTTTGTAATTTAGATTGCTTGGAAGCATTACACCTAGTGCATGATAATCATACTCAGTTCCATCGCCTCGGGCAGTTATCATGGATATCAGAAATATTTTAGCCACAGATTTGGAGGTTTCTATCTATCATAAGTTAAATGAAGCCAACTCCTGTGCTTATTTCTTAGCCATAGATGGGAGCTGAACAGATGATTGAGTTTTTTATTTGGAATTCTCCTTCCCCATAGATTTCTTGTTTACTTGTTAGTTATCTCAAGGGAGGCTAGTTTTCTTTCTTTTTTTCATTCCACTGTACCAACAAAAAAAATACACCTCTATGTTGTTATTACCACTCCTGTGCGTGACATTTTTATTTTCATTGCACCTTCTGTCGATTAATATTACTAGAATAGTAAAAAATTAACACGTGTCACATACTCGCACCGTGAGATTTTTATTCAAGCATATTTTGATCCCTAAAATTTCTTAAGAAATGTAAAAGGAGAGTTGAGGAAGGAAGCTAGTGAGGATTTCGAATTGAAAAAGTGGTTAGGAAACAAGGCGACGGATCAGAAAGTTATTTTATGTTTAAAAAATATATTTAAAAAAAAAAAACTTCAAAACACTATAGTTACTGATTAAAAAAAATCAAAACTCCTCGTTATTTTATGTTCTGTAGAAGGGTATTAAACGAAAATAAAGTAAAAAGCACTTCCTTAATCATATTTTAAAGTATCAAATCTCAAATGCGAAAACATTAAAAGAAGAAATGGATTTAGTGAAGTACAAACTAAATTACCTGTGCTAAATTATTTTTGCTTTTGTGTTTTAAAAATATTTTAAATAAAATTTATTTTTTTTATTTTTATTTTTTTTAATATTTTCAGATATTTTAACATATTAATATCAAAAATAAATTTTAAAAAATAAATATTATTTTAATATATTTTTAAATAAAAAATACTTTTAAAAAAAATCAATTCAAGTAATGTGGTCCAACTAAACCAGAAAAGATAAAACTATGAATCCCTAAATAAAAGTTGATACACGTTATAATGAAAATTATATCCTTAAATTTGGTTAGAAAAAGTTGTTTAATCTATTATTTTGAGATTCATTAATTTTTTTATGGTGATAATATTTGTCTTCTTCATAGTACATTGATTGTCTTCTCAATTCATATTACCTGCTGTCCCAACTTCTGACAGAAATTGGCATAGAACTAACAATACGAACACACTAGTATCTGTTATAGATGGATTAGATAGGAACAGGACGGATTTTGAAGCGTTTCTGGTCTGAATGTTCGTAACTGACAAGGGTTATGGGCAGAAATATGAGCCCTCCCTTAAAGCCTCGGTGCTTTCCTCAACCTGACACTGAATCACTACTATCCTTCTGTGCCTGATCTGGTCTTGGAATCTCATGCGTGACGCTGATTCCATGTAAAGAACTACCTTTGAGTGCACTAAGTGCATCTAACCTCGAGTCCCTGTCTTTAATATAACTCAATAATTTGTCTTGAATATCTAAAGAAATAATATCTTTTTCCCTGAGTAGATTTATGAAGCCCTCTGCATTATCCATGTCTCCGGAGTCTTTCAGGTGCTGCAAACAGGCAACCCAACTTACAGTGCTGGGTCTGCTCCTTGGTCCAGATAAGACTATCATTTCCTTCATTGCTTCCACCGCCTTTGGAGTTTGATTATGCTGAAGATACCCTTTTGCCAATAAATACCATGTATTTGCATTAGGTTTTGTACCATTTGACATTGTCCTCTGCAGAAGCATTTCAGCCTTCTCCAAAAGACCTTTCCTAGAATAAGCATCGACAAGGAAGTTTGGAATGATGATGTCATCACATAACTTTTGGGATTCCCACTCCTCAAAAATCTTCTCTGCGCTTTCAAGGTCATCAAACTTCAACAGAGAGGTAATGACACTAATATTTTTCCGATTCCCAACATACCTCTTGTGAAGTTCCCAAACCCTCAAGACATCTTCTTTTGTCCCAGTTGTGGCATATTGTGTCATAAGGTAATCATATGGTGTACTTCGTCTTTCTCCAGTAATCAGTCTCTCGCATCTCTTTAGCATTTCCAGAGCTTTGTCCAAAAGCCCAACTTTTGAATAGCCATTTGCCACAGTAGCATAAGTGGCCCAGTCCAAAACAACATTGGGATCAGATTCTATCCTTTTTAGAGTCTTCTCCAGTCCCTCACTGTCAGAAGCAGCTGCATATGAACTTAGACGTATGCAATACGCAAATTTATCAAAAGAAATGCCATTTTCCTCCATTTCTCGCATCAGAGGGTCAAGTTTCTCGGTGTTCCCGGTCTTGTAATAAAGGTTAAGCATGACTGTGAAAACTAAGGGTTTTCTGGCAAAACCCAATTCCCTCATTCTCTGCATCACAGCCTCTGCTTTTTCTACAGATTTTACATAGGCATAGCAGTTGAGAAGTGCACCATAACTCTCAAGTCCTTTTAATTTTGTTGGAATGTTATTGAAATAGTTTTCTACTTGTTCTATCCCATGAACTTTCGAGATCAAGTCCAGCCGCACTGCAACAGCACGTGATGTCAGAGCAAGATATCTTTTGTCAGTCATCCACATCGAAATCTGGGAAAAAATAGTAAGATCCACAAATTAGTAACCCGCATTATAAAATCATAATATCATTAAAAATAAAGATAACATCCAAAAAATCATCATTTATCTAACATACATTAGAATCACCAACTTGAATATATTGTTACGTAAGAGAAGCAGAGATGAAGGACATCAAAGAAGCAATGTCAGAATCCCACAGCATCACATGCATATAGAATGTCGAGCATGACAATGCAATTAATTATTAAGTACATTAACTTCAAAGCCTTGTACTACTTGTGTGAATTGGCACAATAATGTTATTCAATGACCATTAGCATGCTGGCTGAAAGCTCATTTATGGCAGAGTTTTACCTGAACATACAACTGAATTCAAACATAAAATCAAGGGGAATATACTAATTTCATTTCTAAATTTTAAAAGGTCACGCTCTCAAATCACAAGAATGTAAAAATAAGAGAAAGATCATATGGTAAGAGACATTCCTACCATAAATAACATACACTAGTCCAAACTTAATTGGACAAAAAATAATTAGAAATTTATGTTAAGGAGTTTATAACAATACATCATGATAAGCTGATTCCTGTTTACCCGAAGAACTTATGTGGTGCAACTTAGATGTAATTTTGATCATAATGAGAACAATACTTCTTTTGAAAAGAAGAAGAAGATGAAGATATTAGTAAAAGGAAGAATTTGTAATAGCATTTTTCTCTTATGGGATACTAAAATAAAAGTAAACACAGAATTGCTTCTCTGAAAATCAGATAAAGTGATGACACTAAAAGCTCCAGTAGAAACCTACTATTTATTTGTGTAAAACCATTTAATAGAAGTGTAGAAATGGGCTTCATGACAATGCTATAAAGAAGTTTTCTAAGTCATCATCTGTTGTTGAAAACATTTGAAAAAAAAAAACGACAATACTATAAACAAATTATCTAACTCATAATTCACTTCCTGATAATATTTGAGAAAATCAAAATTTGGGATTTCGTCACTTCTTTTATATATATATATATATATATTGGATTTCTTAACTTCTGGCTACCCATTAATTTGAGTAAAAAACTTGGAGTAACTAGTATGCGAGTAACTTTAATTTTTGAGACCTAAATGGAGTCAAGATTCATAAAAACAAAATCCAATTTACTTCGCAAACATGAAACAACATAAGCATCTTAAAAGCAAAACAGTCATCACTACTCTATAAAAGAAAAAACACTAAAAAAATCATTTTTAATAGTTGCTTAATTCAGGAGACCCACAATGGTATCTCAACAAACAAAAGCAAACCCTTTTCATATCATAAAAAATTATGTGAACCCAAAAAAAAGTTCTCAATCAAATTCATTTCTTTACACTTCAAAGGTTCCAACTTTATAAAAAGAAAAGTTCAAAAAAAATTATGGGATTAAATACCTCAAGAGCATGATGATAACGCCTGTACTGACGTAACTCCTTGATTAGGGCATGGATTAAATCTTCCCAAATAGTTTCTCCTTCTTGAATCCATTTGTCGAGAACTGGAATCACTGAGACATTGTGGTCTCTGATTCTTGAAAGACGACGTGACAGTCGGTTGAAGGGGCCTTTCCACGGTGGCTCTCTAGATCTTGGGTTTTGTATTTTTGAGTAAAAAAATCGAATGCCCACTACGTTTTTGGGATTCAAGCGACTGATCGTAGAGGATATATAGGCTAATCGAAGGAGATTCATTTGCTGCATAGAATAGCAATAGCAACTGTGAATTTGAGAGAGAAGGGTTCAAGGAGGGTTTTAAAGAAGATAGTGGGCTGGTGATTTTGGCCCAACATGAATGCTATAGTTACAAATGAATATGGGTCTACTTGAGATTATAATTAAAAACAATTTAAGTATTCTTTTTTTAAAAAAATATATTAAAAAAATTATTTTTATTATTAAAACATAAAAATAATCTAAATATATATATAAAAAATTAATTTAAATTTAAAAAAATTAATTTTTTTAAAAAACACAATTTAATAGGGATATCTTGTATTTCTACGAAATGATAATAAAAAAAAAAATCAAATCATACAAACCGGCACGCCTCGGTCATTTTCCTACCTCAATTTTTGAGAGCCTGATATATATATATATATATATATATATTAAAACGATTAACAAGCCAACATATCAAATATCATGTCTATTCAGCCTAGTCAACATGCTAACAGCCCAGAGTTAATTTTTTTTTTTAACATAAAAATATATTTAAATAGTGATAACGGAGTGAAGTTGGGTTAATTTAACTAACTTGTTATACAGGATAATTTTAAAAAATAAAAAATAAAATAAAAGTTCAAGGCCCAATAGTCTAATATTAAAAGATAAAATTAAAAAAAATAAAAGTTAAATCAAACTAATTTTTAAAATAAGCAATTCTGATTATGAGACCAAAATGACTATATAGAAAACCAAAACCAAAAACAAATTTT
>Ga0307507_10012502_pt1 | contig 10478 bp, 9 predicted proteins | sample 7_EM_MG_FD_207223 | JGI IMG/M metagenome (GOLD analysis project Ga0307507, IMG submission 207223) | Populus trichocarpa ectomycorrhiza microbial communities from riparian zone in the Pacific Northwest, United States - 7_EM | ecosystem: Host-associated > Plants > Roots > Unclassified | place... | reverse complement strand
AAACAAGATGCGGTTGCCTTAACCTCCAGGGTTAGGGTTCGGAATTTTGTCCTACCCCCCTGTTCGCCACCTCCTGATATTCGTCAGGACCCCATGAGCGACTGTACTTGTATCCCTAAAGCGAGACCACAACCCTAACCCTTGACCTACCGCCGTTGCAACGGGCGAGAATTAAGCTACAAGTATTATAATATAACATGTCGCTCCGAAATCCCTCTAATTCAAGCGCAGGCCAGGGACAAGGTCTGAGGGGTGAACTTATGTGTTTCATGTCTTGGTATGAACCTCAAATGTAAACAAAGCACTTAGCTAGCTGTCAATGACCTCTACCGTGCTCGAGCAGCCGAGTTGAAGCCAGACACCTAAGGTGGAAATTCCCATACGAAGTTTCCGGCTTTAATTCGGCCTCACGGGAATTTCACTAGTAATAGGGCTTGGGTGCCGGGATATAGGACTGAATGGGCCGACCGGAGTATGACTGTGTATAGTAAGTGATACAAATAACCAGAGCTGACCCGTTTCCAGTAAATAGAGAGTAAGGGGAATCCAAGACATGCCCAAAGTTAATCTTATTAGACTTCTTTGGCATCTGCCATGTCCTATCTTTTGATTTGTGTCGATTACGTCATCTTGCCGGTTGCCCTAGCTATCCCTTTATTGCTACAGTATACTGCGATGAGGGAGTCCCTGGTGATGGGTGTCTTTAGACTTAGCGGATACCTAGGAGATCTCCTGGTGTTAAACAGGCAGCGCAAGGAATGTTTAATCTAACCGGTGATTTGAGGGGATTAATCGCAGGCAAAATCAGTAATGCCTCTGAGCAGCAATGGGTGGAGAAATCTATTGTGGAGTGAGAGATGCTGTAACTCCTAAGGATCATAAGGGGGCTAGCACAACATGAAAAGGGAGAAAGCGGTGGATGGAGTTGAGGAAGCAAGGAAGGGGTTTGTAGGCTTGGATGCTTTTGCCTTTTCGAGGCCCCGCCCTCTCTCTAAGTCGTTCTATTTTCGGTGGTTCTGCCTTTGCTAGACGAAACTACTGAACACAGGCTTAATCGGAACCTCTGATTTTAAACAGCGAGTGATCACACATGATCTAAGGAGGCTTGGCCCGACACTCTATGATTGCTATCCTGTATGCACTGGAACTCCCATCCATGGTAGTGGATATTTTTCAACCATGATAAACGAGTGATCGTGGTCGCTGAGAACCTTAAAAACGCTCTCCAGGGAAGCAGCGCTCGGTGATCTCGCTTGTGCCATCTGAGCTCTTCGCGGTAATAAGTTAACTGGTTTCCGAATTTTGATGAATATGGGTGACCTGGTAGGTTTAACACGGGCTGTAGTTGTGATACGGATGGTGAGGTAGTTGGGCGGATCCGCGGGTGAGAAGGGTTGCAGTTCTAGGCGGAGTGGCGGAAGATGGAGGAACGGTGGACTAGCTGGCTACCTCCTCTCTGGCTCTCTAGAAAAGGATAAGCTAAGAGATATATCTCCTCTAGCGTCCGGTCATCTTGTCCTCAGAGCTTCAGGTAAGGGTATCGTGTACTGACTATAATTACTTCTGTTTGCCGTGGGAACTTTTTTATTGGCCGTATCGACTCTCGATTATGGGACGTAAGGAGGGTGTAATACCTTCCATAAAGTCCCCACACTATTTGATATCTTTCAATAATTCCTTTGTGGTGTAGTTGGTATCACACCCGGCTGTAATGTTCAGTTAACCGGTTGGTCCCCAGTTCAACTCTGGGCGAAGGGACTTCTTTTTGGAAAATGTAGAAGAATGGCTATTGCAAAGCGGGGAATTTAGCCTGAACGTAGATAGTGGGGGAAGTTAGTCCGATAACCCAGTCTTGTTTTGCAGTAGAGACCCGGGGGTTGTTAAAACTTTTATCAGGTAATAAGGACAAGCCCCTAAGATGGGGAGAAATAAAGCAAGTTCTGACAGCCGGAGATGTTAGCTTATTGGCGATAGACAGCATCTACGATTGGGCTAGAGGAAAATATGGCTTTTGCATACTTTTATCTTGGATTTGCGGCCGTCGTATAAGGCATGACAATTAGAGCATAGATGTGCTGAATGAGGGCGAGAAGAAAGCCTGACGAGAGATCTAGAGATGCAGGATTCCGTAGGGTATTAGGAGTAGGGGAAAAAACAAGAGTAAAAAAGAAGTCCCTTCGCTCAGAGTTGAACTGGGGACCAACCGGTTAACTGAACATTAGAGCCGGGTGTGATACTAACTACACCACGAAATCACATTACTATCTATGTTCACTCTTTGTAACATGCTATTGCCTACGTTTGTTCGTTTATTGACATCTGTTGGAAGAAAGTGGAATGGTCCTGATTGTGGAAGCTATTTGGGATATTCAATGCCAGAGAGGGGTCGAGAGTCTCTTGCGTTTATAAGCAAGGGTTACCTGCTCTGGAGTTCGAGTTACTGTCTTCACCGTACCCGCGACGAAACTGGGCGACGAACAGGGGCATTTGGTGGGCAAGGGAGTAAATCGTCAAGGTTAGGGCTACGAAAATTACTGGGAATTGATCCCTGTTCGTCACCGGCCCAGTTTTGTCGTAGGTACGGTGGAGGCTGCAGTGCGTGTTTGCTCCTTCTAGGTTGCCTCTCTTCAGCACCAATGCATTAATTTGAATATCCCTCTCTTTCATACTCTGCCATACAGCTATGACATCAACAGCCGAAGACACTCTCAAGTTAGTTCCCTTTTCTAATCGCTCGGCATACCGCAATACTCTCATCTATGCTTCCGACGGCCGTGATACCGTGCTAGGAGGCCTCTACGCCACAGACGATATGGCAAACAAGAACCTTTATTCGATGGTAAGGATTATCTGTGTCTTTACCGGTAAATTCTATCTAGAAGACGAGAGCAGAGAACTCGTCGAGAGCAATGATTATGATATTAAGTCAGGAAAGTACTACATCTTCACCAATGGTAAGTCCACTCTATTCTTCGGTCATCGACTGTAACTCACTCACTCTTGATAGGTTCTGTCAGGCTCACCAATAGAGCCCACTATTTCGTCAGAAATCGACGGAGGTCGGAACCCGCTCTTCGGCATTTCATAACGCGGTACGCCTACGAGATAGGCAATGCATTATAACTGGCAGGTCGGCAATAATAGATGGTGTTACTTTTTGGGATGGCTTTCATGCCGCTCACGGATTCCCATTGAAACATTATGGGTACTGGGAGGGTTTTGACTTGGGTAAATGGATCACCGTTCAGCTGGCCTCTGAATTGCATGGAACCATCAACTCTGTGCAGAATGGGATGTTACTCACCCGAGATATGCATGCGATGTTTGACTCTTATCAGATATCGATCAACGCAGATGTGTGCTTAGCCCGACTTTGAAGTGTTTGTAGTGTTCGTAGCTAATACCTGTTTAGGATGACCACAAGATCGTTTGCTTCACACCTTATGCCAACGGGTTCGGAATTACCGGTGCATACCTCGATGCCCGGTTCTTGAATCACCCAGAACGGGCAGTCGATCAGCTTTTACGTTGGCACTTTCGTCAGGCAGTCCTTGTTAATGTGAAGGGGACTGGAGAGCCTCGTTTTGAGACGGATTCCCCTCTTGATTCGGACGTGGATGCCGGGGAAAGTTCGTGTTCTGAGGGCTGGGGGGGGGAGTGAGGTTTGAGAGTTCTGGCGGCCTCAGCGAATACGGCATAGGGTTTGTGAATAGTTTGAAGGCCCCCGTGCCTTCAGGAATTGTATTGCTTTGACGAATTTACTTGTTGCCTCCAAAATCCTCGTGTTCGGTGACCGGTCTTTACTGTTCCCTTATTAGAGCCTGTATCCTTGCCGATCTTTCCTCTTTGCGCATTGCTGAGGTGTTAGAAGATCTTGGTATTGCCGAAGCCCTGAGTGCCAAGATTCCCGCATTCTTGGCTAAGCAGGCAACTTATCCGCATCGAGCCGACCCGGTTATGCTTACTTGTAATTTTCTGACATTTGCAAACACAACCGCTATTGCATACTAGTAAAATATTGAGGCTCCGGGCGATTTTTTGCCCCTATGCAATAGCGGCTGTGTTTGCAAACGTCGGAAAATTACGAGTACTGGCGGAGTCTCTACTTGGGGGGGCACGCCGAAACTGGGCGGGTAACGAGTAGGTGAGGTGGCAGCACTCGAAGGTAAGTACTCGAGTGTGTGCTCTGAGTAAGCCATTCACCACTCCATGACTTCTATTGATCAATGAGCCTGGTACTTGACTTATTATCATACATATGTACTGTATTAGTTCAACAGTATAACTATTACATGTGATTATCATTATTATTAGTATTTGCCTTTCTTACCTCACTAGCTAGGAGATACGGAAACTGACAAGTTTTCCACAGGAGATGGGAGGGGGGAACGAGAAGAAGCATATGGAGGAAGTGAATCCGATAACGCAGTTTTGCGATGGAGATCCGGGGGTTGGAAGGACTTTTATAACATGTTATGAGCAGAATAGAAAAGGTACCAGAGGAAATAGTGTAAGCCTATGAAGATTAGAAGAAGGTGATCGGTGGACGGAGACCGTAGTTTGCCGATATTGTCAAGATGCTGCAGACTGCCTCTTCCGAAAAGCGCACGTTCATATGCATCGACGCCCTAGACGAATGCGTGCTAGGGAATCGAGTCAAGCCCCTGATTCGCTAAATTAAATTCTCCGGAAGTCTCCTGGCGCTCAAATATTCATGATTAGAAGACAGCAAATCGAACCTGAGCTTGGAAGGGGTCTCGCTAGAAAAGTAACGACCACACCCACAAGTCCCAAGAGAAGTGATATTATTAGATACCTTCACACTAGGCTGGATGAGGATACAAACCCAGATAAGATGGACGGTAGTCTGGAGGCAGACATCCTGAAGAAAATCCCTGGGGATATTTCCGCTATGTAGGTAGAAGTAATGACGCTAGGGAGCTGCCTCGAGTTATCGTCCGCTGATAGATAGATATCTATCATAGACTCCTATTCGTCTCGCTGAATATCGATGTGATCCTGCAAGAAACCACGATTCGTCACAGGAGACAAAAGCTCGGCACAATGACTGATGGCTTGGGGCTTAGAGATTCCTACGGTGCGAAGTTAGATCGGATAAAGGATTAGGTGGGGAGAATGCAAGACTTAGCATAGCTGCTTTAATGTAGATCTCTCATTTGGAGCGCCGCTTGAAGGCTGATGAACTATGCCACGCTTTAGCAGTCCAAACAGGGTCGCCGAATCTTGATGTCGGCAATGTCCCTTCTATAGGACTATTACTAGCCTGTTGTCTGGGACTTGTTCCCGTAGAAAAAGAAGGTTCCACGGCCGGGTTAATCCATTTTACGGTTCAGGAGTACCTTCGAGCCCGTCCTAAGCTTCTTAGTCCAGCCCACTCGACGATTACCGAAACATGCTTAAGCTATCTGAATTCTAAGCATGTCAAGGCTCTTTCACCCAGTTCCGATTCCGATTTTAAGGATTCAGATCTCTAAAGCAGGCCCTTTCTCTAATATTCTTGTCTATGTTGGGGAAATACGCGCAAAAAAAGCAGCTTTTGGGTCGTGCGAAATTGCTTGCAGTTAAGTTATTTTGACGACTACAATAACTACATATCCTCCAAAATCCTCTTAGAAGCATAGGATCTGTACTGTTACTGTATCGACTTTAATAACCTTTCCCTGTTCACTGGATTGCGCTGTGCATCCCTCTTCGGAATTGTTGAGACTGTAGATTTAATAGTGGTGAAAGGTTGTGAAAACCAAGAAGACCGTGGTGGTAATCACCACTCGTGTGGGCTGCTAAGAATGGGCATGAGGGCGTGGTGGAAATACCGGTGTTCTGTGATGGAGGGGACGGCTGGGGACAGTGGCATTATCCCCGCCATCCCTGTGGGGCCCCCGGACGGTTCGCAACACCGCTACGTTCAGCTACAAAGACTGGGCATAATGTCTATCCTACGATCTACCTATTTCTAACTAGACAGTAGCCGTTACTTGTTTCGAATGGTTTCCATTCCAACTATTGTTTAACACCAGATCTCAGGTAAGCAGATTTCGGGAACATCGGTGGAAATCGGTGCTCCACACTATTATATGAAATTCTATAGCGCGCTAGGTACATATCACTTGGCTGCCTAAATTTGCCTTAGACGCAAACCCCCTGTGCATTAAAACGACTAAAAAGCTCAAACTCCATTCTCTCCTTAGCTTTTGGACCACTCATGATCTGACCCATAATGTCAGAGCCAGGCGGGATATCCGTCTCAAAACAAGGCTCTCCAGCCCCCTTCATATTGACAAGGACTGCCTGACGAAAGTGCCAACGTAAAAGCTGATCGACTGGCCGAAGTGGATCATTGAGGAAGCGTTGATCGAGGTGTGCACCGGCAATTCCGTAGCTGTTGGCAAAAGGTGTGAAGCAAACGATCTTGTGGTCATCCTAAACAGGTATTAGCTACGAACACTACAAACACTTCAAATTCGGGCTAGGCACACATCTGGATTGATCGATATCTGATAAGAGTCAAACATCGCATGCATATCTCGAGTGAATAACATCCCGTTCTGCACAGAGTTGATGGTTCCATCCGATTCAGAGGCCGGCGGAATCGTGATCCACTGATTGAAGTTGCAATTGTTCCACTTCTCCTCATATGCTAAAGGAAACACATGACCGACTTCGAAGCTTTCCCAAAAAGCAATACCAGCTATCACTGCTGACCTGCCAGTTATAACCCATCGCCGATCCCGGTAACGTACAGAGTGAAAAAAGGATTGAACACGGGTTCCGGTGTGCAATGAAAGCGTACGAAGTAGAGGGGCTTCATTAGTGGTAGTGATAGAACCTACCACGAGTGAGGAATAGTCGATGACCGAAGCATGGAGGGGACCTACCATTAGTGATGATGTAGTAATTGCCTGGTCGAAGTGGCTGCTTATCCCTCTCAACCAATCGCCCGCTGTCGTCTTGTAGGTCGAAAGTATCGGTAAAGATGCAGAAAATCTCTACCATAGAATAGAGGTAAGTGTTGGTAATGCTTTCTGCGACCCAGAGACCTCCAAGAACGGTGTCGCGATCGTCAGAGGCGTAGATGTGGGTATTGCGCCATGCCGAGCGATTGAGAGGCAGCTTGCACAAGAGCTTATTTTCGTCTGTAGATGCCATCGCTCCAATTTAGAGTAGGATAGGAAGGGATAAAGGAAGCAATGGTTGCATCGACGAAGGAGTGGATAGGTGGCAAAATACCTTTTCTCGTTTTCAGGCACTCGCGCTAACTGAAGGTTCAGCTGTTAGTGGAATGGATCCGTGGTGAAGTAACTAAGTTAGGGATAATTGTCACAACTATGATGTAAGTATCATATGATGAACGTGAAGGGGGCAACTACTAGTGCACACCTTGCGAGGAAATTAGTCCACTTGGCATAGGATAGCTTGTCCGGTGTGACTACCGCAGGTACACCTTTAACCCACCTCCAATGATGCCTACAATTTTGCTGTTCTCCCTTCTGTTTCCCGCCAGCCACTCAAGCTTCTCAGAACGATCCTGCTACGCCCTCTTGGTATCATGGCAGCCTCGGGCCTCTGGGGAGGCTGTCACTTTCACCAATCTCAAACGCCGCATTACATCACATGCAGAGATATGCATCCCCACAATCCTCTTCTCGATGACTGGCCTCTCCTCCCCCGGTTGCTCTCAACCAGATCTCTAACCAAATAACCAACGATGTCGGTTCTCCCACTTGATTTAGAACATGCCTATACCAAGCTCTCAGATGATGCACTCGCGAGATCAGGGGGAGTTTTGCGAATGTTGCCGGAGCGCAGGCCAATTACCATGAGGGGAGCATGTCCGCACTAGCGCTCGGGAGTCATTGACGAGAGTGTGTGATATTGCAGAGGGACTAGGGTGATGTCGATGAACGTGTAACGATTGATTCCTCCGATGAAGGCGAGACTAGTAGTGCCGAGGAAAGCGTTGGATCAAATTCTCCTGTGAGTGAGGAAGAGGAAAGGAGATGGAGGGCCGCTGCGGACCGAAATGGTTCCGGCCCCAGCAGCAAAAGTAGCGCCGCGAGAACGGATGAGACAGTAGAGAAAGGTCCAGGTATGATCAAATAATGATCAGGATTGTGGGCGATTCCGATGGGGGCGGAAGTAAGAGAAAAAAGAAAGACGGTGGAATAGACGCCAGGAAGGGGGCTATTAGTATGCGGAGGACAAGTATGAGTTTACTGGCTGCTGCGGAGGAAGAACGTATGTACTCCTGCCTACATTCTAGGGGTGGCTCTGACTTTTCCGATAGGGAAGACTTTGAGTGCTAGGTACAGTGTTCGCTCCCTCCTGCCTTCGATATCGATTACCTTGTCGAGTAGCGTCCTCGGAGCAACATCTCCTACAAAAAATAGACGATCAGGTGTGCATCCTTCTACAAATTTTGACCTACCGTCGCATAACTCTACGCCGATGCCCTCGGATACAGAAGCGGACGCCCGCGATCTGCATCGTGATCAATGAATGGAGGTGATCTTCTCTCCTATCACTTCTACACCGGAGACTCAACGTGCCGTTAGGACAATTCCGCGTGGGGGATATGAGTTGATAGTTAAGGAGGAGGGGAAGGTAATAAGCGGGGGTGTGAAAGTATCTTGTTGCTACGGAGTTGAGTGGGGAGGCCCAGCATGCCCTGGAGTGGACAATCGGGACGGTTCTCAGAGACGGCGATACTCTGATGGCTATATATGCCATCAATCAGGACACGGTGGAAGATTGTGGCAAGGTTGTTCCGGATGGCAGGATAGCGGGAGAGTTGAGCAGCCAGGCTGCCGCTATGGGGACCAGCTTTGCGGCTATGAACATACCTCATACACCGGGAACAGCGTCTCCGTTATCCAACATTGCGGATATTTCGGAGAGGAGTAGGAAGCGCACGGAGGCTGAGGGGGAGCGGTGTGTTGCGACAGAGGCGATCGCTAGGCTGGTGGGAAAGCTTTTGGGCGAGACGAGGGTGCAGGTCAGGATCGCTGTAGGGGTGATTCACTAGGGGAGTCTGAAGTGTCTTCTCACTGAGATCCTGAGTTTGTAATTTATTTGTCGATATACGATTATCTCTGACTAATATGATTTAGATCGACTTTGTCGAACCTACACTTGTGGTCCTTGGTTCCCTTGGTATCATAGTAGTGCACTAGAGGGATGAGTGCCCTGAATTACACTTTGTTAGTATTGCATTATAAACTAACTCATCACCTAGTGTCCTTCTGGGATCCTTCTCGAATTACCTGGTAACTAAATCCTCTATCTCTGTCATGGTTGCCCGGAAAAAACTCAAGCATGCTAAAAAATTTGCTAAAACTAACGTCTGGCAGCCCAATAACCTCACGACAAGCACTCAGGCAGGCAGGCTGCAAAGGTGGACTAAATACTATGCCAACTCGTCGAAGGGTTAGTGGTGGGAGGTCTGAGCTTGGGAAAATGGCGTGTTCTCAATGGATTTCATTTTTTTTCTCTTTCTTCCCCTTTTCTCCACGTCAATTATCATCATCATAATAGAGGATAACTAGTCACAGGCTCTCACTCGTGTAAATAAATTATGCAATTAACTATATTAATGACCACGCTCACTCTCTCTTGTTGTTCCTTCATCTAGTTAAAGGGTTCCCCAGCGGTATAAATTGACAAGCAGCCAATTGGAGCCAATGAAATAGATGGCGTTGTAAATGAAGAAGGAAAAAAAGGATTGTGAGAAGTAAGGAAAAGAGAATGATTTTGGCCAGGCCCGAACCGGAGACCAGCAGTGTGTTAGACTGGTGTAATAACCAACTACACCACGAAACCTTACAATTCTTATGCATGGGACAATACAAGGTGTCATTCAAGCAATCATTGGAAGCGGTCGTCTAAGCAGTGGAGAACATTTCATATCAACAAAGGTCTCTCGCTGCTTTGTTCATACCCATTTAGGGCCATGCTCTTTCAGCCAGTTAACTGTATATTTGACTGCGTAATCAGAATCTCTGTCGAAAAGCTTTGGTGTGTATCTAACCTCATTTTTTGTGCCTTCAAAAGCGCCCGCGATGGTTATGAGAACACCAATGCTATCTCTATTGGGGTGGGTCAGAACACGAAGCCCGGAAATGCCTCCAGGGCCAAACTCAAAGATTTAGGTTGCCCCGGGAAGACCGTCGCGGTTTCCCCGTGAACCGGCTGCTAAATAATAGTATTCACCAATTCGGGAATGATTGATTCATCACCCCAACCATGACAGAGGTCTTGACCGGTGGAAAACATGAATTACGAGGCTCTGCTAGGCGAGAGCCCTCTGTCTTTAAGGTCCCCCAAAATAACAGCGGTTACAGACTTGAGATAAGGAGAGTGAAACGAAACCGAAATAGAAAGAGAACGGATCGGGAAACGAATATTCCTCTCCGAATAAGGAACCCGATTCTCGTCCAATCCGGTTGGCGCTGACCCCCCAG
>Ga0307507_10012501_pt1 | contig 10478 bp, 8 predicted proteins | sample 7_EM_MG_FD_207223 | JGI IMG/M metagenome (GOLD analysis project Ga0307507, IMG submission 207223) | Populus trichocarpa ectomycorrhiza microbial communities from riparian zone in the Pacific Northwest, United States - 7_EM | ecosystem: Host-associated > Plants > Roots > Unclassified | place... | reverse complement strand
ACCGGTGTTTCAAAAAGGTGCATGGTATTCCAGTTTAAGTGTTTTTAACTTTTTATATATGAATTAATGCAATTTACATGGAGGACCTATTCATAGGAAAGGATGTCCAGTTCTCGTTTAAATAGTTTTTGGGAATCCATAAGATATGTTTCTCAAATGGTGCATCTTTTACAAAGCGATCTCAGCTTGCCATGAGTGTGACTGCCTTTACATAACTGGATGAATTATTGATGTTTTCCCATTGGTGTGTTTGGACAAATGAGTGATGATTGATTTTGTCTCGACATTGATGAACACAAGGCAGCTGAGGCATTTACCTCCAGTGCTTCTAGGCAGCAGACTCTTCAGGAGTTCTGAAGGTCTTCATGCTTTTTGTTTTTTTGTTTAATTGGTAATAAGAAGTGTGCCCATCTGGTTCCAGGGAGTCCTTGGTTTTCCACATGGAGGATGCTTTGCACTCTCTTCACATTTCATGTTAAGAATCCTCTTCAATACAAACATACACACTTAATAGGTTCCTCTGTTTTTAACAGAATTCAGTAAATATACAACGCGCACGCAGCCAAATGGTCCCCAAAATTTACTGTGAAGAATGAACAGATGCAACCTATAATCAAGCCTTCCTATTAGCAGAACTGACCAAGCTTAACGACAGATGCGATATGCTCATGAATCATGATTCTTGGAATCCTCGAACTCGTCTGGTGCTGACAGAGATAAGCCCCTTCTCTATGTTTAAGCGCTGTGAACTTTGAATACCAGGTCCTTCTGTAGCACGTGCTGTGGAATATCCATGTCTTGAATTCACCTTCGGGCCACTTTGAATGACCCGAGGGATTTTCTTGTTGCGCTAATGGGATCAACGTAACTCTTTAAATCTTGTTTTATGGGTTGCACCGGTGCAAACAGTATAACCGTTTAATTTTATTTTTTATTATTATTTTAACTTGTTCTACTTTCATAACCAACAAAAATATGTTAATTCTCGATTTTTTTTTCTCTATCTATGCTTCTGTGTAATTGTTTTTGCTGATCGAGTCATTAAAAAAATCCCAAAAAGAGAAAGGAAATAGAATGGAGAGGAAGAAGTGTGAAAGAAAAATATTTACACGTGCTAACCAAGTTCGTAACTCAAAGAAAATACAAACATATTGTAAGGACATGATAAATCAAATATGTATAGTATAAACAAATGCAGGCCGAACCCAATCAATAAACTGTGGCTCCCTACAGGCTGAAAACTCCCATGACTCTGGTGGAATCGACACTAGACTATTAGAGAACATGACATAAATCAAGAAAATTTTGAAATGATAATTTTTTTTTCCTGTTCAAGTAGTTAGGTGTTTGATTCTTGAAATCTCATATTTTTAAACATCAATATTGTATGCACGAATAAGAACCGTAGGGTAGGTTAAACAAAATTTGATTTGATTAAACAAAGTAGCTTACGAGTTCAAAGAATGAATTGAATCGTAGAAAAATTATTAATCTCGAGCAGTTACTGGAATTCGAAGCAATTCATCCTTTTCTCCTCTTTCTTGAGTTTTGGAGGTGGGTTCAAGAATATATCAGTTGGCTTTCAAGCCCTCAAAAATTAAAATTGCTGGACCTGGCAAGTGTCATATTATTGTAAATACACAATAATGTGGTAACACAAAACTCAAACGCAACAATGAGGTTCGCAGGAGCACCGAGCATTAGAATTAGAAAATTCAGGGCCAAAAATTTCATTTTTCAGCCTCCATATGAGTCATGAGAGAACCTGCTAGTATAACTGCAGGTATCATTATAGCCTTGTTCGTATTGGAAAGGAACCTTTTAACAGTAGGAAAATTTCAGAAAATAGCGAAAAGTGTCTCTGCATATGTTATCTTTAGGATTCCAAGAAGTTGTATAGCAAAGCTGAAACCTCCAGGTCATGGAACAAAGTTATATCCGAGGAAGAATTGTTGGAGGATTGGCCGGAACTTCCGAACTTTCCTGCAAGTAAAACTCAATTTCAGTGGCATTACCATAATTAGGGTTAATTTTATGTTTCTTTAACTTGCTACGGCTGTTCAGATAGAATAGCGCTTTGGCTACAGTGAATATTTTTTTACAGCAGTTTGTTCCTAAAGTAACATGTTTCTGCTGTCAGCTGTATAGTATTTCCGCATACCTTCAGATATTTTGTTAGCATTGTTGTAGTGCTGAAATTAAAACCCTCAACCGGTTCTCCCTTCACACGAGATGCATGAAGTTGCTTTCTAACTTGAGTAGCCAACGACTGTATTAAGAAAATGAAAGAGACACTTGGACCAAGGAATACCAAAAGGAAAATCGCAAAAGCAAGAACAGGAAAGGCAACATTTAGTTCAGAAGAGAGCATAACTCTTGGACAACATGTTTGTTTCGTAATGATCAAACAACTAGTTCCTGAGGTAATTCATACCTTTCCTAACTCAACTCCCCACTGGTCAAAAGAATTGATGCCCCATATGAAGCCTTGCACAGCAACTCTGTGTTCATAGATCGCCAACAACTGAAAAGGACAGATTTTCTGCTATTAGACCACAAAGAGTTTATATAGACAGTAAAGCAATGAAAGAACAGACACAATCACCGACAAATGCATTGTAGGAAAGGGCAACCTGAATTGAGTACATGGAATGGAATGTGGAGAGCGAGGGATACCAGGTTCAAGTAAGCATAAGCACTGGAAGAGTGGTCAACCTTAAAACTAGGTGGGACATGACTTTTTTTTTTTCACATGACATTCAGCTACAGACATTCCCAATAATGGATTACATGTCGCTGCTGTTGCTATATCATGGGAAATCTTTTCTGGATTACAAAAAATAGGACAACATGTAGCAAGCAGAATTCCCACAGGAAGTAGAATCACTAACCAAAGCATCAAACTCAAACATAGGATTTCTAAATAGTAAATTTGCATTCAAAAACTCTATTAGCACAACTACCTCATTAACAAGCAGAAGCCACAAACCTGTCCAATTTTGTAAGCATCCAATGAAGAGAGCAGAAGGCTGAGAGAAGGCCTATTGCCAGAGAAGGTCTGGGCAAGACAAAGCAATGGTTAAGATTAATCATCCAGTGGTAATTGGTAAAGCTATGCTGTAGTAAGTCTGAGGATTCACCTTGTGAGGTACGAGATGCTGCAGAACATTCTCTTTTTGCAACTCTTCTGGTGTCTGCAAAAAAATATAAATAAATTAATAATTAGACGTCACTGCAGACAACCCCTGCACTATGAATCAGATACAGCAGTAAGATACCTTGGCCCTTATAGCATGTAAATATAGTTTCTTGTATCTTTTTTCTTATCCTCTTAGTAGATATATAAATGCTTAAACCTACCTTCCCGTATGCAAGGGCATCTGGCTGGGCGAAAAAGTTGGACATGAGTTCATCATGGTTATTTACAACCTCTCCTGTTAACAAATTGATTTGAAATCAGATAAAGCATAACTAAAAATTCAAAGCTTAAAAAGTTGACCTTGTAAATCTTAATCTTGACAAAATACCTTCTAGGTATACCGGTTGCTGACTCTTCACAACACCAATAAAGTCACAGGGAATCACACGTCCCTGAAAATTTTAAGAGGACGAGTTAACAAATATACAGCAAATGGGAATTGAAGTTGGTGCCACACACATTGAAAAAAAGCATGCCACTGTTCAATTAGAAACCATCCAAAATGCACAACTAAATTTCATGCTCCATTTAAAAAGACAGGCTGTGGAGGTGCATATACATGAGTATCGAGATGTTAAGTTTACCATGACAGGGTATGTGCAGGAAAAAAAGGCATAACCTTGCATAAAGAAATCAAGATTAGAAATAAATGTATCCAGAAACAGTTTATCCCACAGAAGCAACGTTATGCAGGGATTTCTTCAAAAAAATAAATTCATAGAACTAGGAAATTATTTGAATTTCAGAATTGAATTTAAGAAAACCAACTTAGTTATCCCTTGACCTAATTTTACTTCTACCAAATGTATGGCGTAACAAGAAAATTACCTGGTGAATTAGTTGATAAAAGCTATGCTGACCATTTGTTCCTGGTTCACCAAAATCAATTTCACCAGTTTCAAAGGGAAGTGGTTTACCATCAATAGATACCCCCTTGCCATTACTTTCCATGCTGACCTAGATTTAAGTAAAATAAACAAGCCTTGAGTACTTTAATAAGCAGATTTTCTCTCTTTTTACACATTTAATACTAAAAGGGAAAGGAAAGTTAGAGCTCAAGTAGGTTTGCCTGCTGGATGTGCGGTGCAAATTTCTCCAGGGCTTGAGAATAAGGTAAGATGGCCTAAAGGAGTAGTAGAACAAGTTATAGGACCACTGGTAAAGTTAAGAATTCTAAATGAGTGGTAACTCAAATAGATCTAGTGAAGAAACACTCACTCTTGCAGGATATCCAAAAAATGAAACATTCCACACGCTCAACATACCTAGAAGTACCTGCAGGAGAAAGTCAGAAAGTTATCAACATGTCTTTAGAATCTCATAAAGCACATCCAGGACTCATGCCTGTCGAGATAATCCCCCAAATAGATAGTCACAAGGCAAATGACATATAGCACCATACTAACTGCTTCAAATCTAAGAGGACCTCAAAGACTGTAATCATATATCATACCAACTGGATTACCCATGTTAACAGCGATTAAGCACCACTAGTAGAAAATCATACGCTATTTTTTGGGATAAAAAAATAATAGATTTGATAGAATTTCATGATGTTGGAGCACTTACAGGTAGATTTTTCTCAAATGGTGCAGAATAGAAATGCTGATCAATGCTTGATGCTCCTTTCAAGAACCTTGAGTAGAAAAGTAGAAGTTTTTATCAACTACATAACAAATCCTAACAAAATAGCAAAAAAGACTAGGCAAGTAACTAGGAGATGTGTGGGAAACTATGGAGGACAAAAAAGTGATAAGTGTACATTATGTATACATCTTTGTATGCCACAGATTGAGAATCCTTGGCACTTTTGACATTGTTTCTTGCGAACCCTAAAATAATGGTGAAGGAAAAATCTAATGCGTGAATTAAAACAATCAGAAGTTACCATACTTATCAACAACTGTGAAACCATATTGGAGAGACAAAGGTAACACGCCAACAGCACTACAGACTGCAAGCAATGACACAATTAGCATTCTGCATGAAGTTCACCATAATTCCATCCATAAAAAGAGATAAAACCTACCACTATATCTTCCACCAACCCAGTCCCAGAATGCAAAAGCATTGTTAGGATCAATGCCAAACTTTTCCACAAGCTGCATTAGAAAGAAGAAAAATTGAGTAAAAAGGTAGCCAAATACCAAAAAAGGGCATCTCTAAAAGAAAGAAGAAAGAAGAGCCATTTATAGAAAATGATATAAAGGGGGTGGTGAAAATGATTTTTTAAAATACCATAGAACTTCAATCATCCTAAAATCTAAAGAATGAGAGAGTGCAAACAACATAAAGTCACTTTACCGTAAGATTAGTGCTAACTGCAACCATATGCTTGGCAACTGCAGATGGTCTGAAAATAAGTTGCAGAAGGGTCCCAAGTTATAGTCAGAGAGAGATATGGAGCAATTACAAGACTTATAAATGCATTTTAAAAACTACGAGACAGACATGGAGCATTTATGCAAACTATTTATAAGCACTACTCTCTCAATCTTAGCAAGCATGCTTTTCTAACTCTGAAATCAATCCTCCGCTTTTCTTTATTGCCAAAATGATCTAAACTTAATTCCTGGATCACCCAATACTGCATACTTATAGAATAATTAAATAAGAAGATTTTTGCACTAACCCGAGTTCTTTTGAAATCCATGCCCTTAGTGTTCGAGCATTCAGCATAGTTTCAGCTGTGGTAAAAGTCTTTGAAACCACAACAACTGCATGTAATTACAAAAAAAAAAAATAGGATTTAGAATTTGAAGTAAGAAAAGGGTGCTTAAGTAAAAGGTATACAACAAACTAGTGACATGAATAATGAAAAAATATTATTTACCAAGAGTAGTCTCAGGTTTGAGGCCTGCAATATTTCTAGCAACATCAATAGGATCTACATTTGCAAGACTGGCAAATGCCAAAAAAACAAGAACATCATTTTGCATTGTAAAACAATCTAATGATACAATTGCCTTGTAAGCATAGACATAATCATAAAAATCATATATGATGACCCCTTAAACCATGAATGCACCTACAACTAGTTGTCCACACATTAAGTATGTCGTTTGTGTGTTTACATCACTTCTGAGAGGATGTCATAATGTGTATTGCAACTCAAGGGCGGCCAGTTAAATGATACACCATTCCCCTGATATGCGCTATAAGCAATAATGTCACTTTTAGGATACATCTAGCATTTGAATGTTCCCTTTTCCCCATCCTCTCAAAACAAAAGGAAAGGAAAGGAAAAGAAAAGGCATATTGCTAGCTCTTGTCAGCTTCATCCCCTGCAATACACAATACCTGTATGAAACATAATTTCTCTGACTCCTAAATATAATTTCACACATGAAATGGTCGAGATTTTAGATAGTATCTCGTGGGCTTATTCCCCTCTTCTATTTATTAAGGTCAGAAGCAATGAGTTCTAAAATTTATTTCAAAAGCTCAATAATCATTGTTGAAAGCAAGTGGACCTTTGCTAAAACAATTTGAACATTGAAGCCTATCTCTGCAAGTTTAGGATGAGAAGCTTGTATAACACTAACACGGAAAATAATGAAGTTTGAAGTTACAGTAAGTGCTTACAATCGCAATTGGCGTCCTGTAGCACATTTGCTGGCCTCTGGATCTGTAAATTGCAATCAGTAAACAATAAAATTTAAGCAAGATTTTGCCGTAAAACAAGGTCAACAGGTTTTATTAAGAAAACACAACCATGATGCAATGAGAATAATATAATAAAACAGAATGGTGCAGCTTTAGTAAATAAAGCATCAGATAACCTGTTTGAAGAGCGGTATGCACAAAAAGAGGACCCAGGAAGCTGCCACCAATGCCGACTGAAATAACATCAGTAAGTGCTTTTCCTGTGGCTCCAACCTACCAACATTCAATTCATTACTGTACAGCTTCAGCATCATGTATATCAACTGAAATTCAGAAAGGAACTGAAGATTACCCAAGAACCATTGCGGACCCTCTCAGAGAAATCCTTGATCTTGTCCAGAACATTCCAGACATCTGGTACAACATTCTTGCCATCACTTTGCATAACTGCATCCCTTGGAGCACGAAGAGCTACATGAAGCACTGATCTATTCTCAGTGCTGTTTATCTGAACAGATCCACACTAACATCAGACAGCATGTTCATACAACCATATTGTCAAAAATACACAAATACAAATACAAAACTTAGCAAACATCAGTGATATGAGTGTTAATAAGTAAAATCGAGAGAGTTGGACACCCTCTGCTCTAACAAAAGGGGTCTTTAAATAAGGCATTATAAAGACAAAACGCAGGATCACAGATCAGGAATTCATAAAGGACAGCGAATTTCTTGACAGAAAAAAGTACAGCACACCAATTTCACATAAGCTTACGCATGAATAAGATTACAAAAATAAAATGTGACTCACATGCTCCCCATTGAACATGCGATCAATCTTTTCCTTGAGATGAGCTGCCTGTGTAATGGAAAGTGACTTGCATTAGATAGTTACATTGCAAAGAATCCTTTCAAACTAACATTAATGAGGTGCGGAGAGTGGTAAGAAAAAGTTGGTGGACAAATTATTACGTCCCACACATGGTGGTTTGAGAGGCTGCCGTGCGCTGGCAGCAAAAATTCCAAAAAAAAAAAAAACCACTCAAAATTTACCTCTGCCAGATTATAAAGGTTATCCATGGTACCAGGGGTGGCTCGTTGGCGTGAGTAGTCAAGCGTTATTCCATCAAAATCACTATCGAAATTGCGCGCACACATTACAAACCCAATCCACAACAATACAGTAAGATAAAAAAATCGAAACAGAAAAAACATTAAACAAACTTACACCACCATTGACTTGCATCGGTCGGTGTCATTCAACAACTCGCGTAAATGAGTCTTCTTAATGTCCTCAACATGAGACTGCAAAAACAAAAGCCCGATTTATTAATAATGCCTTTATAAGTATCTTTTATATCATACAGAAAGTAATAAGCACTTTACCTTCAAGTCCTTCCATGGCTGGGTTTCGCAAATTAAAGTCGATGAAGCCATCTGAAATTTTTCTGGAGCAGACGCTTAAAAAAAAAGTAGGCAATAAATTTATAGTGGCTATAGTCAAAATCGTGTAATAAACAGTCACTTAAATGATCGAGAACTCGATTATCGAATCGATGGTTAATACAAGTTAAACAAAAGAAGTAATCAGCAGCAATCACAAGAGGAAGAAAAAGGAAAAACAATAGACGATACCTGAGAAGAGGGAGAGAGGGATTATATAAAGCTAGGGAAAAAGAGAGGATAGCTGCAAAGAGAAGAATAGAGAAATGAAGAGGCAATGGTGGTGTGGTCTCGTGAAAGTATGAGCCAGGTGTTGGCTAAGGAGTGTGGTCACGTGAAAGTATGAGCCAGGTGTCGGCTAAGGGGTGTTTATCAGTGAAAAAACAAATAGTCTAAAATAATAATTTTTTTAAAAATTTATTTTTAATATTAATACATCAAAATCACATAAAAATATATATAAAAAATCAATTTAAAATAAAAAAATTCAAAATTTTTTAAAATTCCAGTAAAACACTTTTTATTAGAAATTAAAGATCACGGTATCCATGATTTGAATTTCTTTTCTTGATATTTATGTCCTAATTATTATATATCACATAACAAATTTAAATATTTATAAATTATTCATTAGATTTCAAGTATTCAATGGTATTCATTATCTTATGTTATTTATTAATCAATAAAAAATAAAATAATTAATATATATATATATATTGTGTTAAAAATATAAATATTCTATAAATATATTTATATAATATAAATATATATCTTAGTTTAAGTTCTTGTGAATTCAAGTTAAATTTTATAATATTTATATTCTATATATTATTCATTAAATCTAAAAAAAATATTCATTTATTCAATTCGTTTAAATCATTTCAATATCCATCGATTTCATATTAAACCACCCAGTAGAGATTACAGGGAGCATCTACCTTTCCAAACGATGCACGGATCAAGTGAAGTGTCTGTTTTGTACTCCTTTGGTGTTGCTTTATGTATCAACAGCCGTGGATTTTGACTTTGCTTGTGATTTCAGGGGACGAGGTAACGCATGCTGCCCAGCTGGCAGATTATTTATAAAATAAATAAAAAAATTATATATATTATTAAATTTATTAATTTAAATCAAATATTGAGTAGAAAGGTTTTTTAAAGATATTATTTATTGAGAAAAAAACTTAAATATTTTTTTTAAAGTTTTATATGGTTTGAATCAATAAAACTGAATTTTATTTTGTCAAATCAAATATTAATTTAACATAAAAATGTATTTTTAACATAGTAAGTAATCTATATAAAACCAACCAAAATAAAATATCAAACATGGTTCCAAGTCAACTTAATATGAAAGAATTAAATTAGAAATAAAAAAATCAAATGAAAATAGAAAAAATAAATAAAAAAAAGTAGGTAGCTATATGCAATCCACAATAAATTATGTTTTTTTAATGTTGTATTTTTATTATTTTTTAATATTTTTTCTATCTTGTATGTTCATGGTTCCAAATACCATTTCAGAATTTATCGGATATAACTTTACACAACCAAACTACAATTGTTCAATGAAAAGCGAAAAAAACTCGGTTATGAAAAGGATGCGAGTTGAAAAGGTCAAAAAAAGGAACATGGTCAAAATTGTTAATAATCCAAACACCATGTCGTGGTTTAAATGGAAAGCGAAAAATACCTGGTAGACAAAAGAATGATGCAAATGAAAAGAAGAGAACCCAATAAAAAAATCCAAATAAAAAATATATATTTAAGATGGTTAACTGTTCATATATACAATGTTTCCAAATTAAATATTTTAATGTTTTCTATAATTATAATAATATAATGATCAGACACAAAACTTTGAGTAGAAATGGCAACGAGGTCTTTTCTTCTTCTTCTCATGACTGGCGAGCTCTCGCCTCGATGATGCTAATTCAAAACTAATGTATAAGAACTCATTATTCATCAAAATATTGTTACGTTGCAGGTGGAACATGTTTTATGAGCAAATAATTTATATAGTTTTCATTGTTGGAGGGAGTATAAAATATGATGGTCAATTTAGTAATATTATGAATTGTTATGTTGGTAAAGAGATATTGACAGACTAATATCGAGTATAAGTATGATGTGCTAGGTGCCCGTTTTCGTTGGAGGGAGTATAAAATATGATGGTCAATTTAGTAATATTATGATGGTAAAGAGATAATAATAGACTAATATCGAG
>Ga0307507_10012498_pt1 | contig 10480 bp, 15 predicted proteins | sample 7_EM_MG_FD_207223 | JGI IMG/M metagenome (GOLD analysis project Ga0307507, IMG submission 207223) | Populus trichocarpa ectomycorrhiza microbial communities from riparian zone in the Pacific Northwest, United States - 7_EM | ecosystem: Host-associated > Plants > Roots > Unclassified | place... | reverse complement strand
GTGGTGGCTCTCACCTTGATGAGGAAGTCGTAGTGCGGCGGGGGCATGATAGAACGGGCTTCAAGAGTGAATGTTAGAATACAAACTGTGTCTTCGTCAAGTTGGGCAACGCACTCGAGGTCAAGGGGGAATGAAAGAAACTGCGGCAGACCGTAAAACACCGTTTCGACTCCACGTGTGGCTGTGTAGATCACAAACAAGCTTCCATGTCGACAACTTCACGCCTCTGTAGCGGGTATTAGCCCAACGTACGTATGGTACTCACACACTTTCGGTGAATGTGATTTGAGCACTTTTCGTTACCCAATTTCACTGGACTGAAATTGTTTTTTTACAAGGCCATTTTCGGATATGTACCATCCGTGTCGATCTCGCAACGCGGCAACGTCCAGTAAGTTGAACAACTTCCAGAAATATATTAATCGCTTCTCTGGGATACGAATAAGCTCAACGAATTGTGAATGTTTCGATTGGTTACCCCACGATCGGGTCACAACCAAGCGCCTAACCTCGGGGAACCGTTTTCCTTGGCCGTTCTTTTTGGGAGAGGAAACAGGCCAGACAATTTTATTCAAAGCTGCTTTCATTTGTTCTTCCGTCTAACTCTGGGAAAGACAACCCCCGTCTCGAAACAATTCAAAAAGTGATTGGCCAAAGGTCCTCTTTCCTGCGCCACAATAAGTAGCGCTAAGGGTCATGCCACCTGCCTCGTTTCTGCGCAGCTTATACGCCTACAATCATTTTTTCCCATATAACTCCGGCTTCAGAGCTATCTAGACTTTCCACCCGTGTTCACAATGAGTACTCCACGCAAGAAGAGTTTCAGAACCAATCTTTTTTCTCCAGACAACATCACGTCCGTCGAGGATGTAGAAAACTCCATTTTTGAATTACAATCCATCTTTACTGAACAGAACTATGAACATGTTCTTGATGAGCTGCTCCAGATACCGTCCCTTGTCGAACTTGTATTATCAGGTACATCCTTGGTCTTTCATCCTCCTTCAGTTAGGACTCACCAAACCAACAGATCTGAGTACCCTTTCGGTCAAAACATGGTTACTCGAGAATTTCCCAACATCGCCCACATCGTTCATCTCATCCTTGACTTTCCAGCTTCTGTTGAAGCTTGCTACTTTCTTCGTATTTCCTCCAATTTCATTCTCCCAAGAGGTTCTAGACCTCATGAGGGAATTTCATAAGACTGTGAGACATGCGCCAGTGGTCTTAAATGATCTTTTCGCGATGTCCTTCGCGGATGAGGAACAGTTGTCCAGATCCTCGAAGGGCAGGTCGAAAAGCCGGTGGAAAAGCAAGGAGGAGAAAAAGGCCGCAATAAGAGAGATCCGCGTTGATCCTAAGCCCTTTGCCGCCCTCGCATTAACTATTCCCAGCACCTCCAATCAAAGAGATGACGCCACATCCGACCTCCTCGTTCGTCTCAAAACCATTCTTGAAGTAAGCCATTCTGAAAACTTCTCATACTGTCCTGGCTGATCACCAAAATAGGTTTACCTTGAGAATATCTCTTCGCCAGCTATATCCCAACATCTGAAAGAGGCCTTCGTCCCCAAAGAGCAACTACCAGAACTGAAAATTATCACAGACCTAGCTACTCCCCCTGAAGTTTCAAGTTCCGCTAAGATCACCACCACAGACTCTGCCTATCCACAATCTTTGAAAACGTTTGCTTCCCCGCCTATCCGTCAAACAATCTCACTCACCCTCCACCGCAGCGCCCATTACTTTCACAGTGTGGAAGGATTCGGTGAATGGGTTGTTTGCATTTCGACAGCAGCTCTCGGTCATCTCCGTCAATATTGCCGTAAAGACAAGAAGATATTTGAGATCATTGTCAAGAAAATTAGGTTAGTCCTGCATGGATAGACTCGGTCGATCTCAGCTAATTCGGCCATCTAAACAGAGAGTTATCGAATGGTCGATTCTCCGACGACAACCAGAAGAGATTGAGTGGTCCAACTACCCAAGTTCCGATATTCGAGGCGAAGATGGTACGAGATCTCAGACTTGTGGTAAGGAACCTCCATTGGGGAAGAATATTCCTGCTTCAACCATTCTTCCGCAGTATCAAATTGATTGTGTATGTGTTCCCAGCAGCAGTGAGGAGGTATGTTGAGATAACGACAATGGCTAAATACTTATGCAGCCTGTTATTCGCATATCTTCAGACCGAGCAACAAGGTGAGGCTATGTTCACAAGTCTCATTCCAATCTCACCTTTCCTCTCCCACCCAGTCTTGAAGATTTGGGGGATTTTTACTCATGCACAATTGAACAAGCATCCATGGGACTCCTTGAGTCGTCTACTCAACAATAAGGGGAAAACATACCAATCTAGGTTTATATTTGCACTTGACCACATTTATCACTGCTCAAGATCCTTTGCAGGTGCAAATATAGGAGAAGACCACATAAAGCTGGGGACAATGTATACTCACCAGCCTCCTGGCCAATATCGGAAGACGCAGAAGCGACACATGACGCCAGCGTGCCAGACCTGCCTCCGGATGCGTTAAGCCAGGTGGGTTTATTTGGCATTGTGACAGGCTATAATCTCACAGGCTATCTTAGCTGCACTCCACTTTCGTGTAAGAACACATCTTGTCTTGTCTTCCATATTCTCATCAAAGCAGTCTTGAAAAATTCATTACGTTCTCCAAGGTAAGTTTAGGGCTTCTGTCACATAAAAGTGGGCTAAAGTATTCGCCACAAACAGGAGCTGCTCTTCAGTACGCTTGTCACTTCATGCCAACTTCCAGAGCTGATTGTAACAGGCATGCTTGCGAACCTTGATGTCTCTTTTCCATTCCAAGTCTCGTACGTTGTTTAAATATAGCCTGTGTGGTGACCCAACAACTAAACGACCACGAAAACAGCCCAAACGAAAGGGCCATTGTAGAATATCCCTTTTCTTGCTATGTCCTCGGTCGAAGCGGTACTGGGTTGGTCATCCTGTTATCGTCAATTTCTTCTGTTCAATTGTCGCATTTAGGAAAACTACAACAATGCTCTTCAAGATGTTACGGATTGAGAGAACATATCAGCTATGCACAGAACGTGCATTCAAACCAAGGCAGGTATTCGTAACTAAGTCTCGTCTTCTAGCGGCAAAAGTAGGAGAATACTTCGAGAAACTATTAAATTCGCTGGCAACTGGGTCATGTTCGCCTCAGGAACTAAAACAGCTCGCAAAATCGAAACAAACACAAGCCCAACTAGATCATCTTGTGGCACTGGATGATATACCTGATTGGCGAAGTGACTTGCCATCCAAGTATAGTGACTTGGAGGATCGCCATTTTCCTCTCTTCGTAACCTTTGATCAGGTGTGTGGGACTTCGATCTGTCCTCGTCTGAGCTATCGTCCGACAGTGTATAATATAGTTATGCTCGATGCTTGAAGCCAGTCAATTTGAGAAAGTCGATCATGACAATGAACACGGTTGGCATGGTTCTCACCCCATGCGTGTCGGTTTTCAGACACAAAACACAGGCTCGAACAGAGCGTGTTTACGTTCAGGAGAGCGAATAACCTTCAACAGGTTCAGATCAGAGTATTGGACTCATTTTCCTCAGTCGCTAACAAAATGGCTGGGTATGTTGTTGCTACACTTACTATTGTATTGACACTCATTGTCTGTGGTTAAGACGCGGCTATGGTGTTCAACGAGATCATGGGTTCGCAATACTCACGCTGGTCCCTGTTGCAATCAGATGACTTGGGTTTTAGGCATTATCTGTGGCTCTGAACAGACCGCCTCCACGTCTCGTGGATTTATGGATCGTGCATCCTATGAGAACCTCAGTTTCCGAACTCACCCAACATTCGCACAGCAACGAACAACCATCTACGATATATTCCTTCACTATCGTCAGAAAAAAATTGACTTCGGTGATTGCGATGTGGCCGAAAGGTTTGGGGTCCTTACTTGTTTCAAATGATCGGTACTTTGACGTCTCTGCGCCTAGGACTCACACAATCATTGCAGGTTTTGGCCAGCATGGTGTTCCTGGAAGGAAGTTCGACTATCTGTGTGTCTTGTACCTTTCAGCTCTGAGCCATCTGGTGACTGTTTTCACCTAGGTACGTCGACGAAGCTCAGGACAATCTTCTCGTCGATGCTCTGCGTAACTCCCATCATCTCTCCAAAAATCTTGCCATCCTCAACAATCTATCACAGTGTTACGATCAATTTGTAATAATCCCAATGGCTTATTCTGGGCCGGAGACACAGCGCAAGCGATATCCATCGGAAGCTCTTTTCGATTTGATGATCTCAAAGCATTCTTATTCAGAGTTGAGGTTCGGCATGACTTGCTTCGAGGATGATTACCAATGTCTCACGATATCTTCTTAAAAACCCATTTTAGAAACAACGAGAATCGAGGATCTCTTCTTCCAGCATCCGTCATCTGATTCAAGAACCCCCCAAGACTTTCCAATTATCCGTCAACTACAGATCTCATGGAGGCATCGTCAACTGTGCCCATTCGTTAGTTGACTTGATCTCCCGTTTCTGGCCATACTCCATCGACATCCTGTCTCCTGAAAAGGGAATTGTGGATGGTGCTAAGCCTACGTTTTTCAGCGGCGGGAACACAAGTACTCCCGATCATGTCTGTTGTATCCGCTATCATTCCAGAGAATCACTAACACACTCTTTAGCGACAATTTAGTTTCCAAACAAAGTACGCTAGTCTTCATGCATTCAACAAGACGAAACAACTTATTTTTGTTTAGTGATGCTGTGATTGAATTCGGAGCTCACCAATGTTTGTCTTGCCTTATTTGTAGTTTTTTCTTCGTTTTCCAATGTTCTCAGGCATCCTGGTACGCGATGAGGCTGCGCGAGAGAGACTTCACAGTCAGGTTGGGCCAATTGGCATTATTTTGTAAGCAATTTTGAAATTGTGTGGTTTATGATAAATGACACTTTCCAAGAACCCTTTATGAAAGCAAAGGCTTAGAATTCAATGATGTAAGTTATTTCATTAGGTGCTCGGAGACACTGTATGTTTTAATATTTAAACAACCTTGCGATTTCCAGGTTGTTCTTTATAATTTCTTTCACGACTCAACCCTTGATGTGTCACAATGGAGAGTCATTCTAAATGCTGTCGATCTTGGCGGGTCTGTCCCCGATTTTGATGAGACAAGACATGCTCCCATTTGTTCAGAAGTAAGGGCTTTACATAATTCCTGGTTCTTCCATCATGAACTTCTTACAGCTGAAATTTTTGTACGTTGCGATCACGAGGGCTCGCAACAACTTATGGATAGCAGATTCGTCCTTGAAAGCCCATCCAATGAAGGTATATATTCTGCATTTTTACAGGATGTTGTTAACAGTCTGTACAGGCGTTTTGGACAAGCCGCAATCTAATTGTCAATTCTACTTCTGAGTTCCATTTTACCGATCTCGCAGTGGAGTCTAGTCCCGAGGAGTGGGGGGGAAGAGCGAAGGATTTCTTCGATCAGGAACAGTTCGCACAAGCACGACGTGCCTACGAGAAAGCGTCACTTCCCCGTGCTGCCGCTGTGGCAAATGCGTACCATCTGCGCGAAATTGCGCGAAACTGCTCAGCTGGACCCTCTCGAGCTCTTCTTGAACGCCGCATGAATGCTTTTACAAATGCCGCGGAGGCGTTTCTCTGTTGTGCTGGAGAGGCGGTCCAGACGCCTGAAGACTACTATCGTGCCGCTGCTGGTTGTTTCGAGAAGGCGGGTGATAGTCCCACTGGTGCTTCGATTTACCTTGCAAAGGCTGCTCGAACCTATCTCCTCGCCAAATGCTTTACAAATGCAGCTCAGCTGTTCAAAAAAGCAGCAATGTTCGACGAAGCAATTGAGGTTATCACTAAATATGCGGGAAAGGTCGAAGAAAGAGTTGCCGCCCAGATTAAAGATGTCGCACGTTTGAGATACTTTACTACAAAAGAGTTTGAGTGCGTCATCTAATTTTATTATTATTTCATAGCTAACACAACTGCACACCAGGAAAGCACACAAATTATTTGACACGGTCGAGGAAGAGCTTGAATATCTTGACGATCGAAACTTGGATGGAGCACAAATAGAACTTTTGGTGTCTCGTGGACGAGTGGCTGACGCAGCCGAGCTCCACTTGTCGGAGGGTCGCACAATCGAAGCTCTGGAGTTATTTCTTAAGGATAAAGGTGACACAAACCAATCCATGCAACGGGCTATCCATTGTATCCTACAGGGCTTGTGGCGAGAATTTTCACTGGGGATCCGAAAATCCCCAAACGACATAGTCGTCAAGTTCCTTTCCTATGCTGGTTCGATAGATCAATCTCTCCTCAACCAAAATGAGCGTGACGAGGTACATTAGAATTTGCTTACCATCAATCTATTTATCCGATACTCAATCTGCCACTGTAGATGGAATTGTTCAAAACGATCTCTTCCGGGACATTCAAGAATCTAGTCTCCCTTGCCGACAGGTTCTCCAAAGGACAAAATCTGTCTGCCGCTCTCTTATCACTTGACCATCACTTTTCGGTACCCCACGTGCTACAAAACATGGACCTTGATTCGTTAACAGCTACCCTGCAACCATTTTCCCTTTACGCCCAACAACTTCATGACACAGCATTTTATGCGGACCCACGCACTAATGCTCATGTTTGGAAGGTGCTTGGACTCCGGCCTCATGGCCAAAATGCCTTCGTGGTCCCACATGGAACTTTCTTGCATAAAAAGGTTACTCCTGCTGCAGGGTCTACCGTGGAAGGTTCGAAAGATCTCATTGTCTCAATTGAAAATTTACCTCGAATCGTTCGCGGTGCACTTTCCGAGCGCCTGCTAGAACGAGTTTTACGTCAAAACGACATGTGCCGCGGAGCAAGATCTCTCTTCCCCTGCCCACGACATGTGATTCTAGGGGGCTGTTTCAAATCCAGCTGCACACAAGCCCACATCGAGCCGAACCCAGTTTGGTACAACACCTGGGTCCAAGCCCATATCTACCAAATCCTGATTTATCAGACGATAAATCGTGACGATCTCAACTACTCCCCTGACATGCGCAACTACTCCTCTGACATGCGCAACTCACAACGAGCGTATGGTTATTTACATTTTGTTTTGGATCCACGATTCCTGACAGCTCTTTCTGAAGATTTTGGATCGGAAAGTTGTACGATGCCCTCAACCCCCCAGTTTACGGACTGGGAACAACAAGCAACTTGAAGCAAGGGTTTTCCGACAACTTTCGAGCAGGCTTTCAGGTCATCATCGACTGGATTCGTGAACTTACATATAATCTTGAATTTTCATTGAATACGGAGACCCAGTTCCTGACCCAAGTCATGCAAACTGCAGACTTAAGTTTCACCCTCAACAGGAAAGAGGCGCAACTCTACTTGTATCGCTCGAAGTTTACTACTGCAACAACTCCGCGACAGTACCTTCGAAACCCTGGCAACCAGAATTCATTATTGGACCTTTTGTCCTCCCATCAAAACAATAAACCCTGGAGTGTTCTTGTGGGCATTTTGTTCGTTCGGTCAGTACTTTACACTTTGGCTATTGTAATCAGATTTTTTATGCACATCTAGGCAAGTTGTGCAAAACCAACTGCCAGTAGAGATCGGTGTCCTTTGCACCTACATCGAGCATCTCTGTGCCTTAACAGTTGTATTCAATCGTGCCCAACGAACAGGGGGTTTGCACGACGTTACTCTTCCTCGCAGCTGGCTCTCCAAGGTTCTAGCCAACTTTAGCCCAGATGAAGCCGCTGATAAGACAATCAATTTTTGGCCATTCCCTCCTATTCTGGGAGATCTCATAAAAGAGATTTATACGGGCATTGGCGCTGGTATGCTGAAGTTCGATGACCTAGCTGTAACTGATTTTTGGGGGCAGAACACTTGTTATTTGGGCCTGAATTACGACAATTAAGAGAAGAGGGAATTCCCATTCACAACATGTTCATTGCTCGACTGTGCGTTCTTCTTACTAGACCGCCTTAGAACAACTCCATCTAACCAAATCTTAGTTATCGTGTCTTGGCGCTTCGTGAGTTCAGATTCCAAAATTCATTTTACCCATTGGTGCTCAACCGCCTTGTCCCAGTTGGCTATAATATCCGGGATATGAACTTCAGAAATCAGATTTGGAGTATTTCGAACACAATGCGTGGATTCGGCCAGCCCCCATTCTCCCCCCTCTACGACAGGTGACTAGTACAAGTGTTTTTTCATCATCCCCTTGATTTCTAATTCGCATTAGATATGTCGACGCGCGTGGCTGGGGGGGGATTTCATCTGCTGTGAGAGTGTCAATGCAAGGGTCACCGTTGGATGAAATGGTCAATCTTCAGCACGCAACTCGAATCGTTCTTCCCGTACGGGAGCATCGAGGTTTGCGGAGGATTGTATACTCGGTTGTGGAAGATATCCCGGCCCTTCTACAATCTGGATTCGAACTCGCTTCTTCCGTATCTGATGGTCCAGAACATACCTTAGACGTTGTCTCAGAGCCGTTAAAGGAAGGAAGCGAAGACGATATCGCCGATCCCATTGACGACGACATTTATGAAGACCCTACAGAGTATGACGCGAACCCCAACGTTGTCATTGAGGATATTTCACAAGAAGTAGCATCGACTCCCTCAGTAGAAGAGCTTCATGCTGCATGCATCCTCCAACGAGCATTCCGCCGCTGCCTTACTAGGCAAAAGGAGAGAAAAAAGCACAAGCTGTCTGGTCGTTGCCTTCATTTCTTTGCCATGTGTCTGGATGTGGTTAAGAAGGACAAATGGGAGAGGTCTCGATATAAATTCTACTTTTTAGGTCCGCTCCCGCATGTTCTAGCATGTGTCCATGCTGCCCAAGCAGCTGTTCTCACTAAAAAAGAGGAAACAAAGAAACTGCTCCGAGGCGGGGACATCAAAAACGAAGCGTTGGATGACCTTAACTCCCAGCTAACACTGATTGTGTGAGCCTACTTGCCTCCATGACTAATAAAATCACTTGACATTTCTTTAGCAATGCGCACAAAGAACTGAAGCGAATGCTGAAGACACTCGAACCCATTGCCGAGGTTCATCGCCGCCACGACCTGACAAGTTTGAAAGTCCATATAAGCCAAGCGGTGAACCTCCTTCGAACATTCCCGTTCAAAGGATCCGAAAATCCTCAACTCTATCTTGACATAGCCTACAACAGTGTGAGGGATCCAGTACGAAAGAGTGTGAAGAAAGAGAAGAGGCCCCAGTTGAATTTGGATGACGAGGATTTAATGTACCTTGACTATGCGTAAGATCGATATCATCACTACTTTCTTGACCATAGCCTATCAATATCAATCTTGTATCTTTGAACATTTACATCTGGCCAGGAAGAACGGGTTTCAACCAGACTTCGAAAAGGTAGCAGATTTATTCTGGTCAACTAAGGACATTGGACCCCAAGTTCCCAAGTCCTAATGATTCTATGCCACCTAGTAAATCTTTGACCAACAACGTCCGAGAACTGGTGACACTCACAACTGCTTCTTTAGCATAACGGTCGGCACGATTCAGATCACGTCGAATCGCATCGGACACGACAAGAAATTCTTCAGATTGCCAAGCTTCGACGGCAGTTATGAGCCTATCCCAGAGACCCATGTTCTCCCTTTTCACCTTCCACTCGACAGTCAACTCATTTCGCCAAGAGGGCATGTACTCCGTGGTACTACCCCTCACCACATACTCTGAGTCAGTGGGTATGACGATCCCTCGGAATTCTTTGGCCTTCCAGTCCGTCTCAACTAGCGCAACCGTCGCTGCGCGTAACTCTGCGCGATTTGATGTAAGGTTGTGCGGAGGAGAAGTCTCTAACCGAAACGAGCGGTATTGATATTCGTTCCGCTCAAATCCAAATCCAGGACCGGTGACGATAGCATATCCTGCGTGCATGTTATAGGGGCCATTGTTGTGAGCTGCTCCGTCTATGAAACGAGGACGAGGGGTATACAATGTTCCTCATACTCGCAAGTGTTTTCGATTTTCCAACATGGCGTCGAGGACACAAAATTTTTGACTTGGAAGAAGGTAAGAGCCACCTCGTGACGCGAGTGCGGAAAAGGTGAAACAACGGGGTTTTCGTCGACATATTAATTGATGCTCCTGGAGTACCTGAAGTTCGCAGTTAGTTTATATGATTGGAGTGGAACTTTTACTTGCATGTCAACGGGTCAGAAATTAGAATCATCGATCGCGAGCCCAAAGGCTGACGGTAGAACACTCCGGCAGTTTCACAAGAAACACAATGAAGCTCACCACCCAGGAAGAAGCCGTCGATAACGACCGACACGGTCCCATCTTTGGATCCCATAAAATTATCGAATTTAAGTCGTCAAGGGCTCGAGGAAAAACGAACCCCAAATGCGCTATTATAGGGGTTGACCTGAACCTCCGCTGTAAAAGTGTCAAGATTGCAATTTAATTTT
>Ga0307507_10012496_pt1 | contig 10481 bp, 8 predicted proteins | sample 7_EM_MG_FD_207223 | JGI IMG/M metagenome (GOLD analysis project Ga0307507, IMG submission 207223) | Populus trichocarpa ectomycorrhiza microbial communities from riparian zone in the Pacific Northwest, United States - 7_EM | ecosystem: Host-associated > Plants > Roots > Unclassified | place... | reverse complement strand
GCTGACGTGCGTGCAGGCCCGGATTCACAAACTCAATCGACATTTCCTGCCACCAACGGTGCTACTACAAATGGATACCACCAGTCGTCCAACTCCACTGGCAGCCACTACTCAGGTAATTTTGATTTTTTGAGAGACAATAACTGGACCTGACACTCATACCCAGAAAATGGAGCCAGCGGACCCTACTCTGACGATGGCAAACCGAGTGCTGGAGGCTATGACGACCATCACTTTCGACATTGTCCTTGTAGATCGAACCCAGCCTTGGGTCTCACCTACCTTTCCCTCTCCCAAGCCTTGCAAAGCTCTCTCAATACCCTACGCCAATTCTCACATCATCCTTCCAACACTCAGTGCTTACTTCTACGGCGAATCGTAGACCTCAACAACGCACTACAGTGAGCATTCACCCTCTCTTTCTTATTCTTTACTGAAAGCCACCCAGTGGTCACGACAGTCCCAGAGTGTCTGTCGCACCATCCTACGAAAGTACTCAAACCTCGGATAGCGAAATAATGACACCTCTCTCTGCATCGAGCGGCCCTACCTCCTTCCACGCCGGCTCCCCCGCCGTCTCTCCCCAAGAATGGAACCACATCGCAACGTCCGGTTTCAATCCTTACTTCCCTGCACCAGACCACCACAATGTTTATAATGTCAATCACGTCATGACCTGAAAAATGCAAACCGGTGGCCATGGAGTTGTTTTTTACCCTCTTTCCTTTTTTCTTTTTTTGAAGCCTTCCAAAGAGGAATCACTCAATGAGACTCGTGATTGGGGTGGGAGCAAAGCGTCTGTGCATCTGATATGCGCAGTTGGGGAGCAGCGAGTGGCCCCGTTGGGGGATGGGCGGGGATCTTCCGTCCTCCCTTCCTGGCTCTGTGTCTCGAGAAACACAGAGCATCTGTCTTCTATATATTCCAATTTTCCTTCTTCTCCAGATATTCCCGCTCATACACGATCTTGTTATCCTCCTTTGTGTGCCTCTCGTAACGTATCCAGTTGCTATGTTCTGCTTTTTTTTTCATGGATATAATTGCCACAAAGTTGTTATATACATCTACGTACTGCCTGTCTTCTTTCTCGCGTCCTCTTTATGGTCTCCAAGCTTGAGCCATGTCGCTGGTTTATTTATTCCAGTCCACGTCGTCGACAGGTTCTAGCTTTCTCTTTACATAGTCCTCTTCGACATATGTACATGTTCTTTTTTTCCCGTAACCGTTCGTAGGAGGACTATACCATGATCCCTGAGCACAATGTATTGTATCAAACATGACAGGCTCTCATTTTCGATGTCGTGAAATTGCTACTGCATTTAATTTCGTACTACGTTGATACCAGACTATCCAAATCAATTTTAAACCGAAACCTGCGCTCTGTGGATGGGTCAGCTTTGTACGGTACACCATCCGGACCGAGCTTCCATATATCTCGTTCGATGAACAAGACTTGTCCATTTCTGCGGACGAGCAAAACCGTGGAATTTCGTGTCCCATAGTAGGTGCTTTTTCCATCAGAGACGAGCAGTATGGGTACTACTTGGACGGCACATGATTTAGAGAGCTCTTCCGCTGATTTGACTGCTTGTTCTGGGTGCCATCTATTGGAGGCGGGAGATATCAGCAAGCGAACATAAATGAACGAGTGGGATATGCTTAGAGGGAAGTGAAAAGAGGGAAAAAATAGGCTCGATAAGCGAATATAGATAAGACTCGATTATTAAAGAGTTCCTTTTTTTACTCACGCAAGGACGCCAAAAAGTTGTTCAGCAAGAGCATCTTCCGACGTTTGACTAAGGGTGAAAGATCGCAACCGTGCTTCGAAATCAGCTGCGGCATGTATAGTTTTGGGCCAGCGGTCCATGTCTACACCGTCGATACCATTTGACATACATCCGCAGAATTTCTCGGAAGGGACGAGGGAACGAGAAAACAGCGGACCCCCTCCTCCGTGATTAGTCACAAAAAGAGAGTTATATCGAATCTGACGAGTGCTTATGATGCGACTTGGCGTATCAGAAGACAGAGGTGGTGACTCAGGCAGGTATAGAGTGTTTGTTTCTGGAGCGCCAGCTGACGCTCGAACTGTTACGGTCGCTCCTGGACCAGCTGTTCCTCCCGAGGTTGGTACTAGGCTCCCGATCCGAGCAGTTGGCGTCTCGATTAGGACAGGTTCCAATAGGAGAAGATTAAATCCGGCATAGCTGGTATCCTGTTGTACAATTGACCCGGTTCCGTCTTGTAATGGGTGTGTTGATCGTGATAAAAGGAAGGAGGAAACCAGTGATCCTCGAGATGTGGAATACCCATCAAGGGGAGGGGGTTCAGCTATGTTTGTCCTGCACAATTGGGGCAGTTAATAAGCGAAATTAGACATGAGTGTTTTTTTGGTGACTTGGAATAGGAACTTGATATAGACTAGCGCAAGGCAAGTTCCACAACTTCGAACCCTCAAACACTGAGGAGTACTCACAAAAATGCTACTCTTCCAGCTGTATTGATTCCAAACCATGATCCACCAGCTTTGGTATCGCGACCTGATAAGATGGGTCCGAGCGAATCATCCTCGAGGTTTGATGCGAATGAATGGAACTGCGCTTTCAGAGTTGGCCTATGCAGACTTTCATCACGGTTAGTACAGAGGATCCTTAGCACATCGAGATTAGTCTCTTTATTTTTCATACAAGACGGATGGGGGCTTACAGAGCATAATCAGGGTGTTCTACAGACCAGAGCCCTATACACATAATGTACGCCACGAATTTTTATCAGTGGTGTAGTGGTGGTCCGAGGGGAGGTGCAACAAGAGATCCGTGGAGGAATAAACTATTACATGGAGTCTGAGGCGAAACTTCCCACGTCCAGGATGCCCAGGCCAGTCATCGTTCTCGACAATGGCGCGAGCACTATCAAAGTCGGTGTGGTCAATGAGCACCCAAACCCTTTGTAAATCATTCATTGTCGGATCTGTCGCCTCTTACAAGTGACCGTTTACCAGAATAATCCCCAACGCCATCGTGCGGTCCAAGGGTGATAAAAAGACATATTTTGGTCATGAAATTGCTCAATGTAAAGATTATTCGACCCTGCACTTCAGGCTGCCCTTCGAGAAGGTCGGCTATTCACCTATTCCTGACTCTAGTATTGCCTTATTTCCTTCAGCTTGCATACAGGGTTACCTGGTCGATTGGGACGCACAGAAAGCGGTCTGGGACGGTATCTTCTCAGATCAAGTTCTTGCAGTGAGTTCACGAGTCTACCAGGTTTTGATGATGATGCGTATAGTTCTGACTGCTGGAAAGATTGACACTACTCAATCATCTCTTCTTATTACGGAACCGTACTTCAACTTGCCCAATATACAAGATGTCTATGATCAAATGATCTTCGAAGAGTATGAGTTTGCTGCTTACTATCGCAGTACTCGTAAGTTTTATTGCATTAGACAATTGAAGACGTTGATCTGATCCTTCAATCCCTTGAAAATGAAATAGCTGCTTCCTTCATACCATATGGACAGCTATTTTCTTCGCCAGGACTACCCTCTCCCCAGTGCTGTGTCGTCGTTGATTCAGGATTTAGCTTTACTCATGTCGTTCCAATGATCAATGGCGAAATCATCTGGACGGCCGTGAAAAGGTAAGCAAACATTAAATCCAATAGCGGATCCATTCCTCTAATTGCGAATCTCTGATTGTACCCTTCCTCTCATTGCAGACTTGATGTTGGTGGCAAACTACTTTCAAATCATCTGAAAGAGCTCGTTTCTTTCCGCCAGTGGAACATGATGGACGAAACCTACATCATGAATCAAGTAAAGGAAGCCTGCTGCTTTGTAACTACTAACTACAATGCGGACACTGAGGCATGTCGGTAAGCACTTCTCTGAGTCCTAAGACAACTTCGCATTCTTACGTCTTCGTTTTCCTGCGATGATACGCAACTTTGAATCAATCAATCGATGTAGAGTTGACCCAAAACAGAACTCTATCGTTCAAGAATATATACTTCCAGATTTATCGACAAACCGTCTAGGTCGCATTCGACAACCAGGAGAGAACGTAACTGACACGGATCAAATCCTCATCATGAACAATGAACGCTTTACCGTGCCCGAGCTGTTGTTCAGACCAGATGATATCGGTAGGTATATTTCCAAAAGGCGTCGTCGAGTGGATAGCACACCATCTAATCGATGCGATCATAATTCTCTGCAGGTTTGGATCAGGCTGGATTGGCTTCGACGACTGCCTATTCTATATCACTCCTCCCAAACGATTTGCAGGGCATGTTCTGGGCAAACATCGGCCTCATAGGGGGTAATGCAAAATTTCCTGGACTTCGTGAGCGGCTGTGAGTCGTATGCATTCATGATTTAATAGGCCCTGACTCAGTTAGGCGTTAGTCTAGCCGAACTTCGAATGCTTGCTCCTGTTGACTGCGAAGTCGTGATTTATGAAGGCGAAGAGTGTGTATCGTTTCGCTTCTTTTTACAAGCTTAAATCCAGTTTCTGACGAAATGACTTCCTTGATGTGCCATTCTCACTCTTTGCATAATGTGTCTTGCGTTGACAACGCATTGCTTCTTCAACTACTTCTTCTTCCTCATTGTCATCTTTGTTCCTCACTCAACTGACTACCACACCAGTCCCATCACTGAAGCTTATCAGTCAGCTTACGCTTTCGCCCGCTCATCGGGCAGTATGATGACCTCAGCATCCGGAGGCGGAGTCGGGAGTCGCTTTGTCACACGGGCTGAGTATCTGGAGAGTGGAAGTCATGCTTCTCGCAAGAAGTTCTTGGATTGGAAATCCGCCGAGGATCTAGAGAGAGCAATATACGAAAAAATTTCAGGGAAATCGGATCAAGATGGAGATGTGCTAAGTCACAAAGAGAAGGAAATAGGTGCGGATTTGGGTGGTCCTGCTATTACCAGTAAGGAAAGGGATGCGCGGAAGGATGGAAGTGCTGGTGCTGGTCTCAAGGGATCCGGAAGGACTAGGGCTCGGCGTGATGAGCAACGCCAGACGCCACGTGTGGATGATCCATCTTCTCAAGTTGAGAACCCATCTAGTGCTGGAGGGAGGATAACCAGAACGAGAAGCACCAGAGCCGGCATGGCTAATACTCCCAAGTGAATGAGCAGTTCAAAGCGTCATTTCGTTCACTCTCCGGTGTCCGACTTGGTCTGTGCAGACTAAGGTTTGGGGTGAGGAACCAAATTCGATGTGGCGCATTGTATAAACCACCTGTCATGTCCTCCAATATCATAATGTATTCTGTGGAGTTCTGAAAATAGAGTTTATTCACTTGAATTGAATTCGAGAGAACGTGCTGCACCGCCAATAGCAAGTCCTCCGATTCAGAATCGGTAGTAAATAGAAGGACCCATGTAACAGATTTACTAGAATAAATATGTTACTAGTTAGTCGAGCTCAACAGGATCCCGCCCAACTCCAGAGATCCTTGCAACCATTTGAATTGATTCCGCTCAGTTGAATCTCAGAATGAATCCTATTACGTTACCGTCTACCAAGCCCATAACTGGACCCGTCCCGGGAAAGTGGGTCAGCCGATACTACCAAGAACTTTTCCCCTACTAATATGACCAGCTTTTTGAGGAAAATGTGAAATGGACCCCACCACTGTAACCGACGCTAGGCATCGTTAAAGGCTAGTGAAATACCTCGAAGGGAGCTAAGGGACTAGGGTAGATTGGCAGAACAAAAGGGTTTGTTACAAGTCATAAGAAATATCCCCAGACCAAACGGTCGGACCAACTTGGAGTCTTCTCATCAGAAAATGTTGAGGCTTGCTAAGTAACAACTCCATATGAGATTATAGGCCGGAATTTTTTTTCGACTTGAACCTGTAGGGTTCCAAAGGCCTTAAAACCGGCCTGTGTTGAGATTGTCGATACGATTTCTATCATACAAAACGTAAGGCACCCAGTTTTTGGCTTTGATAGTATTGAGCCAGCCTCCTCCTATTTGGCTTTGTGGGTCCTTGCTCGCACCACGCCCCGGCTATCAAAAAAAAATACTCGGACAATCGCCGCATTGAACATGAGGCGTGCTAAATGTCTGTCGCGCAGTAAATCCGCGAATGCCATGATTGGGTTTCCGAACTCGAGATGGATTGAATTACCGAAAAAATTTCCGATATTTCGGGTCAGAATTCAAATTGCGGTTCCCATAGTTGTTTGCACCCAGTGCTCGCCATTCTGTGGACATTCGAGTTGGTATCTTCTTAATATATGCAGTTTAATTTGGTTCTGATTCATTTAAATAAAATGAGTGTTATTCGTTCGAATGCAAGCAGATTATCATCCCTTTGAACTTCACCACCAATGCTAAGACGTGATCCGAGTCCGAGTCTGTGTTCGTAATAACTGAATAGACATTATCTTGAAGCATTACCAACTCGATTGAATTAGTTGACACGGGTTACCTGGACCCAACGTAAGTTGGAAGGTTCATTAATCATTCCTCGAGCTCCATGCTCATCGTCAACTCATCGTCAACTGGCGGGAGCTTCGACCCGATGGCTGAGACCGGATCTTGGCAGCGACGAAACTCTTAGACCAAAGACACTGTAAGCTCTCTGATTTGCCTTTTCCAGATGAATTAGGACTTGACATGGCTAGCTTGACAGTTCAATTATTATCCTATTCATGCAAGTATCCAAATACCATAGCGAGTAAACGTCTAGAACAAGAAAACCAGCTGTCACCGAGATCTATGCCTGCTCCTGCTCTGCTATCCTCATGACCTCCATCAGCATTGTTTGTTGCTCAATATCAAGAACAGTCGTCGCGGCCTGATAACCTTGAGGGTTCTGCATCTGGAAAGCTGTGGACATATATCAATAAATAAGAATCAATGTCTGGAATTGAACCACGTACTCGTCAAACTTTGCTTGAATGATGTGTAGGGTTTGGCGGTATCCAGTGGGCTGATATAGCCTAAATCTTCCGTGATCTCTTCTTCTTCCTCCTCCTCCTCATCTTCATCTTCCCCTGTTGATACCCTCCTTTGACGTGCTCCCTATATGTCATTTAGTTGGGGATGAACGATGACGCAAGCCAAATGTGTTAAATACCTCTTCGGCAAGCAGCTCCATGTAATTGGACTCTGAATCCCATACATCCTCTATTACCGTCATTCAGTTGAAAGTGTGTGCCAATCAGTCGGGGGAACGCACCATCATCGCCCTCCAAGTTCAAACCGTCGAGTTCCTCTTCACTCTCCGACTCTTCTTGCATCAGATCTTCGAGTTTTTTTCTCTCTGTAATCAAACAAAAATATCACCACTAGTTTCCATTTTTCGGGACAGAATAAAATTACCTTCGAGAGCCTTTGGTATCGTCTTGAATACTGTCAATGCGCCACCTACAATGCCTGGCCACCCTTCTCTCAACCCCTCCGGTACCGCATCTGCTGGCATCTCCAACAATGCACACAGGGCAATTATAGTGAGCTTCTTGTCGTGAACACGTGGTAGGTGGCTCTCGTTCGAATTTATAGCGCTGAACCAGAGGTCGAAGAAAGTGCGCGCCATGCCTGGTGAGTGAGCTTCTACGATGTGAAGTGCTGCTGAAGGGTTATAAAGGACACAGTTGATCAAAACGTTGAGATTGGCGATACGCAGTGCATTAGTTTGGATATTTTCAACGAGGTTGAGAGAAGTGGTGATAATAGTCTGAAGGTACTAAGAACAAAAAGGTGTTTTCAGACAACTTGCCTTCGAATGATTTCATGAGACATACTTCGTCCAAATGACCTCGCAGACTAAGGAGAATCGATTCAACTAATTTTGAACCATTGACGCGATCGTTCTCCCCGAGTTGGTCATTTGTGATGGAGGTCGTATAGATGTCGACAAACATCTGTTTGTAATCGGGACGAGTCTTGATGGTATCTGAACCGAACATGACAAAATTGATCAAGGAGGGTAGCATTTCTGAACCATGTCACTAGATTCAGCAATAAGAAAAGAGGATATAAACTGAAATAAAAGACCTTGAAGGAAATCTATGGCTTCGTGTTTGAAGAGCTTATATGTTAACTCGAAGACAGGCCACATCGACGATGAGATGGCTTGGTGTTTGTAAGTCAGCATGTCGACGAGGTCGTACATGTTGTCGAATAAATCTTCGTAAACCGTGATTATTGGACTCTGCGAGAGAATCCTGCTGTGACTAACCTAGTAACCTATTTTCGAAGGTAAAGACGATAATTGGTATGACAACTTCTTGAACTTGTACTAGAATATCGGGGGCGCTGTCGATGGAAGAGATGATCTGACCGTCTATTAGATATGTTGCCCAAGAATGAAGAAATGTTCTTACAGTACCAATAGTCTTTGAAACACCCATCGCAGCGAACGTCTTGTCATCTTCGTCTACGGATGCCAGTAGTTCATCAAGCTCTGCATTGTCCTCTAGATGGTCTTGAATAGCTGTCTCTCTCGCAAGGCGCAGATAAGACTCGCACTAGAGACAAAGGTTAGGATACAGCAATGCCAAGTAAAATGCGAGCAACAGACCAATCGGGCAGTAAGCATCACAGCGACGGGCAAAAGTTCCTCTGGAAATTGTTCAACCATTGTATCCATGCTATTGTTTAGAATGTCGAGGTCGGTTTCGTCTGACATCTTGAGCAAATCTATAACAATTCTCTGAGAACGCAACAAATGCAGTGTGAATTCCCGTACCTTGTACCACCTTCCCTACTTGAGGTCCTACGGCTTTACGAACTGAAGATTGACCATCAATGAACAACTTTTGACTTTCTACAGCACTCGATGAAACGTACCTGATTCATATGCGACAATCATCTCAGTCAGAGCAAGGGCAGCGTTCACTTTCACAGCAAGTGCTTCATGGTCCAATGATCGGAAGACTGCCTGGAAATGTTTGCCCAACAATTCTTCGGAAGACCACTGGAAACCTTGTTTTGTCACTGTACCCAAAATTTCGAGGGCCTACCAACAAATCGGATCTCAGGGTGAGTTAAAAATGGCATCAAAATCGTTACTTGCAATGGCAACCAAATATGGCTTGGAACCCTCCAACTCTGGACTCACGAATTCCAGCAAAAATCTTTCGACGCTCTTGCTTGCTTGAGGGTGCTGCATGATTTGTTTTCCAAGAGCAGCCATCATATTCAGAGCACCGAACCGTTGTTCTGGGGGACCTCGTTGACCAACAACATTGTTGATGAAAACGAGGATGGGCAAGAATGTCGATTTCGTGCGGTTACTGGCCAAAGCCAGTAGAAAGGTTGTTGCTGCGGCTACAGGAGTGGTGAAGGATTGGTATTCGTCTGTTTGGAGAAATGATAAGGGATCGAAAAAGGAGAATATGCAAGAGATTTACCTGCAGAAACTCGAACATAATCGACAGGATCGCTGTCCCAAAGAGCACGGCGGGATTCGTTAAAGGAGAGGTGGGGGAAGATGAAATTCGAGACTAGTTTCTCGAAGTGGGGTTTGAGCAGAACCCACATGGTCTTTGGCTTGACGCTGATTTTGCACATTTCAGTGCAAGTCGGATATAAGACAAATTGGTGTTGACTGACCATTCCGTAAAGAACTGGAAGATTTGATACTGGCATTTGCTCGACAGCCATTCCTGATTCGAAACGTAAAGTTCAACTTGTTGCAAGTAGGTGCTTAGAATCTCTGGAGCGAAGTTCGAGACGAAACGCCTTGCAAATTCGATGTAATCATCGTGGAGAGCGGAAGGCATTTGCGAGGGGTTGCCATATCTGTGGAACAACCTGCCCAATACAGCAAATGCCCACTTCTTCGCCTTCCACCATTCGCATTTCTCTCTCTCTTCGAGGTCTTCTGGAGTGGCCTCCTTGGGAAGTCGCAGGTTTACGACGGCGAACAATAGCTGCCCCCAAGGGACTAAGCTTTCGTTACTCTGCTGATGCTGACTGAGGTTGACAACAATGGTGGTGCGATATGTTTTAATGATGAGGTGCAGCATGGTAGGTATCTCCTGGGCGGCATTGACAGGCTGCCGAACCATCTGTGTCGCGATTTCCACGAGAGTGGGGAAGAGTTGCTTGACGATGTCGGATAGAATGTCATTCTTTTGACGGAATCGGAATGCGCGAACGGCTTCCAAGGCGGCGATACAACCTGCATGGACGTCGTTGACGGAATTACTTGACAAGAGCTTTCGAATTTCTCCAACAAGGCCTGGCCATCTTTGAGGGAAGTCATGTGCAACAATCGTCTTGAGGACATTGGCAAGTTGGAGGGTGATACTCCTCGAGGGTGAGGCTGCGAGGAGAGGGAGGGTGTTGATGCGTAAAGCTTCACGTTCCCTGGTTGAGATGGCGGCTTGATCTGGTCTCCGGGGCTTTTCCACCGAGTATGAACCATGAACACGGTTCTTAAGCCAGACGGCACAAGACTGTCGTGTAGCACTGACCACATTTTTAGATGCGAATTTGAAAAAGAAG
>Ga0307507_10012495_pt1 | contig 10481 bp, 2 predicted proteins | sample 7_EM_MG_FD_207223 | JGI IMG/M metagenome (GOLD analysis project Ga0307507, IMG submission 207223) | Populus trichocarpa ectomycorrhiza microbial communities from riparian zone in the Pacific Northwest, United States - 7_EM | ecosystem: Host-associated > Plants > Roots > Unclassified | place... | reverse complement strand
ATAGTTACCTTTTAAAGTTGCTAAGTAGGTTAATTGCGTGTTAAGAAATATATAGTTAGCTTTTAAAGTTGTTAAGTTAGTTAATTATATATTAAGTTAGTTAAATTACGTGTTAAGTTAGTTAATTATATATTAAGTTAGTTAAATTGCGTGTTAAGTTGGTCAATTATATATTAAGTTAGTTAAATTGCGTATTAAGTTGGTTAATTGCGTGTTAAGTTAGTTAAATTGCGTGTTAAGTTGGTTAATTGCATATTAAGTTAGTTAAATTGCGTGTTAAGTTAGTTAATTACGTGTTAAGTTGGTTAAATTGCGTGTTAAGTTAGTTAATTATATATTAAGTTAGTCAAATTGCGTGTTAAGTTAGTTAATTACGTGTTAAGTTAGTCAAATTGCGTGTTAAGTTAGTCAATTGCGTATTAAGTTAGTTAAATTGTATATTAAGTTAGTTAATTGCATGTTAAGTTGGTTAAATTGCGTGTTAAGTTAGTTAATTACATGTTAAGTTGGTTGAATTGCGTGTTAAGTTAGTCAATTGCGTGTTAAGTTGGTCAATTGTGTATTAAGTTAGTTAAATTGCATATTAATTATATAAAACGCGAAAATTAAAGTCTACTTAAATCTTATCCTGCGAATATTTTCCCAATGCCCACTAGTTAAAGTAGATAGTGAGGATAAGTACCTTATTAAAAGAGTTAATAATATTAAGTATAATAAACGGAAACGCAAATATATATACCTTATAAAATAGAAAGGTTTTACTGAACCCTTATAGGAACCTGCCAACTCTATAGGACTTACACAAGCCATAAAAGACTTTTATAAACTCTACCTAGAACTACCATAGCCCCATCTCGCAGATGCTCAAGTTTAAAGGGGGGGTACTATTATAGGACACCCCTATAATACCTTATACATGTCTACCTATTTCCACTAACTAAATAACTAAAGACTAACTATAAGATGGTAATCTAACAGCAATCTACTATATTTTACCGCAATCTGCTGTCTCTACTATTGGAGTTGCTAATTAGCAACTTTAAGGACCTCTAACTGCCAAATTCTGCTAAGTTTTACTAGAACTACTACCTAAGCTCTACCCTACCTATATATAGTACAGTACCCGTTAACCTAGTAACTAAGCGAACATTATATACCCTTTTTCCCCTATTTCCTACTTTCCTTTCCTTACGCAACGTCTTGACTTTATTACACAGTTTATATATATAGCTTAATAATATCTACTTCGCTATATATTATTATCGCTTGTACTTACTCTATAATAGTACCCTTAGTATACTAAATTTTAAAGTAATACTCTATAAGCATTTCTGCCCATCTAACCTATCTTTAGTTTAGCTTCTTTATTATTAGAAATCCTATTAGGTTCTTATAATCCGTTTTAACTATAAATAGTTTTTCTATACCTTACAAGAATGCTTTCTATTCCTTAAATACTGCAACTATACCTAACAACTCCTTATTATAGATATTATAGTTTAACTCTAGTGGTGTTATCTTCTAACTATAGTATACTACTGGGTGCTATCCGTTTAGATGCCTCTATAGTAGATATACTCCCAATATAAAGTCTAATGTATTTGTTTCCATAACTATATCTAGCTTTAGTTGGTAAATCTTAAGGATTAAATCTTAGGTAAACAACTCCTTAAGTTCTTTAAATAACTCTTTTTACTTACTTCCCTATGCCTATAGTTCCTTCTTTTTTATAAGTCTTGTAAACGGCTTAATACTCTTTAACTACTATGCTATAAACCTTCTATAGTAGTTGCAAAACCCTAGAAACAATCTTAATTACATAATGTTCTCTAGTTCTTACTAGTTCACTATAGCTTCTACCTTCTTTAGGTCTATACTAATCTTTCCTAGTTTAATAATAAATTTAACAAAATTGGTCTTCCTAATAAAGAGTTCACATTTTTTAATTGCTACTGGCATCTTCTCTTCTTATAGTCTCTTTAAGACCTATTTAATATATTCTCTATATTCTTTCTTACTTTCTAAGCAGATAATATTATTATTAAAATATGCTATAATAAATTTATTAAGGTGTTCTCCTAATACACTATTAATTCTCTTTTAAAACGTTACTAGTGCATTTATAAGCCCAAACTGCATTACTAATAGTTTATATAGTCCTTCCTTTAACCTAAAGGCTGCCTTCTATTTATCGCCTTCCTTAATTCTGATCTAATAGTATACCTATTTTAGATCTATCTTTATAAAGATCTTTGCGTTGCCTATCCTATCTTAAATTTTGCTAATTAAGGGTAAAGGATACCTATCCTTTTGTATAATACTATTTAACTACCTATAGTTAATATACATCCTAAGTTTTCCATTTTTCTTTGGGATAAATAACACTAGATATCCTGCTAATAACTATAATAGTCTAATATATCCCTTTTATAAGTTTTCCTAGATAAACTCTTTAAGCGCCACTAACTTAGTTTTAGTAAGCTTGTAAATTGGAAAGAACTTTAGACTTATTCCTAGTTCTAACTCTATCTTATAGTCCTACATCGGGAAAATATTCGTAGGCTAGGTTTTAAGTTGACTTTGTTAAGCGCGTTTCGCGTAATTAATATATAATTGACCAACTTAACATATAACTTGACTAACTTGACACGCAATTGACCAACTTAATATACAACTTAACTAACTTAACATGCAATTAACTAACTTAATATGCAACTTAACTAACTTAATACGCAATTAACCAACTTAACATATTTAAAAGTTAAATAATATACAGTTGACTAACTTGACATATTTATAAGTTAAATAATATGTAGTTAACCAACTTAATATATTTAAAAGTTAAATAATACGCCGTTAACCAATTTAACATATTTAAAGGTTAAATAATACGCAGTTGACCAACTTATACATTCCTTAATATGCAATTGAGGTAATGTAATATATTATTTAAGTTATATGCTAATTATAAGAGGCTCTGCACAAAGCTCTACACAAAGCTCTACAGAAGCTCTACACGAGGCTCTACACAAAGCTCTATACAAAGCTCTATACGAAGCTCTGCAGAAGCTCTACGACAAAGGCTCTACACAAAGCTCTGCACAAAGCTCTACACGAGGCTCTGCACGAAGCTCTGCACAAGGCTCTACACGAGGCTCTATACAAAGCTCTACACAAGGCTCTGCACAAAGCTCTACACAAAGCTCTATACGAAGCTCTACATACAGAGGCTCTATACGAGGCTCTGCGCGAAGCTCTACGTACAAAGGCTCTACACGAAGCTCTGCATCTATTAGATAATCTGTATTCTCTATCAGGCACAGGTCACGTGCACAGGTTACATACACTATAAAATCTCTTCGTAGCTTAAAGCCCTTAGTTAGGGGCCCAGACAATTAATTAACCCATTTCATCAATTTGCAGCCACCTTATTTTTTACCCTTCCTTACATCCTCCCTAACTTAGGAGGCACTAGAACGGCAGCTAGTAAAGGACCGTTGCCAGAACCAGACGACCGTCACCAGAGCTAGACAATTATCGCCAGAACCAGACGACCGTCACCAGAACCAGACAACCGTCGCCAGAACTAGACGACTGTTGCTAGAACCAGACGACCGTCACCAGAGCTAGACGATTATTGCCAAAACTAGACAACTGTTACTAGAACTAGACAACTGTTGCCAGAACCAGACGACCGTCGCCAGAACTAGATAACCGTCACTAAAACCAGACGACCGTCACTAGAGCTAGACGATCGTCGCCAGAACTAGACAACTATTACCAAAACTAGATAACCGTCCTAGAGCCAGACAACCGTTACTAGAACTAGACGACGACCGTTTAAATAACCAGCTAGCGAATACTACGAACGATTTAATCAATTAATCGATCGAATTAAACTAGAGCTTTAATATTGGCCGTTACCAAATCAAATCAAGGCCTCCTAGGGAAGCACCCTAGACAACTACCGTTTGAATATACAGCCAGCAAATGGCTATAGAGAACGATTTAAATAAATCAGAGCCTTTAATCGGGCCGACCCCTCCCCTAAATTAAATTAGACACTGACACAGGCAGGTAGGTAGGTAGATAGATAGGTAGGCAGACAGACAAACAGGTAGGCAGGTAGGCAGGTAGGTAGGTAGGTAAATAGGCAGGCAGGCAGGCAGGTAGGCAGGTAGGTAAATAGGTAAGTAGGTAAATAGGTAGGTAGATAGGCAGGTAGGTAGGGTAGATAGGGTAAATAGGTAGGTAGATAGGTAGGTAAATAGGCAGGCAGGCAGGTAAATAAGTTAGTAAATAGATAGGTAAAAGAGAACCGTCGCTATATTATATTAAATTATCTAAAATAATATAATTTATTTTGCTAGCCTTATAAATACCCTTAAAGTAGCCTTTATTTATTTAAAATGTACTATTGGTATAAAAGAGGTAGATGGCTCCAAATACTTTGCTAAATGCGTAGGCTGCGCGCAGGCTGCGTGTCAAAAAAACACAATATAGGCTAGTCGGTCGGGTTGCTAAATGCCCTTAACTGTGCGCCAATTGCGTCAACCACCAACTATTGAGGCCATTTAGAGGGGACCATATTTTGCCAATATATGCTATATACTCTAATAGCTTCTCACTTTCTAGTAACCATAACTTTTTGCTATACTTATAGTATCTTTTTAGTATATAACTTAAGCCTTACTTAGTCTCTTTATACGTTACTCTAACCTAGTACTATACTAACTTAGTCTGTTATTATATTTTATATTATTAAGTATCTCTAATATTAACTTATTCTGTAACCTAATTAATTCTTAGATTATATTCCTATAACTAAGGCATTCCTAGTATTATCTTATTCTTTCCTAACAGTAGGATATTAAAAGATATTTTAACTGGCTTTCCTTTAATGGTTAACTAAATTGGTCCTATTTTAAGATTAATAATACCTCCTCTATAGGCTATCTGATCTCCTGAAATTGTTATAAGTGGATATAGGTGTTCCTTCTATCTATGTGGTAACTCTATCCTTTTCACTACTGCTAGTAATATATGGTTTCTTATTACTCCACTATCTATTAATGCTTCGAACTTTTAGTCTTGCTATTTTACTTATAGATTTAAGTGTCGACCTATAACTCCTTTAAGGGTTTAAGGCTCTACTACTAGCTTCCTCTAGTTTTATAGGCCTCCGCTTTTCCTAACTACTAGCTATCTAACCCTAACTATACTTAGTCCTTCTATAGCCAATACTTAGTTTGTTTTTTGTCCTCTATATGCTATAGATAAATATTCTTTAGGTACTCCTACTACTGTTATCTATCTAGGCACTCTTCTATAAGGAACCTTCCTAATTAAAGTATTAAGTCGCCTAACTCCTAAACTTCTACTAGGTGCTAACTATATATATACTTAGCGTCTCTATACCGCTTTTTGTCTATTATCTAATATATCCTTATTAGATACTTGTGATATTTGTCCTTAGGTGTCCTATATATATTATATATATTATCTATACATGCGATCTATGCCAATGTATAATACGCTGGGTACTTTAGGTTAACTCTTAGCTTGTCTTTATTCTTAAGTTTAAACCTCTCCTATATTAACCTAAACACTACTGTGTTGTTTATTGGTACTAATACCTATATTATCTCTCTTTAGTCTATGGCCTGTTCCTTTAGGTTCTTTAATATTATAACTAACGCCCCTTTTATATAGCTTATCTGCTTCTTAGATATTGCTTAATCTGGTATAACTTTTTTATCTAGCTATATACAGAAATCCTCCTACTTATTATTTCCTCTCTGCTTGTACCACTTTTGGTATAGCTTAATAAGTATATATAATCTATCTGTAAGGAAGTATCTCTTTATTGCTACGTTATTGCAACCTTTAGTATATTATTCCGTAAATCTAGTTAGAATCCCTAAATCCTCTTCTTATTCTAGTTTATCTAACTATTTAGCTCTTGGCGTTTTTACCCTTAGCCTATTTATAATTTTCCATACTAGAGCTCTGTCCCTTATATATTTTAGCGTAGCTGACCTCTAGTCTAGCTTTTATTCTTACTATATAATAATTTGTTGCCTAAACTTATCTATACTTTCTTTATATTTTCGTCTTCTAAAAGGATTCTTAAAGTCGTCTTACTTCTTAATCGCTATGTTAACTTTTTAACCTTTAGGCCAAATACTGTATTTACCTAGGATTGCTATAGACCTTATTTATTCTTTAAAATCTTAGTTTCCTAAAAATCTTTATCTTAAGCTTATTTATTTATTACTAAACTAAGCTGCTGCCCTTTCCTATTAGTTGTTATCTGTTATAGGTTCTTAGGTATATCTTATCTCGTTTTAAGAATCTTAAGCCTTTGGCCTTTTACCTTTATTAAGTAGTAAGCTAGCACTAGCAGTCATCTACTTACTTAGTTTACTTTAGACATTACTCCTTCTGTCTTATAAAGTAATAGATGCCGTATTTAACGGTATTATAATACCCGTTACTAAACCGCGTTCTATAGTGGTCTTAGTCTCTGCTTCTATTACGTTATTAAGGTTTAAGTACTCCTAGTTAATCCCTTTACTTTCCTTATTACTATTAATTAATAAGTACTCTAACTCCATTGTTATAGTTACTAATCTTTATCTATATATTACTGTAATATCTTAATCTAGCTTATAGAGTTAATCTTATTCTTTATCTAACTCTTTGGTTCCCTTAAGTCCTCTTAACTCTAGCTTTTATAGCTAATAGCTTATACCATACTTAGCGTCCTTATAAATTTATCATGCGTTATTATAATAAAACGCAAAGTGTTTAATTAAACACTCCTTAGTCCTACGCAATATCCCTATATCCACGTTATTATACTCTAATAACCTTATGCCCTTTACTATGTGGTTACTCTAACTACCTCTATAGTCTTTAGTAAAATAACCCTATTTTCCACAATTTATATAAGCTCCTTTTTTAAACCATTCTTCTTATTATAGAGTCCGCCTAAACATCTTCTGTTAATAAGATCCCTAGTTTAGCCTCTACTCCCTAGTCTTATAATCACTTAATCCTTAACCTCTAGGTTTCTATAGTTTCTTACTCTATCTTTTAGATTCTTTAGTGCCGCTTAAGTTTATTAGCTCTGGCCCACCATTCTATAGTTTATAACTTTAACTGTGTTAATATATATTCTGCGCCTTATATAACTATAGAACTCTTTCTTACCCTTTCTTAGCTTGTTCCCTCTAATAGATTCTATTATTAATCTTAATTACTTAATCTATTAACTCTCTTAGAGTTTCCGCATCTTCTATTAGGATAATTACGTCCTAGACTTTAGCCTTAAGTCCCTATTTATACTGTGCCATAAGCGCCTTATTATTTTATTTAACCTATATTATAAGTATCTAAAACTATATTATATACTTAATTGCCAAAGTACATTGTACTAGATTTTGTAGTTTTCTCTCTACTATTATTATTGCCTCCAGGTCCCTAAATATCTGCGTTAACCGTTCTATAAACCTATTCTAACTTAAGAACATATATTATTATTATTTACTGCTTAACGTCCAATTTGGATCCCTATTAGGCCCACGCGGACTACTCCTTATATATATATAGGGAGAAAACTCTTTTAAGAAAACCCCGTAATCCATCTCCCTACCTTTTAGGACTTGCCTATAAGGCGCCTACGAGTTACCTATAGTGCTCTACTACTTTACTTTTTAACCTCCTTAGGAACCACTGCTGCCGTAACAAGCCTACGGACGCGCTAGTATCGCAAACTTTGCTCTACTACTATAGAGTTATTAGAGGGCGCCTATTGCTCGCCCCTTTACCTTCTATTACCATTTCCTTTATAACCTAAAACTGGTCTAGTATATTTTAGCTAATAAGCCACTAGGTAACCGCCTTAAGACCTTTTTATATTAAGAGTAGTATGTTATAGTTCTCTATGCCAGCTACTAAGAGCATAGCTTCTTGGTTAGTGCGTAGGGGGTATAATAGTATTACGTGTTTTAGTGTCTGTCTTAGCTAGCTATATTTGCATCTTAGGCTGCCTACTAGGACACCTACCTAGTAGAGCTAATCTTTTAGTCCTATTATCCCTGTTCTTAAGAGTGTTACTATTATATTTTCTGTCTTTATTAGGCCTTCTTGGAGCTCTTAAGTATTTACCCCCTATAGCGTTAACTATACCACGGCTTGGGTTTCTCTTACCTAAGTTAGCCTCTGTACCTTTAACTCCTATACGCCTCTTTAGCATTGGTCCAACTAGTATTATATTATAGAAGATGGTTTTCTAGCGTTTTTTTATACTCTACTTTAGCTCCTTTCTCTTTTTTACTGTTATCTTTACTAGCCTCTTACGCGTCTCCCTTCCTCCTTTATATGGGCCTGGGCCCTAATATAGCACTATTCTTCTTCTACTTTCTTTACTTGTTTCTCCAATATCTCTTCCCTACTTTGGGGTTATTGGTTTGTTCTCCTATAAGGCGCCCTAGGGTCCCTCTATAGTTTATTTAAGCGTGTTTTAATATACTTTATAACATTAGAGTTGCGTTCACTTTACGCCCTTTATATTGCAGTGGCTTTAATATATAGTTATAGGGGGGGAATATTAGCTTCCTTCTTAAGCAGTACTGTAGCTATTCGCTTATACCCGCCTATTATACTCTAAAGGTAGGCTGTTTGGACCTTTTAGAGTAGTTTAAGGAGTAATTTAGGGGGGCCCTTTTTAGTTTCTCTAATGGCCCAAATACTGGATCTATATGTTATAGTTAGCCGGATAACTGCTGTATATAATAGGCGTAACCTCTAGAAGTATGGACCCTATATAGAATTAACAATCCTAGATAATATAATATACTGTGCTTAGCCCTTACGGGCCGCTTATATTATATATACGCTCTACTAGAGCTTACTATCTACCTATACTCCTAATACCCTTAGGCCCTAAACTGGTTAACCCCTAAAGCCTTAAATATAGATTATATACTAAAGATCTGCAAATTAGTTACGTTTTCTTATAAAATAGATTAGTTGGTATTTCTCTAGTAAGAATTAGACTCTATATCGTCTTGCCTATTCTATATAGGTGTTATAGGCTTTCTCTAGTATTCTGCAGTTCTCTACGGCTGTTAGCCCATATATAATTAGGTTTATATCATTAACAAAGCCTATCCCCTAGGTTGCCCCTTCCTTAAAGGTGTTAAGTAAGTTGCTTATAAAGAAAAGGAAGAGTATAGGCAAAAGAGGTAATCCTTATAGTATACCTATTATAACTGCGATAGGGGGGCTCTAGTATCTGCTAAAGACTAGTAATATCTCTTTCTGGCCTATAAACCCTTAAATAAATTATATAATCTATTCTAGGAAGCCCTTTACCCTAAGAATATATAGGAGGCGCTTATAGGGTATATTATTATAGGCGCCACTAATATCTAGGCTAAGTATTAATACTATAAAGTCCTTGCGCATAGCCTATATAGTTTTAATGGTAGTAGTAAGTAGTGTAAGTGCTAATAGTGTTAAGCGATTCTTTCTTACCCCTATTTAGCTTTGTAGTAGTAGGGCGTGTTCCTCTACTATATCTGCTATATAGTCCGCTATAACCTTTTCTAAGATCTTGCTTAGGGTGTTTTTTAAGGCAATAGGGCGGTAGCTTCCTAGGATTAAGTAGTCTACTTTATCTTCTTTTTATAAGATAACCGTCGTTATAGATCTTCTAAGTTATAGGTAGTAGCCTATTATAAAGCATACTCTGGCTATATCTGCAAGCCAAGGTGCTATAAGTGGACTATAGGTCTTTAAGGCTTTATTTAGGATCCCATCTGGTCCTAGTACTATATTATTTAAAAGGCGACTAATAGTTCTAGCCATTTCTTTAGTTATTATATTGCTGTTAACCCTTAGGCAAGTTACTGGTATTTTGCTAGTAATATTACTAAAGTCTACTAGAGCTAGTTAGGGGGAAAATCTTTCTATAAGGATCTTCGCCTTCTTATTATTATTGCTTATAGCCTATAGTTTGCCTGCTCTTTATAGGGGTAGTAGGTATAGGTCTTCTACTAGGCGTCCCGCCTTTTTCTTTACCTATCTTGCTATGGTCCAAAGGCCCTTATTATAGGGGATACTTAGGTTAATAGTGTATTTATTTATAAACCATCTTCAGTTATTTCTTGCTTCTTTTTTTAGGGTATCCTTTAGCTGGTTTCTTATGTCTTTATATTATCTCTTATTTTTAGGGTTATAGCTGCTTATATATTTCCTTCTTGCTTATTATTAGCTAGCTATAAGAACCACGCATTATGCGGACTATATATATTATATATAGGGGCCTGGTTTTAAGACTGGGTAATGCTCTTCTAGCCTATTTTTAATTACTACCTAGATCCTTTCTAGTCTTTAGTTAATTTCCTTAGGGGTGGCTAATAAGCCTTACTTATTTAGTATTAGGTGGATTTCTTCTAGGTCTTAAAGTTATT
>Ga0307507_10012493_pt1 | contig 10483 bp, 5 predicted proteins | sample 7_EM_MG_FD_207223 | JGI IMG/M metagenome (GOLD analysis project Ga0307507, IMG submission 207223) | Populus trichocarpa ectomycorrhiza microbial communities from riparian zone in the Pacific Northwest, United States - 7_EM | ecosystem: Host-associated > Plants > Roots > Unclassified | place... | reverse complement strand
CCATGTCAGCACTAGCTTGTGTGAAAACATCCACTAATGGAGTAGAATGATCACTAGTCAACCATCCCAAGAGACCCCATTTAGCTGCTTCTTCTGCATCATACTTTTCTTCTGATTTTGCTGTACCAGTGCCCAGGGACAGGACTAGAAATCGGCCATATTCCATTGGGTTCATGCGGAAGGAGTCAGGTCCCTCCTGATTGATTGCTTTTGAAACTTCACTGATGGCAACTAAAGTCTGATCAAATTACAAAAGAAATGAATGATATAAGATTCTTTAGTTATACAAGCTCAAGATGCGTTCGAAGATTGATAAATCATAAACATACTGGATTGTTTGCTGCCACACCACCATCAATAAGATTGAATTCTCTAACTTTGCCTGATGGATCTTTGGTTTCAAAATAATAGGCAGGGAGATAAGTCGGAGCAGCTGAAGTTCCAATGCAGATATCAGACAAAAGGGCATCCGTTGATGGGTTATTCTTCAACTGATAGGTAGAAAAGATAGTTGGCTGGAGGCGCTTGATGTCAAAAGTTGGGATCACAATATTTGTCAAAGTCTGGTGCAACTGTGTATTTCCCAACTTTTCCTTGACAATGCTATGCAAGAATTTCCCATCATATTTTGGCCCTCTCAATGTCTTGACAAGATTTGCAGCCGAGGCAAACGGAGAGCTATTAGCACACACTAGTTAAATTAGTATCTTCATGGATAAAAATCAGTTGTAATGCAATAATTCATCATCAGAATTAATTATCACCTGTCTTGAGGAAATATTTTAGGGCAGTTCTCAAGGTAGAAGTCATTGATGTCTTTAGCAGCAAACAAAGGGCGGTTTTGCTTATTCGGTGCAGCTAGCATAGCCGTCACGAGGCCACCAGTGCTAGTCCCTGAAATCACATCAAAGTAGTCTGCAAGCCTTGCATCTGCACCATCCAGCTTCTGTAAATTTGAACAAAAAGAAATTACTCAATGATACATACCGGAGATAAAACTTTCAGTGTGTGAAAAATAAACTAACATTACATTTCTACATATATACACAGATGCATGTAAAACTATTAAGTGTTAACCTTACTTCAGGCATTCAACTTAATTTCTTTTTCTGTTTTAGTATATATGACGATGAAAAAGAATGCAATATCTTGCATGCCTATTTGACATGCATTAGTATACGTGCTGAAAGAGCCCGGTTTTCTTGTCTACCTGAAGCTCAGACTCTAGAAAGGCAAGGATAGTTCCTGGTATAATTCCTCTTATTCCACCTCCATCGATGCTAAGAATGGTGATTTGGTTTACATGTGTTGGAGGTTGAGGAGTTGATGATGGAGTTTGCATGTTCGCCATATTGATAAACAAATGCTAAAAATGTAAAGAGGAAATCAAGAGTCCTAGAAGTAGAAGATAGAGTTGAGAGGGTTTAGCTTAAACTTTCGGAGAGCTTGAGAGATAGCTTGTACTCAAATGAATTCAAGTGTTAAAACCTTGCAATCTCCCAAAGGAGATGTGGAGGTATTTATAGACTTCTGTCCGTCATGATTTTTTTTGGAGTTCTTAAAAAATTCCTAAGAATTTACATACCAAATTTGACCATCTTGAAGTTTCTTGGATGGGGAACAATTTTGAATGGATCCGAATTTTTCTGTACTTATCGCTACACAGTTCTTAGCTGACACGATTCAACAACTTACAAATTGGGTCAAAGGGTAAAAGTAAATTGTTGGTTGATTAGGAAGTGAGGAGTTATGACATAAGAAGTAATCAATTACATCAACTGGGGTTTTGCAGAAGTTAGCAACAAGAGAAGAGACAATTTCATGGATGGAAAAAGTCATTGAGGCAAAGTTATCGATTTATAATTTTCAAAAGGAAACGTTTCAGTTCAATAATCCACGATAATATTGAAGGATAATTCCGAGATATATTAGCTTTTAATATATACCTTCCCGCAATCTAAAACATGACACAAACGGCCTTAAAAGAGGTTCATATATATATATATATATATTAAAATCATGTGTTTAATAAATATATTTTTAGGATAGTTTTGTAGGGTGCATGTGCTAAAAATCATGTGTTTATAAACAAATTAAAGTGTTAATAAATATATTTTTAGGACAGTTTTGAATATAAAGAGAAATGTTATATCTTTTCTTGTATTTTCATCTCTGGTTTTAGACATGAAAATATTGAACCAATGTTAAGATAAATTATGTATACCTAAGCAAATTTTGTCTATCCAAAAATATTTTCAATCTAAAAATTTAAATTATTACATTAGATTTTAAGATATAATTTATATTATTTTCTAACACATTTTATCAAATAAAAGCCTTTTGAACTTAGACTTACAAAGGCATGCATTACCTTGTATTATTAATTAGAAAAAAAATTCACTCTGCACCTTACCTAGCACAAAGCTAAATGGGAGGGGAAAGGTAGTATTTAATTTCGCATCTTAAAATTAAGGAAAGCATATGTATTGTTTAATGTTCTCTCTAATTATTTGAATAGAAATTAAGGAGAGATATACAGTGAGAACCCAAAATATTGATAAGATTGGTACTTGAGACATTTAGATGATAAATTAATTATATGTACTGAGGAAACTTATATGAGGTTTCGCCCTTAATTAATTTATGTAATTATAATTCTGTGATTAGGAGTTACGCTGCCAAGCTAAGCCTATTGGGCAACAAGATACACAAGCAGAAAATTTAATTATAATTTGAGATTTCTAAAATATGTAGTGGATATATTTATGGATTAAATAAAAAAGATAAACTTTTTAAAAGAAATTTAAACATATCAAACAAGATTTTTTTTTATAAAAAAAATTAATATATTTTATTTGATCATTAAATAGGATTAAATTTTTGTCAGTTTTTCCTATAGGTTTGCCTAATAGTGCTCATCAGGGCTAGAAATACGCTCAAATTTGACCTAGAAATTTTTAAAATTTTTTCTTATTATTTTTGGATTCCATTCTTATATTTCCTAGTTAGTTTTGATTTAATTTTTCTATACAGACCGGTCAATTTAACAACTTTATAAAGTGTATTACTTTTCAGTCAGTTTTATGAATTTTCAGAATCTAATAAATAGATTTTTTTTCCCCATGGTTTCAAAGTGTAAAGTTAGAATCGGAAAAAAAACCCAGGTTTTTTCTTTCGTTATAATTTGAATTCATGTTTCCAATCGCCTGATTAAGCTTATGATTATACGTGTAAAAGAGATTCGTTTCCAAGCCATATATAGATAAAAAGGTCTCGGGAAGGAGAAAAGCGGACAAAGCTGAATTGCTCGTTTCCAAGCTATATACCATTGAAATCACCTTCTAGGATAGGAGCTCGGATTTTTAATAGCTTTGTGTGTGAATGAGCCTAGAGAATAAAGGACCAGCTTGGCAATGGTGGTGCCAAAGTTCCACAGTAATTGGGACCAGTTTGGCTTCCCCTTCGTCATCAATATTATATGCAATGGCTGCTTCATGACACGTGTCTTAGCCATGAATATATTAATAATGCATTTAAGGAAAATTAATTTGATTATCACACTTAAAATGTGCGTGTGATTATCAATTTGATCATTGCGACTTTTTCATTATACACCGTCACCTTCCATTCATTTTGTTGGCGTCTATAGAACATCTTCCCAAATTCCGTACATACCATGCCTAAATTTCAATGGATCGAATACAATAATTAATCTTAAGCAAAGTCTTCAATTGTCTTGATATGATCATAACTGCCGTGCTTAAGCTTCCTTAATTTGTGAAGTTTGATCAATCTTGCACAAGAAATTGACGTAGATTGATGTTCCGAAGATCAATGAAATAACATTAATTATTTGGAATTCAATCCCATATACACACACACACAATCAATTGTATTTGAATCAAGAGGAGAGAGTCTATATTATTATCAAGATATTATTTTCTATTATTATTTTTTAATCTTAAGAAGAATGGGAATATATAATGAATTGATTGAATATTTCTTAAGATCTCCACCATTCTCACAACGACTTTTTGTTTATAAAATTAACTTGTAAATTTATGATTCAATCTAACAATACCATTCAAAAAGATTAATTTAGGTTTTTGTTTGAACTAGCATATTAATTTTGACTATTATTCTAGTAATACATCATCAATTTTTTTATATATATATTTTTTATTAGGTGACACGTCGCAGCCTTCTATGAATTGAATTTCACGTATTTTAAAATAATATTTTATTTTATTTTAATTAAAGCATATTAACTCAACTTAAGTGCTTGATTGACAAGAAAGAGCAGCAATTTACTAAAGAAATATTTTCAATCCATTGGAGATGAATGAAGTTGGACCTATATTGATTGTTAACCCTAAAATCAATTCGATATGTTGCAATATCACCTAATCATTCTAAACTACAAGTCAGTCTCAACTGCAAGTCTTTCCATATATATTATTCTTTTCGGTTAACTCGCTTCTGGTTTTCTAATTGCTTGGGTAAGGAAAAAGCAACACCTACGTATGATTCAAATGTCTAATTTCAACTTTTCCATGCTAACTTACCCAAATGAAAAAAGAAAAAAGAAAAAATCCCACACGTTTGCTGCAAAAGATTTGAAGGATGCCTCAATCACTTCCCTAGGACCTTCCCACAACCCGGCTACAATAAAATTCGGCATTTTGGAATATACATAATATTAAATAGCTATCATAAAATAAGTTTATACTAGTTGTATATATGCCCATGCTATGCTAGGAGGGACCTAAAGTTTTTTCAGATCTCAGGAAATTCTATGGTATATTGTCACTAAATCTAAAAATATAGTTGTTTTAAAAAAAAAATTAAATAAATCTTTCTATCAACGTATCTCTTATTTATTTTAACCAACGTAATGATGTTCATTGGAAGAATTCTTTCTGCTTAAAAAAAATTATAATTTTTAAAGTAATTTAAAAAATACCAAAATAGTCTGTATATATTTTTTGTGATTGAAAGATAAAATAAAAATTATAAATGTTATAAAATTATGTTACAAATCTATTTAGACATTTTAATAATCAACAACTGAATTTTCATATCAAATATATAAAATAAAAATAAAAAAGTTCGACAGTGTATTTTTTACTGATAAAAGTTCTATTAACAAAGAAAAATCAATTTGAGGAGAAAAAATTAAAATTGAATGCTTAAGGACTCAATTGGAATTCTTCAAGGTTTATTAAAATTTATTGAGGGCTTAATTGAAAGATAAATTGATTTTAAAAAGTTAATTTAAGCTCTAAGTAGAAGAAATTAAAGTCTGAGGGTTGAATTATAATTTTTAGAAGTTAATTTGGTCAAATAATAGGGTTAATTGCATAAATATTGAAGTTTTATGAGAAATTAGAGATTTAATTGAAGAAATTCAAAATCAAAGATCAAACTGGAAAAAGTAAGTGAATATTGGGGCTAAAATTGATAACCAAATCAAGAGTCAAATAATAATAATAATAAATTTATTGGTCACTTAAGGATTAAAATGCACAAATTCAGAACCATATAGCTTGGATCTTCCAATAAGGATTTAATCTTAGATTTTATTTTTAATTTCATCCAAAGTGAGTTAATTAAAATCTTTAATTTCTCTGTTTTTTTACAATTTACAGGTTCTTGTTTTCTAAAATTATGCAATTTTAACTAATTTAACTTCAAATTTCAACTTTATTTTTTATTTAAGAGCTAATTGACTTTTTAAATTGATTAGAATTATTGAAAAGACACTTTGTTTTGGGATTTTTTTATTTTTTTGAAATATATATAAAAACTAAGGATAAAAAATTAGGTTATGATAGTTTATTTCAATTTGATCCTCAAAAGTTCTTTTTTTATTGACCTAGAAATTTATTTTTTTTCAATTTTAGTTACCCTTTTACATTATTTACAATGATCAAATTTTAATAGTTATTTTTTCAAAACCACTTCAAGTACGTATAATATAGCAATTAGGTTATTTTGATAAAATAGATTTGAGTATTGATGATAATAAAATGAATTTAAAAGAATATCCATCTATATATCTATGTTATTGAAGACACTTGAAACTTAATCAGGTTGATGAACGGATTATTCCCAGTTTAAAGGATTCAAATCCTAGAGAACATAAACAAGAATTATTTTTTTTTAATGAATATACAAATCCATATACAAGTGATTTGTTTAAAAATTGACTGAGGAGAAACTTTATCAATTGGTTCTTGTTTTTTCCCTAAGAAACACTGGGTAATTACTGAATACTATTAAAAATCAGCTTTTGCTGGAAAAAAAATCATTCTGGTTGCAAAAAAGAAAAATCATAAATCGGGATTCCACGTGCATGGCATCTTTATTAGAATACTATTTTACAAAGTAAACAATTAAGTACAACTATATCTGCCAATCTTATTTCCAACAGCTGACTTAGCCGCACGAAGATGCTTCTCCTTTGAGAGTAATTTAGCCATCCTACACCAACAAAACAAAAACCTTAAGAAATAAATAAATAAAAGAATAATCAAGATGAAACAAGGAGTATTATTCATTCATTTATACTTTCTGAGAGCCTCTTCATTAGTCATCTTATTGATAGGTTCAAAGACTCCAGTAGCCAAATTCACCCTTGAAACTTGCTTCTTCAACAATTTCTCGCCCACTTTTACAAGATTCTCCAAATTCTCTTTCGTGGCAACATCCACAGATGAAAGTGTTCCGGTCAGTGTGTCATCCTGCATTGATTTTTCACACGTATTATAATGTTACATTTCCCCACTTTGCTTCATGAATAAATACATGCATTGGATGACAACATTAGCATGGTAAATAAGCACCTGGATTCGAAGATAATTTTCCTCGGAGTTAAGGGCTTGAAAAACAGTGGAAATATGAAAATCAACCATGTCACCACTAGCTTGTGTAAACACATCCACTAATGGAGTAGAATGATCACTAGTCAACCATCCTAAGATACCCCACTTGGCTGCTTCATCTGCGTCATACTTTCCTTCTGATTTTGCTGTACCAGTGCCTAGTGACAGGACTAGAAATCGGCCATATTCCATTGCGTTTATACGGAAAAAGTCAGGACTCTCCCGATTGATTGCTTTTGAAACTTCACTTATGGAAACTAAAGTCTGATCAAATTTCAAAAAGAAATGAATGATATAAGATTCTTTAGGTACTTAATATTAAGTTATGAAATTTCAAGATGCTAAGGAAATCATAAAGTACATACTGGATTGTTTGCTGCCACACCACCATCTATAAGATTAAATTCTCTAACTTTGCCTGATGGATCTTTGGTTTCAAAATAATGGGCAGGGAGATAAGTCGGGGCAGCTGATGTTCCAATGCATATATCGGACAGAAGGGCATCCGTTAATGGGTTATTCTTCACCTTATAGCTAGAAAAGATAGTTGGCTGGAGGCGCTTGATGTCAAAAGTTGGGATCACAATATTTGTCAATGTCTGGTGCAACCGTGTATCTCCCAACTTTTCTTTGACAATACTATGCAAGAAGTTGCCATCATACCTTGGCCCTCTCAAAGTGTTTACCAGATTTGCAACTGAAGAAAATGGAGAGCTATTGGCAGACAGTACTTAAATTAGTATCTTGATAAATAAAAAATAGTTATAATGAAATAATTCATCATCAGCATTACTTATTACCTGTCTTGAGGAAATATTTTAGGGCAGTTCTCAAGATAGAATTCATTAATGTCTTTAGCAGCAAACAAAGGGCGGTTTTGCTTATTCGGTGCAGCTAGCATAGCAGTCACGAGTCCACCAGTGCTAGTCCCTGAAATCACATCAAAGTAGTCTGCAAGCCTTGCATCGGCACCATCCAGCTTCTGTAAATTTGAGAAGAAAAACTACTCAGTGATGCATGCTGGAGATAAAACTTAAGCAAATACATTAGAGCCCGTAGGAGGCAAAAATAACAACCCCATAGGGTCAGAGAAAAACAGATACAAAATAAACGAACATTACAATTCTATATATACGTACACACCGATGCACGTGAAACTATTAAGTACTAAAATTAGGTCATGCTTTCAACTTAATTTCTTTTTCTGAGCCCAGAAACACAAGCATGCAAGATCTTGCATTTCTATTTGACATGCATTAGTATACGTGTTAAAAGAGCCCTGTTTCTTTTCTACCTGAAGCTCAGACTCTAAAAAGGCAAGGATAGTTCCTGGTATAATGCCTCTTATTCCACCTCCATCGATGCTAAGGACAGTGATTTGGTTTCCATGAGCTGGACGTTGAAGAGGAGATCTTGGAGTTTGCATATTAACCATATTGATAAACAAATGCTAAAAATGTAAAGAGGGAATCAAGAGACCTATAAGTGGAAGAGTTAGAGAGATTTAGCCTAAACTTTCTGAGAGCTTGAGAGATAGCTAGTATACTCAAATGTAGTTCAGTGTTGAAGCCTTGCAATCTCCCAAGGGGGTTGTGGAGTTATTTATAGACTTCTAGCCCTTCATGGTGTTTGGCATTTTCATCAAATTTCTAACATTTTAATCACCCAAATTTGACCATTTTGAAGTTTCTTGGTAAGGGAGCAATTTTGAATCGATCCAATTTTTCTTTACTTGTAACTAAACAGTTCTGAGCTGGCACGGTTCAAGTTGGAACACTTACAAATTGGATCCAAAAAGGTACCATTGAAAATCCCAAATTCACAAATAAAAGAAAAATGACACTGAAATTGGAATGGTAGGTATTTTGGTGGCGGAAAGTAAACGAAATTAGTTGATGAATACCATTAATGCAATTGGTTGGATTTGAACAAGTTACTTTCCCCAATTTTAGGGTCTTCCTAATGACCAATAAGGTTTAGGTTTATGCATTCTTTTGGTTCAAGTAACATGAAATCGAGTACATATGAGATGACTAGCAACCAATGATTTAGAAATATTGGGATTTTACAGAAGTTATAACCAAAGGCACCGACGAGTTCATGTTTGAAAAGGACACTAGTTGGTAATATGTACGATTTTCCGAAGGAAATATTGGAGTCCACGATGATGGAGGAGAATCCAGAGATGATTAGCATTTAACACAACATAACATGTATAAAAATTGAAGAAACACGTGTTGGAAAATGTTGCAACATGGAAGTTTTTCGCCTTGACTATGGATAATAGGCTTAAGATAAAACCAGAATGAATAATCTTCAAAGAATAGAAAGAAAGACATAGATTCTAGTAACCAGATGTTGTTATTGAGATTGATATAATAACGTTCTACAGCTATATAATCTTGAAAGATTGGTTATTAAATTATTATATGATTTTGCTTGAATAATTTTAAATTATTTTCTAATATTCCATCTGCTTTGAGGGATCACATGTATATGTTTTGGGAAAGTTTTACATCTGATTAATTTTATCCTCGAGTTTTAAAATTTTCATGATAATTATGCATCTTGTCCTTGTGTTTTTCATGTTAGTATATCCTTATAGTTTAATTATCATTTGAATTTCCAGTTCAAATCCTTGTCAAGGAATAATGATGAAGTTTCCATGCATGAAAATTGTTTGCTATTTCTTACAAAACAAAAGGACACACGATGGTCAACAGAAGGATAGGGTTCGAGGTCTCAAAGACAGAAGCTAGCTTACGATATCAAAAGCCGTCAATGGATCAAATCGAAGACTGATTTGTTGGAAATTAATATATCCAAACCAGATAGCAAGATTGGCCCGTCGTCATCCCTGTACAATACGCATGCAGTTGCATTAAAAATTCTGCAAATAAAAGAGTTCAGAACTAGGAAAGTGGTAATTAATTAATGAAGAAATCCCATCTAACTCACCCACGAAACTCTAAATTTTATAATGGTAGTTGAATTAGTGGTCGCTCTACTTTTCTAATGGTATTGCCCTAAGATCATGACTGTCCTGAACAAGAGCAAGCAAAGATTAATTTTGTCCCAAATTTCCTCTCTTGTGGAGGTGGAGCATTCAATGGCTAGAGAAGTTTCTGCAGGTTCTTCTTCTGTTTTTAGCCTTCCTTCCTCTTCACGCTGTATTTTTCATAGAAAAAAGAGAGAGTAGTTTATAGGAAACATAAACTATTATTTATAACTCCAAGGGAGAATTAATTAGCATTCCACGAAGCCATAGTCAGAGAATACACTACACCAGATGATGGGCTTAAACTGTGAAGATCCTTTGGCAACTTATACATTTCTTATTGGGCTAAGCACCAAAACACATTTAATTACAGGCAAGAGAATCTAAAAAACAAATAATATATAATTACATCCTTGGATTATCATGTTAACCTCTCTTTGTAGATGGTCCCTAACAATCTTGGTGGTCAGAGGATTTTTTTTTTTTTTTTTGTATACATAGATAACACCAGCTCACTCAAAAGTATCTATGTAAGAAAACTAATTCAAAGATACCTGATCATAAAAATAAAAAAAATAAAAAATTCAGTATCATTTCAACA
>Ga0307507_10012492_pt1 | contig 10484 bp, 8 predicted proteins | sample 7_EM_MG_FD_207223 | JGI IMG/M metagenome (GOLD analysis project Ga0307507, IMG submission 207223) | Populus trichocarpa ectomycorrhiza microbial communities from riparian zone in the Pacific Northwest, United States - 7_EM | ecosystem: Host-associated > Plants > Roots > Unclassified | place... | reverse complement strand
AAAAAAAATACTCTTCTAAATGTCATTTCACCCAAACTTCTTCGAGTAATGCAATTTTCTATGGGTATTAAGAGCGGTCGAGGGCGATGACACTGAAGTTTTGTGTTGTTAAAGGTGCTAAAACTTGCTAGGGTGCCAAGGCTTAGTTTTTCCCTTGGGTTACCAACACAGCTTGAGTAAAGACTTGCACCTAATTGATGAATTATTGAGAATATAGTTGGACAGAAGTGCTTGTGGTTACAGGTAGATCTGTCACACATTCTACCCTAAGTGTGTCTTGGTTGTCTTCCATGAAATAACCTAGAAATGTAAAAAATGAGTACTAAGGCGAAACTAATGGTTTTTTTATTATTATTTCCCACAAACAAAGCCAATTAATGATATTTTAAAATTCAAGATGCTTGGGAATAAAGCTTATGTAGTTGGATAATAAGTTGATCATTTAGTTCTTGCAATCTGATCCATTATTTTTAGCCAAAGTAGGTGGTAACTTGGTGTGGGAAGCCAAAACGGGTGGTTACTTGATGTGGAAAGCCAAATATCATTAAAAGGTCTCATTTAGTAGATGTGAGGACTTTCATATGCTTAAGAACTTTTGTAGAGAGGGAGAAAATAATGATATTTTAGAGAAAAAACTTGGAAAATATTTATGCAAATATGTAGAAAATAGAGATTGACAACTTTTATCTAGGTGATTCATGGGGTATTTATAGTTCATAAATCTTGTTCTTTTGTTTGAGTAAAGGGGTTGAAGAGTAATTTTTCCTTCATAACATTAATAAGAGGTAAATATCTCGTACATATATATTAATAAGGGATAAATATCTCCTATACAAATATTAATAGGATGTAAGGGTGGTAGGCCATGCGAGATTTTTTTTATACACCTAAAGTGTAGGGAAAATGAGATCCAAAATCTATTTAGTTAGTAAAAAATCTTTAGGAATTTGCATGAGGTCTAAAAAAATCAGGTTTAAAGTGTTGGGTTTAGACGCGTGTCTCGAGCCCATTAAGGGCAAAAAAAAGCTCAGACTCGTTGCTTGGGAAACTACTAATAAATTGTTGTAAATAATGAAGACTATTTCAAAAGGTTTTTATCTCCCATTGGAAAAATAAAAATTTTATCTAGTGTTTATATAGTGAACTTTGATATGGAAAATGACCAACAAGGAAAAGATAGTGGGCTCATACACATAAAATTGAGCCGAGCAAGAGAAAACCCTCTGATTGCACCCCTGCACGTGCGAGACAACACCTATACTTTCTGAACCTTTTGTCTATTGAAACCATAATTTTTTAAACACTTAGAATTAATTTTCTAACAGTCACAAAATCCTAACAACTATTTTATTTTAAAACTTTTTTAACAACTACAACTCTTTAATTCCCTAACAATTTTTTTATTTTTTAAACTGTTGTAATAACTCTTTAATTTTTTAATTTATTTTCTGCTTTGTTTTTACATGTTAGTAGCCTATATATATCATGCACTCTTATAGTCAAAGTGTGCTAAAAAACCATAGTGTTCTTTTTTTGTGTTTGCAAGGCTTACTAGTATTTCCTTTCAATCTTGGTCTAGCTATTTCTGTAACCCTCATTTTAGAGGAGGAATTTGTTGAATCCTGGATGGTAGTCTTATGTTGAGGAAATATCCTTAAGGATAATGTTCGTATACGCCTTAAGTTATATTTTGTTTTTATTCTTCATTGTATTTTTTTCACAACTAACTTAAGGATATTTGAGTAACATGGATGGAAACACTACTGCCGACAACATTGTTGCCCTTGACAATGTTGTTATTGAGAACTCTGCAGTTATCATCTCTATTGTCGCTAACTTTGCTGCTGCTGCCGCCATTGTGTCATTAGCTAAGCCATTCCTTGATATTTCAAAGATTGAGTTTTTTGGTAGAGAAAACTTCAGAAGATGGCAAGAAAGAATTTTTGGTGTCCTTGACATGCATGAAGTTGTTTGGGTTCTTACCGATCCCAAGACCAATGACAATGTCGAAGCATAGACACATGAGAACAAGGTTTGTAGACACGCCATTTTAAGCACTCTTTCCAATTAGTTGTGTGATTTATATTGCAGCTATAAGGAAGCGAAGGAGATATGGAGCAATATGGTGACAAAGTATACTGTCGAAGATGTGGGAAAACAAAAAATTGTCATTGGAAAATTTTACCAATGGGAAATAGTGGATAATAAAGATATTAAAACTCAAATTAATGAATATCATAGACTGCTAGAGGACATGAAAGCTGAAAATATCAACCTTCTTGAAGGATTCATTGCTGAAATATTGATCGAAAAACTACCCAACTTATAGAGCGACTACAAGAAACAACTCAAGTACAAGCATAGACAATTATCTTTAATTGATCTTATCACCCACATCGTCATTAAAGACACAAATAGAAAGGAGTTGCAAGTTACTAGGAAAAGGGAGATGACCACCAAAGCAAGCTTAGTGGAACGAAGTTCACATTAAAAAATGTATGACCATAAATTTAATAATAATAATAATAAGTCCAATGGTAACATTTTTCCAATATGTTCAAACCCAAACCCAACAATTTTAAGAAAAAGAGAAATTGTTTTGTGTATGGCAAATTTATCCACCATGCACCTCAATGCTGAAATAGAAAAAGAAACAACAATCCTTCTAAAACTAAGGTCAACATGGTTGAAGGAGAAGACATCACTATTGTGGTTGTTTCTCAAGTCAATATGGTAACTAATGAGAAAAATTAGGTGGTAGAATCTGATGCTGCTAGGCATATATGTGCAAATAAAGAATTATTCTCCACTTATACACCTTTTAAGGATGGAGAAAAAGTGGTTTACCTTGGAAACTCAAGAACTACAAATGTTCTTGGTAAAGGCAAAGTCCTGAAATTGACTTCAAGTAAGATGCTGGCTTTGAATGAGGTGTTGCATGTCCCTAATATAAAAGAAAATTTGGTTTATGTGGCTTTGTTGGGAAAATTTAACATTAAAATGTCATTTGAATCTGACAAGATTGTAATGACTAAGAATAATATATTTGTGGGGGAAATGATATTGTAACCATAGACTTTTTATACTCAATATTGCTAATGAAATGAATGTTAATGCATCTTCTTCTGCTTATTTGCTTGACTTTATTGATTTATGACATGCTAGATAAGGACGTGTTAGCTTATCGTATCTTAAGAAAATGAATTCTCTTGGTTTAATTTTTTGTTTAAATTATTTATCTATGAATAAATGTGAAATATGTGTAGAAGCTAAAATTACTAAGAAAATATGTGCATCTATTAAAAGAGAAATTGAATTACTTAGCTTAATATACACAGACTTAGGAGATTTAAAACAGACTATGACTAGAGGATGTATGAAATATTATGTGACCTTCATAGAAGATTTGTCGAGATATACAAAATTTTACCTACTTAGAAGTAAAGATGAAGCTTATAACATGTTCTTATTATAAAAAGCAGAAGTAGAAAATTAACTAAATAAAAAAAATCAAACGAGTTAGATCTAATAGAGGAGGTGAGTATGTTCTTGTTGCATGTATGTGGCGTCGCAACGATTATCCTCCTAGATCGAGAATGGTCGAGAATGGTATGGGTAGAAAGGACAATGAATTCTTGTTCTTTATTAGTAAAAAGACGAAATGAGAGTCGCCACCTAATATTTTGGTCACTAGGAACCCTAACTGGTCTCAGAGTTCGGGTAAGGGGATTGATTGCGTAAAAAAAAGGTTTTAACACCCTTAATACGTCTTACCTAAGATAAGTTGTATTATTTTTTTGTCTGATATGAACTAAAAAAATGTTGTATTTCTAACTGTTGGTCTGTTTATGATTAAAGAAAAGACCTCCCAAGTAAGGAGATTCTTATCTTATCAAATTAGAAACCTAATCGTTATAATGTAAAAAAGAAAAAATCTTTTTATTACTATCACGAATATGTCCTACGTATAACTTTATTATCTCGGATACTAACGAAAAACAAAACAGATTTTTTTGTTGTTTTTCTATTTAATATCAGAAAAACATCTTACATATAAGTTTGTAATCCCACATATTAAAAGGAACAAAAGTAATTTTTTGTTATTTTTTGAAATGTAGGTTAAGTTCTCATGACTTTAATAAACTAGTTATTAAATAAAAAAAACATGCCAAATAAAAAAAAAATATTCTTTTGTGACTTTTTAATATGAGGAAATTGTATTTTTAAGAGACTTGACATATGCAAATTAAAATAAAAATTGTATTTTTGAAGGAAAGAATTTTTGTGTTATTTTTTTGTGCGAGAAACTGATTTGTTTAATATAAAAAAAAAACACCTCGCGTGTATGTCACAATTTCAAATATTAAATATGAAAGGGTGAAAATATGGAGAACTCAAAATTAATTGAAAAAATAATTTAACGACTAAACTATGACCTTGTTAGGCAAAACACAAATAACATGTTTTTATCAAGCTATTTGAATCATGATGTCATTTCAAAATAAATTATCATTTATCGACTCAAAACCAAACAATTCCAAACATCCACAAAAAATTTATTAATGTCACCTACTTTGTTTAAATTTCATGCTAATCCAAATAAATCCATACCGACCTTAACACAACTCATGCGCTAATATGTAACATCCACAAAGTAATCACAACCCTAAAAATAAACTTATAATTCAACACAAGTAATCAAATTATTTCAAAAATCCAAACACAAATCAAACCAAATTAATAGTCCAAACATTACGCAAAATAGTAAGTATTTGATTCCAAAAAAATCACAATGTTATAGCAATTTATCAAAAAATAGTTTGAGTGTATAGATCGACTTTCCAAGGCGTTTATCGAGTAATTAAAGTCATGAGAACTTGGTCTATATTTCAAATCGACCAGCTCGTTCCAACGAACACTGACTTTGAGGAGAAATCCTTTCCTAAATGAAGGTGATGTTATTTTGATCGAAAAAATTAATTTTGTTTCCTTAATAATACGTGGGATTATGAACTTATACGTAAAACATATTTCCTATATTAAATTAAAAAACATCAAAAATATATTTTGTTTTCTGTTGATATATGAGATTATGAACTTATACGTAAGATGTATTCCTGATATTAAGTTAAATGATAGTTCATATTATTTTTATATTGGCGTTAGAATAGTTAGGTTTTTAACCTAATAAGATAAGGATCTCCTTACCGAGGAAGACTTTTCTTCAACCATAAACAAACCAACAGTTAGAAAACATAATATTATTTTAGTTTATATCAGACAGATAAACAATGTAGCTTACCTCATGTAAGGTGTATTATGAGTGCTAATACATTTCCTTTACGCAATCAGTCTCCTTACCTAAACTCCAAGACTAGCTAGGGTTTCTAATAACCAAAATATTGGGTGGCAACTCACATTCCCTCTTTGTACTGATAAAAGATAAGAATTTCTTGTATTTTCTTCCCATACCATTCCCGATCCAGGAAGATGATCGTCACGACGCCGCACACGCGCAACAATTCTAATGAATGATTATTGTGAATAGGAAGGTAAAATACATGAAGTTACTCCACCTTCTTCACCCGAGTTTAATAGGGAAGCCAAAACAAAAAATAGAACTTTAAAAGAAATGATGAATGTTATGCTAGTTAGTTCTTCAACACCTGATAATTTATGGAGTGAAGCTATTTTATTTGTATGTCATTTACAAAATAAAATTCCTTATAAGAAAATTGGTTTAACACCTTATAAATTATGGAAAGATTATTCTCCTAATTTAAAATATCTAAAAGTGTGGGGGTTTCTAGTTAAGGTTATGTTACCTGAACAAAAAGAGACAAAGATAGGTTCAAAAACTTCTGATTGTATGTTTATTGGTTATGCTGAAAATAGTGTTGCATGTATGTTTCTAGTTTTAAAGAGTGATGTGCTAGATTACAATACTATTATTGAAGGAAAAAAATGCAAAATTCTTTGAACACATTTATCCATTAAATGAAAAGATTTCTCATGCACCTATTAATGATAATAAAATTGATGAAACTCACATTAAGGAAGTGAGAAGGAGTAAGAAACAAATGAAAGAAACTTTTTTTTTAAATGATTTTTTCACTTATCTGGTAGATAAGGATCCAGTGACCTACTCCTAAGCTATCTTTTCTTCTGATTTTTTTTTTTGGAAAGAAGTAATTAAAGTTGAAATTGATTCACTTTTATAAAATCAAACTTGGAAGATTGTTGATTTGCCCTCAGGTGCAAAACCTATTGGTTGTATATGGATTTTTAAAAGAAAAATATTTTCCTGATGGTTCTATAGATAAATACAAAGCAAGATTAGCTACAAAATGTTTTACTAAAAACAAATATGGATTATTTTGATATATTTTCACCTGTAATTAGAATTTTTTCAATTCAAGTGTTAATTGTTTTAGCTTCTATTTATCACCTCTTTATACATCAAATGGAAGTTAAAACGTTTTTTTAAATGATGATCTAAAAGAAGAGATATATATGTTACAATCTAAAGGTTGTATAGTTCCTGGTCAAAAGAATAAAGTTTGTAAGTCGAAAAAGTCTTTATATGGCTTAAAGCAAGCTCTTAAACAATGACATGAGAAATTTGATCAAGTTGTTTTAAGTGATGGTTTTTCTTCAGTTAGTGTGGATAAATGTGTGCATATACTATGATGCTAACACTCAATTAAAAAAAATAAAGGTGAACTGGTTTCTCAACTTAAGTATGTTTAGATTATTGGGAGTCTGATGTATTTGATGAACTTCACTCAACTTGATATAGCAGACACTATATGTAGATTGAGTAGATATACATAAAATCTCAATCATAAGCATTGGATGACAATAGTCTGACTAATGAAACATTTGAGAGGTACCATAGACTATGGTATTTTATATAGTGGATTTCTCGTTGTATTAGAAGGATATAACAATGCTAATTGTATTTCAGATTCAAATGAGATTAAATCCACTAATGGCTATATCTTTATTCTTGGTAGTGGTGTAGTGTCTTGGAAATCATCCAAGCAAAGTTTAATCGCTCGATCCACTATATAGTCAACATTTATAGCTTTGGAATCAATATGAAATGAAGCTAGTTGAGGAATTTCTTAACTGAGATTCCAATTGAAATGAAACCAACACCTTCTATATCCATGCATTGTGATTGCCAAGTAGCAATAGCCATTGCTAAGAATAAATCTTTTAATGGTAAAAATTGACATATTCGATGAAGACATGATGTTGTAAAATAACTGTTAAAAATTGAAATCATTTCAATTGATTATGTGAAGTCAGAAATGAATTTGGTCGATCCTCTGACTAAACCACTTGGCAGAAAGATAATATTAGAAACATCAAAAGGAATGAGACTAATGCTTAAGTAAGAAATCAAAATGATGATAACCTAACCAATGTGATTGGAGATCCCATGAATTAGGTTCATATGAGTAATAACATAGTTATTTATGATTTTGTAGCACTATAAAACAAGTCATTTTCTATGATGTGAGAATAATGCTAATCTGCAATTGAAGAGAGGATGAGCTACAAAGTTTTTAATGAGTTCCATGTTCCTTATGAATAGTGTTCTAATTACAATGTACATTTTATAGAATCACCTATATGAGTGTGGAGTGGGGTCGGTCATATAAGATACTAGCAAAATCTCTAGAGCACTCATGAACAACTAGGCACGCGCATGGCCTATTAAGCGCAAAATCGAGTCAAACAACAAAAAATTATGGGGTATAATGTGAATGGTGAGATACCTAACTTACAATAAAAAAAAAATTATTCATAGAAATTAAAAAAGTTTCACCAATAATTTAGTAAGTTAAATCTCATTCTTTAAATGATTTGATTCATAGTCTAAAAGACACTAGAATAGATTAGATACATTATACTCAATAGATAGAAATCCAGCATGTATATTTTTATTTCAAAATTCTTTTGAAATATGTGGGGGATTGTTATAAATAATGAAGATTATTTCAAAATATATTTATCCTACATTGAAAAAATAAAACATTTATCTAATGTTTATATGATGAACTTTGATATGGCATAGTAACCAACAAGGAAATAATAGTGAGCTCGAGCGCATAAGATTGAGTCAAGTAAGAGAAAAATCTTTAATCTCACTATGTGCGCGTAAGATAATACCTATACTTTATGAACCTTTTTGTCTGCTGAAACCATAATTTTTTAAACACTTGGAATTAATTTTCTAATAGTCATAAAATCTTAACAATTCTTTTATTTTAAAACTTTTTTAATTGCTACAACTCTTTAATTCCCTAATACCTCTTTTATTTTTTTTTAACTATTGTGACAACTCTTTAATTTTCTAATTTATTTTATGCCTAGTTATTACATGTTAGTAGCCTATATATACCATGCACTTTTATAGTCAAAATGTGCTGAAAAAATCATAGTATTATTTTTCTATGTTTGCAAAGCTTACTGATATTTTCTTTTGATCTTGGTCTGACTATTTTTTAGAGGAACTTGTTAGATCCTGAAAAATAGACTTGTGTTAAGATCAAAAATATCTTTTAGAATAATGTTTGTATATTTCTTAAGTTATAATTTGTTTATGCTCTTCATTGTATTTTTTTTTACTACCCATTTTAGTTTTGAAATTTTATAGTTATACAAACAAATCCTTAAAGTTGTCTTTTCTCTTACAACCTTCGTAGAACTACATGGGTAACAAGTACGATCCGATGCTTGAATTTAAAAATAAACAACCATGTCATTATTTATCCAAATTAGAAATACTATTACATTATTATTATTATAAAATAAAAATTAAAAAGCATGATATGATAATTTCTTTTTTATTCACTTCCATATTAAATACATATAACGATATATGAAAATATGATAAATGGATAGGGAATGAAAATGATTAAAGTATTTTAGGAGTTAGGATAAATATTTAATAGAAATAAATTACTGATAACTTTCTTTAAATGAAAAACAACAAAAAGATTAATTAAGAATATCCTGCTAGGCCATCGGTTTGGCCCATAAGCTTCATCTCAACTGGCATTATGTTGAGTTGATTGTACCCTGTCAGGTATATTTGCCATGCACCTGAAAGCTGTGTGGTCGAGATATTTATCACAATACAAAAATAATTCTGCTATAAGTTAAACTGTTTAATTTTAATTGAGTGATTCCATATATATATATAACAATCAAAATAATAAGAAAAAAGATTAATCACTTTTTCGTTGTCTAACCATGAAATCAAAAGAAAGAAATAAAACCAAAATAATTTGTTTCCTTTGGAGTGCCTTATATTTATTGATAATTAGACTAATACTGCTGACATTAATTCTTTAACCATGAACTTTCAGCGAAGAGCTTTGGACTACCATATCTAAGTGCTTACCTTGATTCAGTGGGTAGCAACTTCACTCATGGAGCCAACTTTGCAACGGCAGGATCAACCATTAGACCCCAGAATTCAACTCTCCATCAAAGTGGTTTCAGTCCTATTTCCTTGGATGTTCAATGGAACGAATTCTATGATTTTCACCGCAGATCCCAGATTATCCGTAGCCAAGGTATATATATATTTGTCGACACGCATACTGATAATGTCTCTGTGCAGTACCTTTTACATTATTCAATCAAGAACATGAATCCGAGTTAAGTTATTTGGTGCAGGTGGAGTTTATAAGAAATTGTTGCCGAAGGCTGAAGATTTCTCTCATGCTTTGTACACATTCGATATTGGTCAGAATGATCTTACCAGCGGTTATTTCTCGAACATGACCAGCAGTGAAGTTAAAGCATATGTCCCAGATGTGCTCGACCAGTTCAAAAACATTGTTTCGGTTAGTATATTTATGCATCTGCTTGAAGTTAATTTTATCAATTGTTGTTGTGGGGATGATAAAGGAGAGGAGACGTAAAATTAATATGTTTCTAAAACAGTTTTATAATACTTTCAGAAGAAAAAATATAGCGAAACATGTTAGTTTTGTCTCTATTTTTTCTGTCTTTTATATTTCATCTTTTATGTACGAGAGAGTAACGTTATTTGAAGTTTTTAGCATGCAGAATCAGAATTTAAAACTGGTTAATCTAAAATAAGTGTGCTTGGTTGATATTTAAATTCACAGTACATATATGGTCAAGGAGGAAGGAACTTTTGGATTCACAATACAGGTCCATTTGGGTGTCTAGCTTATGTCTTGGAGCGCATTCCAATCTCAGCTGCGGAGGTGGATAAGAGTGGATGTGGGACTCCATTTAATGAAGTGGCTCAATATTTCAATCGTGGATTAAAGAAGGTTGTCTTCCAATTAAGGAAGAAATTACCACTGGCTGCAATAACATATGTTGATGTTTATTCAGTGAAGTACAAACTCATAAGCCAAGCAAGAAAGCACGGTGAGGACAAGTTCAATCAACTCATTCGATATCTTCTGTGTTTCTCGTTTTTATTTTAT
>Ga0307507_10012491_pt1 | contig 10484 bp, 6 predicted proteins | sample 7_EM_MG_FD_207223 | JGI IMG/M metagenome (GOLD analysis project Ga0307507, IMG submission 207223) | Populus trichocarpa ectomycorrhiza microbial communities from riparian zone in the Pacific Northwest, United States - 7_EM | ecosystem: Host-associated > Plants > Roots > Unclassified | place... | reverse complement strand
GATCGCCACGCAAGCACAGAATTTCTTCTCTTTCAGCAGTTCGATTTCCTCTAAAGGGGGTAACGGTTTGCCACACCTTCTTTATCCTTGCTAGCGTATTCTGGGTTTTCCCAATTTATACGGTACTCTAGTCATCAGATATTGTTGCCTTGCATGATATTGCATGAATCTGTTCTCTGCCTGCAGCATGATACCCACGCATATATTTGCCAAGAATGCCTCCGCGAGCCGGATACTGACACGGGTACTAATATTTAGTGAGAGCTCTTGCGAAATACACCTACCGTATGGGCTCGCGGAGGTATCCCTAGCTAATACGGGCGAGCGGGGGTCTCAGAAAGATGCTCTCGCAATGGTACACCGACTTTTAAACTACTCCCTGAAAAGAAAACTGTTTCCAGGATCGCCTCCCCCCCATGATTCCCTACCACTACCTGGGAGATTGATTATTATTTTTTGTGCTTTATTCCGCTGAGTTATTCGGTGGTTAGGTAGCGAAGCTCAAACGCGGTAATCCTTAGGTATTGGTAGATCACCGGTCTAACCTTAGCACCTATAAATATTATCATACTTTTAAGAAATCGATTTTTATGCACAAGCTCCCCATTGACGCAACCTCGTATTTCTGGGAGAATCGTTCCACGTTTCGCTCTTACCGAGCCAATATGATACCGACTCCGTGGCTTTGAGGCTCAATCGCGGCCACCGTGCTTACCTGCATCTGCTCGTGCCCTCCATCGATGACTATGATACACTCAATGTACTCGTCCCAGGCAAGAAGTATTCGAAAAAAAGAGTTTTGGGTTTGTATGTGCGCTTAGATAATCGCAGGGGTCTTGCCATATATTTTTTTAATCCCTTTTTTCGAATACTTCTTGCCTGGGACGAGTGCCGGTATGCCAAACAGGCTAAAAGCATTATTCCCAACAACTTCCCCCTCCTTGCCTACTCTCCACCCTACGGGATCGCTTCCAGCCCTGTGCTGAGGCGCCGGATGCAGAAGGGAGAGATTGAACTATGTTTCATTTGTTTTTATATGCGCAAGTTCTCAATAGCTATTTCCAGATTGGTATGCCTTACATTCGGGAGGCTCTTTGGACTAAAGTCCGGCGTCCTGCAAGCCAGTGCCTGGATCGATATGCCACACCTAAAATCCTTGATTAGCTGCAGACCACCGGGGTACCGGTACCGTATGAGCATCGCAAAGCCCTGTCGGCCTGAAATTTTGCAGGAAGCACTTTCTCATCCGAACTTTCCTATTTAGACTAACATAGTGAAACTAAGGCAACCGAGACAATAGGGCACGAAGAACGCCAACTCACCACAGTCTATCAACCATAGTTTAACCATATAGAGGGCGGCGATTGGTTGGGTAAGTTCAAGAAAATACTCACCAAGTTAGCGCCATTCCGACCTTCATGGTATTTTATCATATGGTAGGTAAGGTAATTCAAAAAAGAAAGATTTGAGTGAGTCGACCATTGATGGGAAAAAGTGGAATTCGTGGGGGTAGCAAAGGCGCAATATTATACGAATAGAGAGGCCCGAACAATACTTCAGATCCTGTTATGAAATAGATTAGGAGTTTGCTCTTATTGAACCGTTTTTTTTCATTTTCATTTTCATTTTTCAATTGATTTCTGTATTTACTGGATAACTTATACCGCACTACCGGCCTGTTGCTTTCCCTTTTTTGTAGGAATGTGTATATGCTGTACTGTACTGTACAGTACTAGTACGTGGGTATACGCGCTATACATTTCCTGCACTTCTAATGATTTCCTTGTGTCTGCGCCTCTAATACTGGTGGTTAGTGCCTCGCTTCTCCTCCCTTCCTTCTTCCACTTTTCATTCTTCCTTCGTTCCTTATGAGCTTCCTTCCTTCCTCCCCCCCCCCTCTTCTTCCTTCCTCGGAACTAAGAGAACATTTCAATAAAAAACCCCTAATCCAATTTATTTTATTTTATTTCGGATAGAAGCAATTCGTACATAACAAGTATGATACGTTAGAATTCTACAGCAGAGGATAGAGGGGGACTGTACTGTATTACAATATCACTCGGGAAAGCAGTTCTATATATAATAGATTGAAAAATCAAAACACTTTTGAAACACCATAACATATCGGGCTCACCATATCCTAACCGTCTCAATTCTATATCGCCACTTCTACGAAAACGCCACGGGGGGGAGAAAGAGCTGCAAAACTCTACTGAATTTTACTAGAATACATATCATAATTCCCGGGATAAGCCCATGGGTTCAGGAAAAACAGAAAAGAAAGAAAGAAAAGGAGTGGAGAAGTGTTTCAGAAAAGGATAATAAGACACCAAGTGGCCGGAAAGGGCTACAATGAGGGGGTGGAAACAGTGCTAATGATGAGATCGGGTGTGAAGAAACTATTGTGAAAGGGGTACATGTATGGTACATTTGCGTAGAGAGGGAATATAGGGAAATCCCTCTTAACTTAGAGACTAAACCAAGTCGGACATTGTGATTGCCTGAGGCCGGAGGAGGGCTAACTTCCTCATATCCCCAGAGCCGGAAGCCATCATGAATGGTGTGCTACCATTTCCGACTTCCTTGTGAGGATCGGCGCCGGCCTGTGTGAGTAGCCTCACCATCTCCACATCACCAAATGCAGTAGCCCACCAGAGTGGTGTTTGTCCTAAAATATTTTCTGGCTTGTCGGGATCAACCCCGTCACATGTGAGCAGTAGCTTTACTGCCCCGTGATTCCCGTGGCAAACAGCACACATGAGCGGTGTATACGATCTCGAATCTACTTGATTTATATCACCGCTTTTCGTTTTTATTAAAGTTGCCACCAGTCCATCGATTCCGAGCTCGGATGCACAGTGTAAACCAGTCAATGGATAACGAGGCCTTGGGTAATAATAGCTCGGCAACCATTTTTTGAAAGATATATGTTTTTCGCATTGGTTTAATAGCTCGAGTGCAAGGGTTTTGGCCCGGTCCGAGAGTTCGATTCTTGCGTGGACCGCCCAATATGAAGACGAATATTCAAGAAAGGGCAAATGTTCAAGGCCCCCAACCTTGTTGGCTGGAAGCCCTTTGACCTGGTCATAATTCAGATAAGCCAAGCAGGTTTCGCCTAATACTTTGTGGGCACCAGACAGGATCCCAGGCCGGGAAAGGTACTCTTGAAGTGTGTCGTGGATTAGCCGGACAACTGATGTCTTTTGGTCAACCATGGTAAGCCCTAAACATGATCCGAGGACTGTATCTTGTAGCCGGATTCTCTCAGGGTCTAGATCTGTCGCCTCCACATCTACTGCCAGAGCATGGCGGAGTTCGTTGATCCGCAATGGCCGCTTCGCATGGGATACCCACATCAGTGCCTCCATCCCGAGCCTTGGCCGGTCACCCTTCTGCTCCTTTATTTGTTGCAGAGTTTGGCTGTACACACTGTCCAGGTCCACGCCAGCCGTAGTCACCTTTTGCAACATCTCCCTCTGCCTCGCTAATCTGGTCTCGGCCGAGATATCGTCCATTTGTAGTGCAACAGGCAGGAGGGACCTTTGGAGAGTGTTAACCAATGACCCAAATTCGTAATAGGGCTACTTCTACTTACTTCTCTAAAACCTTTTCCGACCTTTCTCCCGAGATATCGTCGGTTTTTGGTGCAGCGGGTGGGAGGGATCTTTGCAGAGTGTCAGCCAGTGACCCAAATTTATAATAGGGTTACTCCTACTTACTTCTTCTCCGAAGCCTTTTCCGACTTTCCTCCCGAGATACCTAAGTAATCTTCGAGCCCCAGTGCAATAGGTGAAGACCTTTGGAGAGTGTTAACCAGTTGATCCAAATATGTAATAGGGTTACTCCTACTTCTCCTCTGAAGCCTTTTCCGACCTTCCTCCCGAGACATCGTCGGTTTTTAGTGTAGCGGGTGGGGACCTTTGCAGAGTGTTAACCAGTGACCCAAATTTATAGTAGAATTACTCCTACTTACTCTTCCCCCAAAGCCTCTCCCCACATTCCTTCAAAGAGATCGAAGGTATCTTGGGGTTCCGGTGCAATGGGTGAAGACCTTTGCTGATGATCAAGACGGTCGCTGGATAAATTGTTCCCCATAGACGATGTATTATGGTAATGGAAGTTAAAGTGCGGTAGCAAGGGAGATTTCCGTGTAGCAGTAGGGGAATATATCGAGGAGGTAAATAGGTGTCTCCTTATTATGGGGGGGACTCGGTATGTTTTTTATAGTTTTTGCCGGAAACAGAGCAGTCACACCGCGCTATCCCAAATCTCCACAATCTAGAAACCGCACTATCCCGTACAGTATTATAAAATTTTTGTGACTTCTAAATATCTTGACACCTGGAGCCTGGGATTTTTGGTATCGCCTTCCGGACGCTAGATATGGTAGACGGATGTTAAATATTAGTAGTAGTTTTATGCATCCTGTGCTCCATACCTGGAAACCGGGAAACCATTTGCTATTGTACTATCTGAGATTTTGGCGCGGCGGGCTTTGAGAATTTGGTAGATATCTAACCCTACTGGTCAGAGAGGATATTCAGATCGAGTGAGGGGTAGGGAAACCTAGTGAACAGTACTCGAGTAGGAGGTTGTTGAAGTGGTGTTCAGCCTATGAGCATGGAGCTAGCATCGTATACCCTACTCGTATCAGGCTGGACTACTCCATCAATAAAGTTCTTATTTCAAGATAGCCTGGGATTTTTGGCATCGCCTTGCATACACTAGACTAGGAATATTCCGCTCGAGACCTCGAGGGTTCGTATCATACAATACCTTCCCCGATAGGGCTTGGCTGATTGTGTACTACTAAAGGCTAGTATCTTCTATCGGGTTAGCCCGTTATAAGAAGGATGCGTAAATTATTTGCAGAAAATGTGATGCTGACAACTCTTCATCTCTATTGACTGAACCAAGTGGGACTCCAATATTCATCATGTGCTATCCTGTGTCCTAAAATCACATTAGGATTACGGGTCGGAACCTTGGGCACCAGGAGGATGCGAACTTTTAGTCATCCAAGAAAAGTGCTATAGGTTTCTCTATTTAAAAAAACACCATACGCAGTCTATCTATCATTCGGGGGAGAGGGAAGGAAGAAAACAAAGAAAGAAAAAAACTACACAAGAGAGAATAAAATATGTAAAAATTTACAGAGGGAATTAAATATGACAAAGTGAAATCTACAAACTATATTCAACTTTCCCCCAACAATAGAAATTTCACCACCTCCACGGATCAAACTCTACGGAACTTTGTAAACAGGAGCTCATTAATCCTCACCTGGCCCAAGAAAATAGCTAAAAAGGCCTAGGAGAGTATGACATATATCTGCATTCCCATCTCATGGGATCCCCCCCGTCGGTACAGGGTGATTTCCAAGTGCATCACAGAGAGTAACACGCCTGTAAAGGGAAGGGGACGGCGGTCATTCCACGAGGCGGCGCCCCTTAGGGCTTAACCGTACAGGGGAACCGCTTTGCGGGACTGTAGCAGTGCTATCACCCTCCCATGTCCACTCTGAGCGGCATACCAGAAGGGCGTTTGGCCCTATTTATCTGGCCTGTCGGGGTCGACCTCTCCCCGTTCAAGTAGTGTTTTCATCACTCCCTCGTGTCTATTCCGAGCCGCATGCAAGAGGGGTGTTTGGCCGTCGTTATCTGGCCTATCGGGATTGACCTCTTCCCGTCCGAGGAGTATTTTCACCACCCCCTCATGTCCATTCCGAGCAGCATCCGAGAGTGGTGTTCGGCCCCATTTATCCGGCCTGTCGGGGTCGACCTCTTCCCGCCCGAGTAGTATCTTTACTACTCTCTCATGTTTGTTCTGAGCGGCATACGAGAGCGGTGCTTGGCCGTCATCATCTGGCTCATCGGAATTGACCTCTTCCCGTCCGAGGAGTATTTTCACCACTTCCTCGTGTCCATTCCGAGCGGCATCAGAGAGCGGTGTTCGGCCCCATTTATCTGTCTTGTCGGGGTCGACCTCTTCCCGCCCGAGTAGTATTTTCACCACTCCCTCATGTCCATTCCGAGCGGCACCCGAGAGCGGTGTTAGGCCGTTATCATCTGACCTACCGGGGTTGACCTCTTCCCGCCCGAGGAGTATTTTCACCACTTCCTCATGTCCATTCCAAGCCGCATGCGAGAGCGGTGTTTGGCCGTCATTATCTGGTTTGTCGGGATTGACCTCTTCCCGCCAGAGCAATATTTTCACCACTTCGTCATGTCCACTCAGAGCGGCATGCGAGAGCGGTGTTTGGCCGTCATTGTTTGGCTTGTCAGGGTAGATCTCTCTCCGCTCGAGCAGTATTTTCACCACTCCCTCATGTCCATTCCGAGCAGCCCATGCAATTGGTCCAAAACCAAAAAAATCTCCTTCATTGATATCATAACGTTCCATCTCGATCAAACCAGCTACAACCTCAACAATTCCAAAGAACGATGCGCAATGTAGTCCACTGAACGGGGAGAGAGTACCAAAACTCCAAAGAGGAAATCTTTTTACTTGTGCTAAAAGTGATCTGGTTGATATCTGGCCATAATTCTCTCTTAATAGCTCCAGCGCAAGTGATCTCCCACAGTCCGAGAGCTCCCTTTTTGCATGCACTCCCCAATATGCTGAACAATATTTTAGAAAGGGTGCGCTCCGAATATCAGGAGGGGAAGTCGAAAGGGCTTTGACCTGTTGGGAATTCAGATAAGTCAAGCAGATTTCGGCTATTGCCGAGTGAGGTTTACTGAATATATCGGGACGAGAGGAAAGGTACTCCTGGAGAGTAAAGTGGATCAATCGCACAGTTGATGCTTCCTTATCCACAGTAATAAGCCCCTGACAGCAGTTCACCAATGTCGGCATCGAAGGGATGTTGCCAACATCGAAATCCGTGGAGCCCACCTGAACTGCTAGGGCGTGGCAGAGCTCATCCGCTGACAACGGCCGTTCGGCATGGCTGATCCACATCAGCGCTGCCATCCCGAGTCTCGACTTGTCCCCATCTTGCGCCTTTATCCGCTCGATCGTCGCACCGTAAACATCTCCCAATTCCAATCCATTCGTCATTTTGCTTAACTTTTCTCGTCTTCGGGAGATTGTTGATTCGTGTAAGATTGCATTGATATTTAAAGAAACTAGTAGAAACCTAAATGTATATCTATTAGCGAATTGTGTGTGGCGGGATTCCCTGCAGGGTTGCCACTACGTACATTTCTGACATCTTTTCGGGAATCTTTTCCAGAATGTCTGCTTCTAGACTCTCATCCATGGCGTCTGGGGTTTCATCCTCGTCTAGTCTAAGACGAAGGTATTCCATGATATCATCTTTGCTGGGCCCTACCGACACACTTATCACTCGTCCAGCAAGACGCTTTTCCACGTCTGCCCGAACATGAGGCCTTCCAATTATGAATATTCGTCTGCGTGGTGACTTTTCCAGGATTTGCTGTAGCGAACTAAGGAGCTTGACTCGATTCGTTGCCGCACATTCGTCCAAAGCGTCTATGCATACAAATGTGCGCAGTGAGGACGTGATGGTCTGTAGCATCTTCACGATATCCGGTAGTCGCGGTCCTCGCCCACCGATAGCCATTTTCTGCTCTTGAAAGGCCTGTGCTATTTCCTCCGGAACCTTCTCCATTCCGCCAACAACCTGTCTCAGCAAGGAACCCAGAATACTGGCCACAGACTGCTCCTTTCGCGCTGCGAAGTCTAGGTAGAAGCATGTAACAGCTGTATTTTGTCCCCTAGACTGATCACACAACCTGTCCACTACAAGTGAACTGATGTCGTGGCCTGTCAGCACTGACTTCCTTTCTTTTCTCCATGAATAATTCTCGTTTACCTGATAAATGTCTTCCCGACCCCCGGACCTCCATAACAAAACAAGACTGCCTTATCACCTTCACCTTCACCACTCCACTCATGCCAGCTTCTGAATTCTTCAGTCTGCAAAAGCCATTTCCCAACATTATCGACGCGGCGCTCTTGGATGTCCCGATGCCGTAGCTTGGGCTCTAGGGGTGATAACCAGGCTAGGAGTTGAGACCGATCATCCGCAACAACATAGTTATTCTGCACCTTATTAAAAGAGTTCGTATTACCGGAGAAAGGGCTATTATCGATGGTATATTGAGACATCTTCGGCTTTTTGCTGTTTAAATCGTTATAGAGTTGTTGAGTATGGTCGATTAATGATATTCTCCAGAGCTGAGGAAAAGCGGAGCCAGCTAAGGAAAAGCGGGGTCTTCTGGCATTAAAGTAGCGTTGCACACACCACTTCCCGGAATACAGAAGAAAGCTGTAGTGCCCTTGAAACGGCCATTCACAAAAGCCCCCCAAGCGCGGGTGGCAGAACAAGCTCAAGTAAATCCATACGTAACCGGTCCCTGCCTAGGTGGCCGGCGCCGCGAAAAAAAAAATCCTTGGTGGGGGCTGGGAACATCATCGCAAGTGATGGAAGCGAGGGTTTCAACTTAAGATATACAAGTACTGTACAGTAGAAGGCTTCCCCACTCTATATAGAAGCTCTTTCACGATATAAATGGCCGCTAAAGCTACAAATAAAGGTCACTATTTCTCTCAAAAGCTCGGTACCCAAGGTAAATAATAGTAGCCTTACACGATGCGAACGATAATTTAGTCAGTTATGAAATCGTAATGGTCTTTCTTTACAAAGAACCTCAGGTTACCACCCGATACCTCACTTTCGGTCACGTATCCCACACTAATATTACTCTCAGATCTCGCAGGATCAATTGGACTAGAAGAGAAATGGTCTCTAGATCCTTACCCACTTATGCTGCCATAGGAAACCCTTTTGGGGATGTGAAAAGCCGCAGGGCCAACAGCGAAGTCAATTGAAAAATAGCATAGCAAGTTCAGTCTGATGTGTCTAAATATTGGAAGGCTCTTGCTCGCAACTATGGAATGTTCTATAATAGTAAATACAAGCACTACTTCTATCCGAGAGTGTTCTCGAACAGGATACTACAGCGAAAGACAATTGGCCGGCGAAACCTCTCATTAGTATGACTTACCTTCCCTCTCCGCGTGGGCACAGAGAACTCAATACACAGTCCTACAAGCAAGGATAAAATACCTCTTTCTACGGGCGGCAGCCAATCTTTACCATTTCTAGTAGATTTCGTTACTTACATCCGTTACCAATTGCAATATGCGCTATTTTGAGAAGTGTTAAAGTCAATTTAATAGAGACATATTATGACGCTATAATACGTGAATTGGAAAAGGCAAAAAAAAAAGAGAAAGGAGAAGATTAGGTAAAAGCTCATAACTATCTACCTTTTGGAGGAAGGGGGAGTGGCATATCTACGCCAATATACGGGGGTAAAAAAAAATAAGAGAACTGAAGAGGAGCAGAAAGAGACAAAGAGACAAAGGAGCACGGCAGAGTCTTTCGCCAGCGATGGCGCAAATATTATCAGTGCTGGATGAGGTATTGTGAGTGTTTATGGCAAGTGTGTTGTGAACGTTTGGCAGAGGGAAGAAGAGAAGGAGCATAGAGGTGGGTATTGATACCCTTAAGGGGAATTGCTATAGTCTTCAGGCAGTCTCTTCAGGCTTACACCTATCATATAGGTTTACATTAGTGGACAATGGGCGATGATGGCGACCGTATTGTTTGGATTGGGATACTTGGAATAGCGTAAGCACTTTAGACACTAAGTGGCAGGCTTTGGCTTAGAAGTCGGGAAGGTTATCCATACATATTGCTTTCGCCGGGAGGGAAAGAGCGAGAGAAAGATATTGCATAACCTGCGACGATACGATTTTTCTCCCCTCCTCCCACCTTAGCACCAGCCTGAAACTACTCTCCTATATACTTAGGCAGGTGTGCACTACAAGGCATATCCCAGGTGGAGAAACGGGAGCAAAGAAAGCATAATCGACATTCTTGAAAGGGGATCGCCCGGGGTATCTGCATAATTGAAAGGGTTTAAGATTCGACCAGTCTTCTTAATCTCAGACACTCAGGAACAACTCAAAACTTCTCGCTAGTTCCCTTTATGACTCATACAATCACCCACGCACGGAAGCCCCCACTATCCGGAAACCTTAAGCATGGCGTGATATCTGTAAAATCCTTTTGGAGGGTCCTTCCATATCTACTATAGTATGGTCGACCGCAGGTAGCACGTCAACTGGTGATGTGGCGGGTGACGTGGCGAGTGAGGCCGCGTGAACCCAAGAAATCGGTGACCGGTTCTTTATTGTATAAATGCCGGGCATACCCCCCAAGTTTCTCCCTCAATCAACTCAGTTGTTACAACAAATTTTGTTGGAAATATTACTTCAGTGTGATGTGTGGTACAGATGTGTTCGGCCAGAGGCCAGGCTACTTGGGACATGGGAAACTAGGAAGTAACTCGAGTCATGTTGATGTATGATGATACTGCGGATGGCTATAAGTACCGCAGTCTTAGGTGCGTCTATAGGCGATCAAGCAAGATAGAATCTATCTCTTT
>Ga0307507_10012489_pt1 | contig 10486 bp, 16 predicted proteins | sample 7_EM_MG_FD_207223 | JGI IMG/M metagenome (GOLD analysis project Ga0307507, IMG submission 207223) | Populus trichocarpa ectomycorrhiza microbial communities from riparian zone in the Pacific Northwest, United States - 7_EM | ecosystem: Host-associated > Plants > Roots > Unclassified | place... | reverse complement strand
AGAAGGGAGGGATAGGGAAGGGGAGGGGCAGGGAGAAGGGAGGGACAGGGAGAAGGGAGGGACAGGGAGAAGGGAGGGACAGGGAGAAGGGAGGGACAGGGAAGGGGGAGGGACAGGGAATGGTGGGCATCATCGCCATTGGTGAGTGGCGGATGCTTGTTGCCGTTGGTGGGTGGTGGGCGCTTGTCACTGTTGGTGGGTGGTGGGTGCTTGTCGCTGTTGGTGGGTGGTGGGTGCTCGTCGCTGTTGGTGGGTGGTGGTGTTGGGTGTTCATCGCTGTTGGTGTATGGTGGTGGTGGGTCCTCATTGCCGTTCAGCAGTGGTGGTGGTGGTGGGTTCTGAGTGGTACCTACCACTTTTATGATAAAATACAGGCAAGTGCCTGCACAACTTTTTGGACACTGCCTGGTGTTATTATGAAATGAGAAAGACAGGGCAAACCTTATGAAATGTGTTTCATTTCTTGCCAGATCATTTCATATGTATTTCATTTCTTCCCTAAGGTTTTTCATAGTCATTTCTTTCTCTCTAACCATTCATTTCATTCCCCCTCAGTTCTATTTCATTCCTATTTCATTCCTACCTAGTCAGTCCTTTCATTGTTTGCCTAGCTCTGTTTCTTATCTATTTCATTTCTAGCTACCAATTTCATTGCCTTCCCAGGAATATTTCATTTCTGTTTCATTTCTATTTCATTCCTACCCATCTACTAATTTTATTGCCTGCCTAGAAATATTTCATTTCTATTTTATTGCCTGCCCAGGAATATTTCATTTCTATTTCATTCCTACCCAGCTACCAATTCATTGCCTGCCCAAGAATATTTCATGTCTATTTCATTCCTACCCAGCTACCAATTTCATTGCCTCCCCAGGAATATTTCATTTCTATTTCATTCCTACCCAGCTACTCATTTTATTGCCTGCCTAGGAATATTTCATTCCTACCCAGCTACCAATTTCATTGCCTGCCCACGAATATTTCATTTCTATTTCATTCCTACCCAGCTACCAATTTCATTGCCTCCCCAGGAATATTTCATTTCTATTTCATTCCTACCCAGCTACTCATTTTATTGCCTGCCTACGAATATTTCATTTCTACTTCATTCCTATTTCATTCCTACCCAGCTACTCATTTTATTGCCTGCCTAGGAATATTTCATTTCTATTTCATTCCTACCCAGCTAACAATTTCATTGCCTGCCTAGGAATATTTCATTTCTATTTCATTCCTACCCAGCTATCAATTTCATTGCCTGCCTAGGAATATTTCATTTCTATTTCATTCCTATTTCATTCCTACCCTGCTACCAATTTCATTGCCTGCCTGAGAATATTTCATTCCTACCCAACTACTCATTTTATTGCCTGCCGAGGAATATTTCTTTTCTATTTCATTTTCTACCTTGCAATATTTCATAGCATTTCATTCCTTAACCACATTTTATTGCACATGAACTTGTTGTATGACATAATGAATAGCACGTGATTCAATTCAGAACTATATACAAAGGCTTTCAAGTTGGAACACAGCAAGGCTACATACGAAGGCAAAAGGTATTAGTAGTAACTATAAGGAGCTCACAACACAGGAAATATCTACACTGATGAGAAGATTTGATGATACGCAACAGCATATAAACAAGCAATAATGAGGGAAATCAATGATGGCTATAGAAAGCAATGTTCGTCAATGAGATGAACAACTATCGATGACAGGACATACCTCTGTTTCTCCTTGGGCTGACCTTCCACCTCCTCATTGCTACCCCCATCCTCATGGGATCATTTCTTGGGGGATGATGAAATGGATTCTGAGGCAATCAACATTTGCTCAATGACCCAAGAGAGGTCATCAACAGCTGCCAAGCATTCACATCACCTTTATTTTGCTGAGCTTTGATCCACCACAATAGCCCCATAACCACAACATAAATACCCGCAGTTCCTCCCTTTCTCAGTCCAGTCCAGGATTTGTCCTTCGGAGGGTCACGAACAAGGTTAAGTGGGCCATCAGCACTTTGGAATAGCCGCCAAGCAGGCTGCATCCCACCCCACCACTCTGTGAAGCAAACACCATATGCACTCGGGTTGATGAAAGGCACAATGTCCTTCTTTTTGCTCTTGATCCAATCCGAAACCTCCCATGGGCGAGATTGAACCGAGAGGTGCTAATCATCATAGGAACACATAAGTTCATATATGGAGATTGATCACATAGTACTTACTCCATTTACAGGATGACCCATCTTCTCAAATGTGACAAATTTTGTCACCAAATCCTGCCATTCCCGATCAGCCGCAACCCCACGTAAGTAACCTATCATCTTAGTGAGGTACGTCGGAAGATCCACATCATCGGCCATAATAACATCTGAGTCGCCGACGGTTGCACTTCCAGTTGGCTGCTGAAGGGAGTCCACAGGTTGATTGGCAGGACCGACAACTGAGTTGCCAGATGAATCACCAATGAAATCGAGGCCCGAGTGAGCGAGGGAAGGGGATTGGGCAGAATCCGAGTTAACACACATGCGTACAGAATCTGGGTTGGCAACACGAGTAGAGGCAGAATCGACAACGGTTTTGTTGGCTGGGGCGTTACTGCGGGAACTGGTCGTATACAGCGAGATGTCTTGAGTAGGGTTGGTAGAGTTCTGCGCGTTGTCAGTGTGAACTACCACGGGTGTTACAGGATTTGGGGGCTCGTTGGCACCAACGACCCTCTCCACTGCTGCTGAGGTGGACGTGGGGACAAGAGTTGGGATGATGGATGAGCTAAAGAAAGGCGTCGTGAGTATAAGAACTGTCACAAAGGTCACAGTAAGGCTGACTTCGATTTGTTTCTTATTGATTCATGTCGAATCACTGCTTTGCCTTTTGGTTTGGCTTTCTTCTTCATTACTGACTTCTTTGGTCCTGCCATCCGTTTCAGTTCTTCGAGCACTGGATACTGTTCGTCCAACTTGGCAAGTTCCAGTTTGAGTGCTGCGATGTTCTTGGCTTTGGTTCTTTCGTATTCACTCAGCCCCTTCGATTTCAACCCCATTTCAATCGCATCACCATCTCCTTTTGCATCGTAATCACCAGCAACATTGGTTCCTAGGAATTTAACCGCATCATCTGTAGTTGATTGGTCTTCTTCATTACCCTCCTTGTTTTTTGCCTTCCACTCTTCATCGGAAACCTCATCCCCCTCAGGATCTTCTTTCACAAGGCTACTACGTGCAGAACAATCCTCGGGAGCTGTAATGAACGTAGATTCGTCATTCTCACTGTAACTCTCTTACTGTGGTACTCACAAAATGATGATTGAAGGAACCTTTCAAATGGAAAAAGGAGGGATTCGTTGTATTCCTTCTTCCCCAGGAACTTCTCAAAAGTCTCGCCAGCTTTCGTTTTTCTGGTATGTGACCTGTACACTATGTGAGCTTCACGTATACTCATTTTTATGTAGATTGACCTACAAGTACGTTACAACCTTGCCACTGTTTTCAGGTAAAGGGCCACCCACGAGGATACTGATTTGCCACCCAGTCTGTTTCATGAGAGACTCGCCTATTGTTGCCGCACTAGTTTATGTAAGTCAGGTTCCTTTAAACATATAGCAGATGATACTTACGCCTGGAAATCAACATTGCTTTCAGCATTTTCGTTAACTAAGCCTATGGGGCTGTTGTCACGATGGCTCATTCGATACTCATTGCACTTCGCTTTCATCTTGTTGGTCTCTTGATTATATTTTTCTTTCATAAACTCAACCATCATTTGGAAACGAGTCTTTGGAGGTTTAGGTTCGTCCGGATGCTTGGAAAGCCACTCTGTTCGGTAGGTATCCCATAACCCCTGGATGACTGACTTCCATTGGTTCTGGTACGTCAATGCATGATACGCCTGCCAGAGCTGAAGCATCTTTGGCTTTGTTTTGACATTCAGGATGCCATGAGGCCCCCTGCTCGAAGTGACATTTCTGCTATTATTGTGGAACAAACCACGGACACGCTACATCAGGCAAGTCAGCATGCTATTTGGGCATAACCAGTGACCAAGTACCTTGTCATATGTGTCACATTTATTCTTCATCGCAAGCTCAACTGAACCAGCTTTAGCAATTTCTTCTGGCAATACCGGAGGTACTGGCCATTTATCATGGAATTCCTTGACAATGTCGGGAAAGAATTCTATTGCGGCCGCCTTCCTCTGATTTACTTCGATGAACAGAGCTTTGCGCGCCTCTAGCCAATTGTGCTGATCTTCAGTGGTCCAGGTAGCATGAGTCATGCTGAGTGAGTTGAGAAAGAATAGGGTTGGGATAAAAGTTGTAAGTAAGGGAGTAAGGTTGCTACGTGGTACAGGGTGTCAATCACTGAAATTGTTTGTGATTTAATTTTGGTATGTTTGCGCTTTCGTTGGGGAAAATTTTCAACTTACCACGTCACCCCCAGCACGAAATGGCCAAAGGAAGAAAAGGCATGTTCGCTCTGAATTGTTCGTCGAGTCTCTGACATTGTTTACAGATCTAACTCATACCAACCCATCAAGGTCTCAAGTGAACGCCAGTACACCACCTCTGATCAACTGGAGCACAAAGCCCAAAGGAGATAATCGCGAAACTGACACTCTAGATGGTTCACAAGGACCTTCCAGCACTGCTATGGCCCAGGCCGAGTCTGCGACAGATGACTCAGGCGATGCTCACCAGCTCCAACTGCTTTTGCATCACCTTAGCCACTCCACTCATGCTGTGTCCAGGAGGACTGTCAACAACCAGCAGGATAGTGCTGAATCTCTTGCAGTTGAATCCAACGGTGTCGATATCCCGGTTGCCACCTCAAATCCAATGGGACAGCAGGATGAACATCGTTCCTCGAACGAGTCCTTCGAGTTGTTGGGATTGACAGGTGCATTCTCACATCTCGTCACCTTTATTAATCCTGCACGGCTTGTGCCGCTTGTACCGCGTGCGCCACCCAGTTTTCCACCATATTCTTCGACCTATCAGCAATTGCTCAACATGAAATATTATGTCGTAGTTAAGGGAAAGTGCACTGGCATATACTATGGAAAGTGGTATGTTTGTATAAATTTTTAAAATCTAGCACTCCCTTACTAACAGTTTACTCATTAAGGGATGATATAAGGTGTCTCACTGACTATGTCCCAGGTGCCCATTACAAATCGTTCAGGACTCTTGAACAAGCCACTGCATTTTACTTGGATGCTAAACGTAGCGGGAAAGTGGAGTATGTGCATAACCCAGGAGATGTGGCAAGGTTTGGACCGGATGAGGATGCTATTCAGTAGATCAGTTCTGTTGTTATTTGACTTATGGCTCGTAGAAACAGTGGAAGGTTTAGTTTAGAAATTCTCATTCATTTGACCCAGCTCCAGAATTGTTGAATATATTGTGTTTCTGCCACTTTCAATGATTTGACGACTATTCAAAAAGCACAGGAGAATGGCTTCTCTAGTCAAATTTAACAATTCAAGAGTTATGATGGTCTCTTGGATTGAATTGAGCGGTTCAAGTCAGTCACTTGTGATGGCGAAAAATCTATTTGGACTCGGTCTGGAATTTCGAAGCGGCTCTAATTAACAACTATTGAATATAATAATCAAACATAGAAATGAATCTACAGAATTCAACTCAGTGCTGACATGCCGTATAAACAATCTAATATAAACTTTGAATGCATAAGTGTTTGAGTTGAAAAATCCAGGTACTCGTTTGTCGCGAACCTTGTGAATATAATAATCAAACATAGAAATGAATCTACAGAATTCAACTCAGTGCTGACATGCCATATAAACAATCTAATATAAACTTTGAATGCATAAGTGTTTGAGTTGAAAAATCCAGGTACTTGTTTGTCACGAACCTTGAGAAATGTAGATAGATAAATTATGAACAATGGTTGAGGCCTTTAGAAATACCTGCAATTCTTTAACAGTCCTTAAAGTAGCTTCCTTAATTTCCGGTATAGACCAGAAGCGAAAACGAAAATATGTTCCTGTAAGATATAGATAGTGATAACGGAATATTGCTCTGGATTTTCGTTTCTGGTTTTCGCTGCCGAACCAATTCCGGCTACTTTTAAATTGAAGATTATTACACCTACTGTATTTATCTGTATTTAAAAAATTGCTGGCCATGATATCAAACTATAAGAGCATTTGCTGCAGATCAACTTTCAACTCGCCCAAAACTCGCCAGCCTTGGGAGAGGTGCATGTTTGTATGTGTATATATACCAGCAACTTGGTTGAGTCACGCATTATGAGCCCCTGAAATCTTATGAGTATGCATTACCTCGGCTACAAACAACGGCTGCTCATAAAAATAGTGTTAAGGGAAGCTAACATACCTTGTGATTACATCCCTCAACCTTTTGGAGATTCAAGCTTCTTCCCCCATTGTTTTATGTAGGCATGAAACGGAAGATATTGTATTGTTTATGATTGTTTCCCTGCCTATTATTTAATTACAAATTGAAAATGTAGCTGGCACTTGGCTGGGACTCCGGCTAGATAACGGACTGGCATCTGACCTTATGTTGTGTGAGCCAGATTTTCATTTTTGCTTCTGGTACATACTCCTTAATTTCAGAGTCATAGCTTGTCTTCTGCAGTTTATGCATTGAGATCAATATGGGTGGGGTGATAATGATATTCTAAATATGGTATATTTTCATAGACTCTCGTTTGTGTACTTAAACAGCTCCTCATGTCTAAGTGGTCAAACTCATCTCAAAACTCATCTCAAGCCAAACAAACTCGCTTACCTACTGGATTTCAACTTGTGTGCCCCATCCCTCCGAGTTCTCAACCAACCTCTTCATCCCATTCCTCATTGTTTGTCACCATCAGCACCAACTCTTGCCAATGTGGTGTCTTGACGGGCAAGAACCGTCTCCTACCTTCTGCCGTCAGACTGTCTGAACCACCCTCGGGCTTGATTTCAGATCCACAACCTGCGGCCACTGATGATCTTGAAGGGCAGAGTGGCACACAAGTGGAGGTGGGAGAAATGTTGGCACCAGAGACCGATGCCATTGCTAAACCCAAGAGAAAGAGATATACGACAAATTCAGTAAGTAATTGACTGAATTTCTGCCTTAAATGCTTACTGAGTTAATTTTCCTAGGATCACCTCACAGAATGGCTCAAATTTAGAGAGACGTTCCTAGATGAAGTGTTGCGGCATGACGGTTTGGGTAGTTTCTTCAGCCACACAAGCTGTTCAAAGTGTGGGGAACATGACAGTGTCTTCAAGTGCAAGGACTGTGGCGACAGAAGCATGCTCAAGTGCTTAAATTGAACCCTTGGTGTACATCAGATGCTTCCTTTGCATTGCGTTGAGGTAAGCATGCCTGTCACCTGATGCGAACTAGTCAGCTGATTGTGTAAACAGAGGTGGAATGGCTCGTTTTTTGAAAAGGCCACGCTGCAGAGCCTTGGTCTTTGCTATCAACTTGGGCATTCTGGGGAACCTTGCCCTTGTCCTCAGGCAGGCCCCAAGAACTTCGTTATCTTCAACATCTCGGGACTGCATCATCTCACAATTGACTACTGTCAATGCGGAAACGAGCCTTTGTCCAGTTGGGTTCAACTACTACGAGAGAGATGGTTTCCAGCGACGCTTTCGCATCCACAAACAGTTTTCACCTTCGATTGCCTTGAAATGTTTCATGAACTCACATTACAAGGGAAAACCAACTTGTATGACTACTATTATACTCTCCTCCAACGATCTGACAACACCAACTTATCCACTCCAGTTGTACATCAAATTACCTTCTTTTCTTTGTCACCCATTCTGATTTCAGTTTAGTATCGATATTCCGAGATTCACCGTGTATTTCGAATGTGGAGGAATTTGATGACCCTCAAACAATCTGGTCGTGGTCACGATCCTCAAGGAGTTGCTGGGACATCTCAAGGAGAGTTGATGGTCGAATGTCCAGCTTGCCCTCATCCTAAACGGAACCTTCCTGATGATTGGGAAAAGGCAGGGCCTCTGTTGTGAGTTTCATTGATTGTTTTCGGTCTGTTGTCTTGCTAAGATTTGAGCAGATTCTTGTATGCTCTCTTTATCGCTGTTGACGGTAACTTTAAACTCAAGGGCAAAGAGCGACACCTCAAAGACATAGAACTAATGCCTGGATGGGGGGCTTATGTCCCGGAGTCTGAGTACCAGGGCCATATTGCAAATTATGTGGATGAACTGGAGGTCAGTGCTAATATTTTTTTGACTTCGATCGCTTATTAGATTATTGACAGATTAACACTTGCGAGTCTCAACACAATGCTCTCGTTCGTGCCAGTACTCGATCAACAGCCGGATATGCAGTATCGGGTGCTGTTTTGGTTATCTGTTTGAGGCACTGCCTGATATGCAAAAACAGAGCGGGTGATCTCAAGAAGGGTGAAAAGTGAGTTCCACTTCAAATCTCTCTCCTTCAATTACTAACAATCACCAGCAGGTACTGTTGTGTTGATTTTATTGTGCTTGCCACGTTGGTGGGCATAGCGCTCCTCCGCATCGTCATCACATACGATATTATTTGCCAATGGTTGAAGAACTTTCAAAAACGCATGGAGGACTTCCCCGAACACATGTGAATCCCTGAATTGACCCAGGTTGACGTGGCGATCCCTGGGTGGCACATCAATGGACATGGTGATACCTGTCGGAGTAACTTTAACCTCAGCTACATGGAGGGTGCCGGACGGACTGTAGGTGAAGATATTGAAACAACTTGGGCAGGGACGAACCAGTTGGCCCCTAGTGTTCGGGAGATGCGTCCAGCGGTGAGGCACGACACCTTAAACGATCAGTGGAACGGGTGGAATTTCAGAAAGATTGTCGGGTTTCGTACGTCTTTTTTCTTATGTTTAATCTTTATACATATTTATACTAGTTTGGTACCAGGTTCCTTGTTCTTAAAACACCTCAAGGAGGCGTCCAAAATGAGTGCTCAACAGGCTGATGTTTTCAACCAGTTTTCAGCCACATTCAGTCCCACCACCGTTAAAAAGTGGGAAGCCATGGTGGTCGCATGGAACACCAAACAAAAGGCTCCAAACCCATATCAGGAACCACATAGTGGTAAGATTTTATGTTCTAGGCAACTCATGGCTTTGTTATCTAATATTATTTAAGGAACGACACTACAAGATGTTCATTTATTGTTAGCTAAGGAGGAAGCAGCACAGGTTGCGCTTGGTCGACTTCCTCGTCACAAGATTAGTCCGTCGGCATTTCTATTGATCGGCTTCGATCTGGAGGACAGCCAGTGAGTAAAATGTCCATAATTGTTTGAATTATCATTCTTATTGTGGGTAGGTATATTCTTTGTCGCGAAGTCAGTGAGAATAAAGGTTTACGGACAAGCAAGCAGCTCGTGTATCTTCAAGACAAGCAGAATGCCTTATACCATCTTATTCAAACCTGGCGGGAAGTTCAACTGGTGTATATGCCTCACGTGGCCATGCTCATTTTGCAGACCCAACCCCCACCCGACGCAACAAATATGAATCCTTATGCATCATTGCCATCTGAAGTCCTTGCCGAAAACCTTCCACTCTTCTTACCATCATCGTTGCCACCCCATATCCGTGCCCTCCCTGAGCTCAAAGAAATCAGTAATCTTGAGCGACGCCTATGTGAACCGCAGGCAGATGATGCCCTTGCTGAGATCCGACATCAGCATCGTGTCATCCAGGGTCTCTGGCTCTTCAAACGGCTCAATGTTTCAGGAACTGGAAATAGGCTGAACACGCGAATGCTTGGACTGTACAAGACTTTAATAACAAAACGGATTGCGCTGCTCAGAAATACCATGTTGCATGGCATGCCCTCTTGACTCTAGATCCTGGTGGCTCGTGGGCGGGACGGCTGAAAGAACTCACACCCAAGGATGTCAGTGGCCCCGGCAGAGATCCTGATAACTCAACCACATCGAATAGTCGTTACGAGCCATCATGGATTTGGCTGGTACAACATGTTGCTCAGTCCAGCCGCTCCGGATCTGAGTTGCACATTGGTGAAGATGAGTTTAATGAGAATATGCATGTAGAGTGGGCAAAAGCAAGGGCTCGGATGATGAGATGGAAAGAAGAGTTGTTGCTCATTCAGGAGGAGATGTGGCATGTCGTAGCATATCACAAGTGGAAGGCCGATTGGTGGTGAGAGCGTAGTTCAACACGAGATAGTGTTGATCAGGTGATTTTGAGTGGGATTTTGGGGTATGCACACAAACAGGCGGCTATGTGCACACGTATGGCGGAGCAGTGTGCCCTTTCCTGGTTGCCGCACCTTAAATCACAGGGTGGTGGCATACTGCCATCATGGGGGCTCGAATATGAGCATTTGCTAGTTGAGGCTCAAGCATCTGTCTATGAGGCATGTGATGACGAGAGTTCTGAGCTTGATGATCTTGACAGTAATGAAATGGAAGGAGAGGAAGAGCTAGAAGTGGGCGAGGA
>Ga0307507_10012488_pt1 | contig 10486 bp, 11 predicted proteins | sample 7_EM_MG_FD_207223 | JGI IMG/M metagenome (GOLD analysis project Ga0307507, IMG submission 207223) | Populus trichocarpa ectomycorrhiza microbial communities from riparian zone in the Pacific Northwest, United States - 7_EM | ecosystem: Host-associated > Plants > Roots > Unclassified | place... | reverse complement strand
CACAATAATGCTCATAATGAAGAACAACAGCCAACACATCCATAAAGGTATTGTAAATGTAGGTGAATGTACTGAAAAAAAAAAAAAAAAACAGGACTCGTAATGCCATGCAAAGCAATGGCCCACAGCCCACAAGTGAACAAATAAGGACTAGAGGCTGATGCTTACCAGTGGCAGCCATCACCTTGCTTGCTGACAATGGCACTGATTCAGTTCCGAATGTTTATGATCATCATGACATTGGATATACAACTTCTGGAAGTGCTCAGCTTGGCTCAAGCTCTGCTACTTATGAACAAATTTTTCTGCACTACTAAGACTCAGAGAACCTCCCTGCTTGTCGCCGAACTGCTTCGCGGTTCACTCCTTGCAGGTCGACTCATGGTTTACGTTTACAACTACATCAGCAAGTTCACAATTTACTTTTCTGCTTTTAGCTGCTTTTTTACTTACCACAAGTGAAAATGTGAAAATGTGAAAAAGCTATTCTACCAAAAATTATAACAACTAGGGAATGGCACGGGCTACCCTGGGGTTTTCCAGAGTAACCCGTGCCTGTACCCATCAAAACCCATACCCACGTCTACAGGCACAGGTTTTCGCAGGTACGGGTAGCAGGTTTACGAAAACCCACGGGTTCTCCAAACCTGCACAGGGGTATGCCCCCAGGAATGACCAATAAAACTCGCAAGGGTGGTGCAAGTGTCAATTGACACTGCCATGCAACTTGCAAGGATTGGAAGGTCATGGGATGCTGAGAGGAGACCATCTGTTGAGGGAATGAGGCCATTCATTGAAGGGGGAAGGAGACTGTTCATTGAAGAGCCGTTCAATGACCCACCCATCGCTTTTGGTTACGTTTGTTAGTGGCGAGCAGGACTGGGTAAGGGTAACGGAGGAAGGGGCGGGGACGGACCTAGCATGGGGTCGAAGAGGAGGACGTAGCATGTTGGATGGATGGGTGGAGTGAATGAATGGTAGTCACCTCTCCAGGAGAGATGACTACCATTGTCATTTGTTGTTGTGGTCATTCATGCCATCAAAATGGCATGTGCACCGAGATGTGGTGTCGAGCCAGCTGGTGCTTGCCTGATTGCTGTGGTGTGTGGTCATCGTCTTCGCCATGGCACAGGGTGGGCCGGTTCTTATCTTGTTTGTAGCGAGGTGTGCATGGTTGGGTCAACGCAGCCAACATGGAAGGAGGTGGAAAGGGCATTAGTTGGGGTCCAGAAAAGAGGGATGAGCGAGAACGGGCCATGAGTCATGGCCCATTCTCGTGACACACCTGACACCAATTGGGCCTCCCACTTGGGTCCCCCCTTGTGTTCTTCCTGCCATACCCCCCAATTGAGTAAGATCAAGCAAGCCCACATCCCTCTCCAGAGGGGAGGGGTGTGTGTGGGCGGTTGGTTGCAGTTGGGAGCTAGATGGGTGAAGGTGGTGGTGGGAGAAAACCACACCAAATTGTGTCGCTGTGTGACTCAATCACACTGACTGGTGAATGCCAGAATACCTGTCAAACCCGTCAAACCCAAGTCAAACCCGTGTCATGGGTACAGGTTGAGTGAGGGTTACAAACTCACATCCTGTACCCACATCCGCAGTCACCCATAGCACCAACCCGCACGGGTTCATAAACCCATGACATTCCCTAATAACAACCTGAGAATATCTATAGTAGTATCAATTTATAGAAAATATGAGTCTATTCCATCAAAAACCTCTCCAATACTCCAACCTCTGTTTCCCTTTGAGTCCTTGGTCAGCATTTGACTCAGATGACTGCTCAAACAATTAAATGGGATGCTGGAAAGGGGAAAAGTGGGTTTGCATACCAGCACAATCTCTGAATGTGGAAGGCATGCCCCAATCACAAGCACCAGTGTCTTCTCTGGCAAACGGTGTCTGAGAGCAGCCTGTTCAGTTGTGAAAATTGCAGAGTGAGTGAGGTGGGAGAAGGAAGAGCTGATGTGGTGATTGTGTGCTGAATTGCACGTGATGTCAAAGTTGAACACTCAATCAATACAGCCAAACACAAATGAATTTCCATCCCTCCCACCAACATACCCCCTGCACCCACAATGCTCTTCATTGACTAGCCTACCACACATCGATCCCTGGGTCTGCTGCACCAGTAATGGGTAGCTGCTGTTGCCTCTGCTTCTCAAAGCGTTGCATGTAGTCACATCGTTGGACACTCAGTTTGAGTTTGCAGTCAGGATTGCCCCCTAGGTTTTGAGACAGATGCGACCATGGTATGCGGTGTGTCATTCAAATTGTGTCCCCCTTCTAGCAATACTCTACTGATGCTTTCCACAGATTTCTTCACTGCATCATTTTGATGAGTATAAAACTATGCCCCCCCTGTGTCCTGTCAAACTTCAACCCACACTGGTGACAGTGAGGATATGTGCTCACCCTCCTTCCCTCATGGACACCTTTCTTAGCAAGAGAAGCTATCGATTGGACTGGATTTGGCTCCTCAATGATAAGTGTGTAGATTGCCTCCACCATGACCTGATATTCATCCTTTTCTCTGGTTTTTAGTTCTCTCCAGCCCACATAGCTTGCTACAACACTCAGAAAACTATGTATTGTATCAAATTAGTACTTTAGATAATTACTTGTTATTTTTTCACCTGGATTGTACTTTTTCCAACTTTTTTTCTGCTTTTTGCATCTTTTTTGACTTTTTCCTCATCTTGATACTGTCTGCTTTTTGAATATTTGGGCCTGGCTTTTTGACTTGCCACTTTCCCACCTTTTTACACTTGTAGACGCTTGCACAAGTCAGAAAAAGTAAATTGTAAAAGTACCGATGTAACATTTGTACATGTTTGCTCACTTACATGTGCAAAATGGAGGAGAAAGTGGCTATGCATGTTGTTGCAGAAAAACAGAGATGAGAGGTGAGGAATCAACAAATGTTGTATCAGAGGAGGAGAGACTCAGTTTCAGCAGCCTGGTAAATCCTTTGATATTGATGAACCCACTAATATGACCAACACTTCCCATCATGCATCACAGAATGTTGTCTCCCCATTGAGGACAGCCAATCTGTAGACGAAAACAACAATTCATCTTATTCTATAGATACATATTTTAACCGTAGTTGTACGTAGCTACCATACACAATATACTAGTATGCTTGCACGCAAGAAAAGACCCAATGGCCCGTAGAAAGTTTGTTTGTTCAAGTTTGCCTAATTGCAAGAAAAGAGCCCCATGGCCTGTAGAAAGTTTGTTTGTTTGAGTTTGCCTAATTGCAAGAAAAGAACCCCCATGGCCATGGAAAGTTTGTTTGTACTTGTTTGGTAATTATGACCTTGGGAGACCTTGACAAGCAAGGTGACTTGAGCTTGCAGCTGCTGGAAAGGTTGTGTGGGCTGCTTGGAGATCATTGATTAACCGTAACATTGGGTCCCAACCCCAAGGCCTTTCTGGGTGTGACAGACCCTGGGCCAGTTTGGACTTATGCCCAGCAGCAGTAGAGAGGCTATGGAACATGTAGTACAGAACTGTGCTGCAGTAGGCCACCATAGCATACTTGTCATACTCCAACATGTAATGACATGTCAAGTTCAATATATATATATTTGTACAGGGTATAAAAGCTCTTTTGTTGTAACAAAAAGAGACCTAACTACCAATGGCTCAAGGGGGCCTGGAAGGCCATTTTCTGCCTGTTTGTGGTGCTAATACACTCTCAAATGTGTACATCTTGTGTAGATCAGCCTGAATTCAATGATATTTAAGTATTACATAATATTTCTCTTATCTTATCTAATCATAAATTTTCTCAACCAAGTCTCGACATCACAAAAGCTCTTCTAAAGGTGAAATAATGGGAGCTAGCATGACTGAAGAAGTACATTCACTATATATCACTTACAAGTTACTGACAGGTCACTTAGAAACCTGTTCTTGATACTGGTGGATATGCCATATGCCCCGATTGCAAAACTCAGATACATTGTGGAACTGCTGGACTTGCCAATCTCAAAAAGAACCATCGTGGCATGAAAATTTGTCTGAAAGCAAAGGGAAAGTGTTATCAGCAGGAGAAGGATGCAAAAAGGCCAACCTTACTGTCGTTCTTCAGCCGACAATGCCCTGCTCCTGTGCCCTCATCAATTGCCTCATCGACATTGGTGCACAGTCATAAATTGGCCCCCAGAAAAGTAGCTGGCCCCCGAGTGCCAAGCAAGCCAGTGGTGGTACCATCAGTTATCATTAGCCCCACACCACCCACAGCCAACTTCTTGGAGAAATTACTGGACCTAATCAAACACATACTGGATACAGTTCCAGAAGCAACTGATTATGATAGACTTGCAATTTTTGCATGTCACCCTGGGGACTTTGATATTCCAGACCTCAGTGTTGATGACCTATGGGAGGAAGTGCTGAATATCTGGAAAAAACGATTCAAGACCATGAAACAATCCAAAAAAGTGAGACTCCCACCTCTCATCATATCAGAAGAGCATCGTGCCAACATTCCTGGAGGGTAGGTTTGTGAAAAAAACAATTTGCTTGCACATGAGTGACTCACTAAGAGTATTCCAGTCATGCAGCCGTGGAATCACAAGAACTTGAGGACAACTCAGACAAGCGGGAGTCGAGTGGCGCTGAGTCTGGACGAGAAGAACAAACCTCAGAGTTTGAAGAGGAAGCTGAGGAGGACATGACAGGCAATGCAGAGTTTGCAGCTGAACACAATGTAGAGATCGAGGGAGCAGTAAATGAAAATGGGGATCGGATGGTGGTAGCAGACATGGGCTCAGAAAACGACAGCATGAGTGTCATCTAAACTTAATTGAATACACACTCACACGGTGTTTGTTAGTGCACCATTCTTGGGCCGCTGTTGGAGACAACTTCAAGCGCCTGGACTGCCAGTGATGTAGAGTTTGCAGCTGAATGTGACATAGACACTGAGGGACCAGTAGGCGAACATGGGGAGATGGTTGTAGCAGACCTGGGAAATGTTGGCACTGAGAACTTCAGGGGTTTGGAGAACAACAGTGTGAGTGTCATCTAACCTTGGTTGAACACTCACTCACACAATGTTTATCAGTGCACCGTTCTTGGGCTGCCATTAGAAACAACTTCAAGCGCCTGTACTGCCAGCAATGCTGTACTGGCCAAAAACAGTCCCAACTTAGTCATGGAAAATGGGCCTTCAGAGGAAACTGGTCGATCAAAGCGAAAGTGCATTCCAAGGAAAATTCCAGATGCTTTGAATGGATGCCTGTGTGGAATCGTGGTGGACTCACAAATTCAATCAGAAGAGGTTCTCAAATGTAAGAGGCTTGGCTGTGAAACACAATGGGTAAGAATATCTTCCATACAAAGAAATTTGTTTCAAGTCACTTACCTATATTCCAGTATCACCTACATTGCATTTCATTGGAGATAGCTCCATGTAATTGGATTTGCGAGGCCTGTGAGGCATCTGGGACGAGTAGAGGGACAAAGCGATCATGAAAATGATGTCATCTTACTATATATGGAAGTGTGCCTGATTACATAGGTAGGTAGGTCAAGCTGACAATGCCTTAGAATGAAAAATCGACCCCAGGTCTTGTTCTGAAATCCTAAGACCCCCTTGCAATGGCTACCCCACAATTCCTCAACAAAGTAAAATGTATCCTCAATGCTTTTGAGGATTCAGATCTTACAGCCCACCAGTTTCTTGCAGCCATCTTCTAGGGCCATAAGCAGGGGTATCCAGAATGATAGTGTTTTCCTGGCTCCCATTGGCATGCACCCTATCACATCTTTGCCAGCATATAATGCAAGGGTGGTCTTGACCTGGTACCAGCAAGGACATTTTCTGAAATTTTCCTGCACAAGGTTTTGGATCTCCTGGACAGTCCATTCTTGAGGTTTGGCTGTACTTAGATTAGGGATACTAGTTGAAGACAGTGTAGATGATGTGCTCATAGTGTGTAGATTTTCTGGACTAGGCAAAACAGTGTTGGTGACCAAAATGTGACATGCCAGGGTTGTTTGACCACATTGTGCAGGTTGGGACCCAACGTTAGGGTTAATCAATGATCTCCAAGCAGCCTGCACAACCTTTCTGGCAGCCTCTCTATCGCGAGCTTGAGTCCTTAGTTTTGTTTATTTGTTCAGTCCCATCAATGATCACATCATAAGATTTGCCATACCGCTAATAGTATGTAGGGGCTCATTGAGTGATATGAGTGGCTGGTTTTAGGAGCCTGGCTACATCCAAGATATTTTTTTGACCTGTAAAATATAAGGTTTAGATTACAAATACAATCATTGATCCAATCATTTATTTTAAAGAATGCAACACTCATTTTTTTGAACCTCCATGACAGCTGGCATTTTACAAAGGTAAACAATCAGCCACCATTGGCTAAGGCTCCGATGGTACTTCCCTTTTAAGAATTGTCATCAGGAAATCCTAATTCAGACTGATCCCAACCGAACCCTCCAGCTTATGAGCTGCTATCAATGTTGTTTCTGCTGCACTTCAAACACCTGGACTCTCAGTATCAGATTATGTTGTCATACTTCTTGAGCAACCAAAGCTATGGGAACATTCATGTACTGTTAATGCAGCTAAAATCATCAAATCATCACTGGGCATCTATGACAATGAGGAAGAACTCAGAGACCATCAAAAGTCTTATTAGGAGTGGCACTTCAATGCCAACCATACCTCTGCAAAGCAACTCAAAGAAATCTAAATTGAGGATATGGTGGCAAAGATTGCACCTGATCTTTGGCTTATGCTGGATATTCTTTTGATGGGAAACAGAATACCTAGTGCTTGAAAGTCCGGTCCAGTCCAGTTATTGAGGCCCCAGTGGCTCTAACCGAGACCAAGACTGGTTAGTATTTTCTCTGAAACTCAAAATAACCGGACCGGACCACTACAAACTGGTTATGGTCAGTTAGTGCGGTCAGTCTATGGTTACATAACTGGTCATAACCAGTTACTGACTCAGTACTAAATTTTTATAACAAAGGGTATTTATTATGTATCTACTACTACATTCTTTGAGCTACAGAAAGGGGAAAAGGGAGGGGATACCTCAGAGGAGGCCATGAGGGATGGTTGATGGGGCATTGATGCCATGACTCATTGGCGTGGCTGCCGTCAATGCGACTCGCGTCAATGCTGCTGGGCATCAATGTGGCTGTCGTTGATGTGTCTCACATCGACTTGGCTGTCATCGACGTGGCTGACGTGGATGTGGCGCCGTTGACGTGGGGTCTGCTGATGTGGCTGCTGGGGGTCAAGGTGGCTCATGTCGTCCTGCCCCCTGCTTTGCGTCGACTCTCCTCCTTGTCCCACCTCCTTGTCCCATCTCCTCCTCGTCCTCCTCTTCTTGTGTCCCTTCAACCTTGGGGTACGTGGCAGGTGTTGACATGGCGCGGTTGACCTAGCAGGGGTTGAGTGGCAGCATTGACATGTCCTGGTTGAAATTGACAAGGCGTGGCGGACGTCGACATGGTGTGTGGTGTGGTCGACATGGTGTGTGGCATGTGGTCGACAGGGAGTGTAGTCAATGTGGCGTGGTCGACAGGCGTGGTCATGAATGCCCACATCCCTCAACATGAGGGGAGGGGCAAGGACGCAGTGGCCTTGAGGTTGAGGGTGGTGGTGGGAGGGATGTGAAACTAGATCATCACACAAGTGACTAGAGTTATGCCAAGTCACACATCTTTGAATTAGCTATAACTCTTTTAATTCTGTACCAAAAATTATCCTTTTGGGCTCGTTAAAAAGCTTGTAAATAGGGAAATAATTTAGTATAATTTTAGTGCTGACTGACCAGTCCTAACCGGTCAGGACCAGTTTTTGTCAGTTAGTCATATTTCTAAATTTGGAACTAACCGCTAACTGGACCACGGTTACGGTTAGGATTGGTTAGGATATTTTGCGGTTATTACCAGTTAGGGTCTGGTCCGGTCTCGGTTAATTTCCAGTTAATTAACCTAACTTTCAAACACTAAGAATACCCACACCTCTCAGATCTGACCTGATAGCAAAGCTTGTGAGCTGGAAAAGTCATGCATTTATAGGGAGATAGTGTTCTCAGAATGAGCAGACATGGTGTGGAATATGGTGGGATGCTGCTTATGTAATTTGATTCATTGATTGTCCACCAGTGGCACCCAAAATAGCCACATCGGCATTGGTGGCTGATTGTTTACCTTTGTAAAATGCCAGCCATCGTAGAGGGGTTCAAAAAAATAAGAGTTGCATTCTTTAAAATAAATGATTGGATCAATGATTGTATTTGTAATCTAAACCTTATATTTTACAGGTCAAATAAATATCTTGGATGTAGCTCATTTTTTTTGTAAACCCCAAAATGATGGCTGGGTAAGAGCCTGACAATATCAGCAGTTTCTTGACAAGAAGTGATTCAAAACTTCTAAAATTTTGACTGCAGAAAGTTACATATTGAATTATGAAAAATTATCACATAGTTTTTATTGACAGAAATCAAGGCCACAGTGTAACATTAGCTGGTGCATGACTGAGTCACAGTACATAATTTAGAACTGGATGCCACTGCAAATGCCACCATTCATATGTTCTCTGATCTCTGTCTCTGATGGCAAATGATACTCATGTGCTCTTCTGCCTAATCCAGGGCAATACCAACATATATGAAGTTACTGTCTCCACTGGCAAGAGTATATCTTTCCTGAAACAAGTCATCCAGGAGAAATGCAAGAATGGTGCTCTTTGTGATGTTGATGCTGCAGATCTTGTGCTGTGGGAGGCAAGCTGCTTTAGTTGCAACTATTCAGTTTGCAGCTAAAAGATTATTGGCAGCTCAACAAACCCTTGTTTGCAAAATCAACGAAGGCTCTTGCTGAAAGCATCAGTGGTCTAGGTGGGCTTTCGCAATTTGCCACCAAACTGCAGGGGCCCATGGACAGCATAAGTATTGGATGTATTTCCTGGGCAACCTCTCAGGGGTCTCCACATCATTGCCCAAAAGCTGTTTGGTGAGTCCTATGTGGATCTTTATGTTGTTAAATGCCCCACCAATGTTGTTCTCTTGTTCACTTTTCCAACTTACCTCAACTGCACGCTAATAATGCTGCCTTCTACCCACTGTTTTTCCACTTGCCCTCGTTCCCCCCCCATTTTGTTGTGTTCTTGAATGTCACTTCGACAACTCATCTTATTGCCATCACCATTCTGCATGCCATTGCTCTCTTATTTCTCAGGAAATACCAGGTGAGCATCCCCCAAACTGCTGGGTAAGTCAATACTTTTTTGATAAACCCTGTATCACATGTTCTTTAGAAACCATGTCTGCATGCAAGGAGACTGTAGCAGCATTGTATAAAAAAACTTGAGGCTTATTGCTTCATTCAGGTGAGTTATGTGTGTGGGTGGCATTGATGCCATCCTGACTTGCTGTAGGTTTGTGGAACCCCCACAAGTGGCAAGTCAACACTTGCACATCTTCTTAGCCAACACATTGAGGTGTTGGAACCATCCACACCCATGATCTGGATCAATGGCTGGTCTGACATCATAGTGGTTTCTGATACTTGGGAGGAAGGATAAACACTGGGATGATAAGATAGCCTTGGTTTTGATATTTGACAAAGTGCAGTTGACTTACGTTGATACAGGCCTGTGCAACACACTTTTCAAGCCCATTTCAGATAACCCTCCAATTCTCCACCATTGCATCATCATCTTTACGAGCTATGGAAGTCCAACAAGAATCAATGCACCAGGTACACCTATGCAAATCTTGGAATGGCAAATGGTGACCTTGGTTCCCATTGACCATCATGATGGGCTGGGAGCTGTGGGATTATATCTCACCTGGCCAGAATTTGAGGAACTTGTTAACCTTAGAAAGTACTCCTTTGATCCAGCTTGCCTTGATTTCATCTTCAAGATCTTGTCTGGACATGCAGGGGCAATAAATGATGTTATTAAAGTTATTTCTTGTGATGACATAAGTCTCTGCACATTCATACAGATTAGTATCTCATAATTACATCTCAGTTGTACCGGAAAATCACAGCATCCCAAAAATTGTTCACCATTTCCAATTTTTCCAAATATTTCACCTCCCATTGTCTGTACAGAGGACTTCAAGGTGCCAGCATCTTTAGGAGAGGTCTCCCTGGCAATGATGTGCTTCAGGCTCAATCAGTAGCTCATGTTTTATGTGCTGCTCTTCACAACAAAGTCATTGTGGATACGATGTTCCCAGGAACAGAGGAGAGTGCGGCATTGAGGTGGTGTTTCACGCAAGGTTGGCTGCATACCAACAAAGGTGTCTCAGAAAATCTGGAAATTGCAGGCTACTTCTTTGCATCAATGTTGCATCAGTTACGAGTCCTGGAGTTTACGTAAGGACTCGTTCTTATAATGACTGGTTTTTGTGTCACAATATTCTTTGAGAGCTATAGACAAATATTGACAAACATGTGTCAACTCATTCATAGCCAATTCACA
>Ga0307507_10012486_pt1 | contig 10487 bp, 10 predicted proteins | sample 7_EM_MG_FD_207223 | JGI IMG/M metagenome (GOLD analysis project Ga0307507, IMG submission 207223) | Populus trichocarpa ectomycorrhiza microbial communities from riparian zone in the Pacific Northwest, United States - 7_EM | ecosystem: Host-associated > Plants > Roots > Unclassified | place... | reverse complement strand
CTTCTGCTATAATAAGTATTAGAAATATATACTCTGTTATACGTAGTAGAGTATAATAAGGTGTATAAAGGCTATAGGACAGTATAAGGTGGCTATTTTGGATGTAAGGTGTCCGTTTTGGGCGTACATTTATACTAAGGCCTTGATTATACACGGTTCGCAGCCTATATTTGTATGGAAGCTTGGCAAAATTTCAATATTCAATATCTTTTCAATACTGAATTACTATTCAATATCAATATCAATACGGCCTCATACTGATATTGAATATTGATGGAAGCCCTGGATACAGAGACTGGACCGCGACACCGCCTGGCCACTGGAGCAACAAGCAACGCCCAGAGGCAAGACGAGGTATCAATCGCCGTGCTCCAACAATTCCGATACCATCCACTGCCTCCCGGCGATATGATCCGTGTCTCATGGACCTTAGCGAAACCACTTCAAGGTTAGAATGCAAGATCAGCCAGGTTCCATTATCTCAAACCGAATACATCGCCCTGTCTTACGTATGGGGAAGTCCGGACACACCATATCAAATCGTCATGATTGACGAAGAGAACGGATCGAGCGGATATGTTTCTGTGACTTCTAATCTCCACAGCGTCTTGAAAGATCTCCGGAGTACAACCGGTATTAGCACCAAGCGATTCTAGATCGACCAGATTACAATCAACCAGGCCGATGAGCAAGAAAAAGGGCAGCAGGTCAATCTGATGAGAAAGATCTATCGCCATGCCTCCCAGGTAATCACGTACCTTGGGCCGCATTCTCCAGATATGGAAGAAGAATCTCAAGCACTCAGTCTCTTGTCTCGCCTTGACGCACATTTTCGTCCAAACTACGCTTATCTCGACGCTCAGCCAAAAGCCTTTATCAACACTTCTGATTATTTCCCAGTTCCTCGACTTCCGAGTTCAATATCTACTGACGATCCTGCTTGGCTTGCACTGCTGCGCATCGTTTGTGGCGAGTGGACGAAACGTCTTTGGATGGTGCAGGAGAACATTCTCTGTGATGATACCGTCATGCTGCGTGGTCATCAATTGTTGAACTGGCTATCAGCTGCTTCCATTCCATTCTTTTTATACGCTGGAATTCTTCCCGATACACTCTTACCCCAATTACGGAGCGAAATCGCATTTAACCCCTCGATAAACATCGATCGATTGCTTCCTACCTGGGAAAGGCGACTGGAATGCAGCAATGGCCAACAGGCTGCCAGCCGCTTTCGGGGTTTGGCTGGGAATCTTTCCTTCTACAATGAACTACAGTGTCGAGATCAGAGAGACAAAGTTTTTGCTTTGCTTGGCATATCTTCCGATGCAGAAGAGCTTGGCATTGAGTCGGATTACAAGAGTCCTGTCGAAGAAGTCCTCCTGCGAACCTCCACCCAAATATACCAACGCAGTGGTGAAATGGAATTGCTTGAGGTACTTAGTGGACAAGCCGATCACTCTACCTTATCCCTTTCATCCTGGGTTTATATTGGTACCAAAGACGTTGAGTATCCAATACTGGATTACTATCCCCATCCCGATAGTCATACCGACGTTCGATTTGAGGACGACAGTCGAATCATGATTGTCAGGGGACGAATTATCAACAAGATACGATTTATCACGCAAGCAGTAAACACCATGGAACGATTGCCAGACTATCATAATAGGCTTCGTGTGTGTGAGCAGCGGACCTTGGCAATTATCGAGCTATTGAATCATACCCAGTATGGCCTGGATCAATTGGATCAATTGGCCCATATCTGGGTGGCTGATCCGGACTGGTCTTCTGGTGATTATGAAGTTTACTCAGGATTTTGCACCTGGGCGTTGTACCGCTACGCAGTAAGAGTATGGTGCAATTGGAATGGTTCGATCGCCAACGATTCTGCGCTGAGTGCACTTTTGCACCACACGATCCGCAAGTTACGTGCAGCTCTTGGGAACGCTGGAGAAAACGTAGCCAACGATCCATGGGAATCACTGACTTCAGAGGAATTCGAGATTGGGGGAGAGTTATGGAACAAAGGGAGAGTCCAAGGCCGCTCGTTGGGAATACTAGAGAGTGGCTACCTGTGTAATGTGAGTGGTCGAGCTCAATGTGGAGATGTCGTTGCCTTGTTGCAGGGAGGTAATTTGGCATATGTCCTTCGACCAGTTGGTGATCGGTTCCGGTTTGTGGGTACGATTTATATTTGTGGGTATGCTAATGGCGCTGCGTATGCTGGGGTGGACAAGGACTCAGTGGATCAAGACATTGCGATGGTATGATTTTCCGAAAGCGGACTTGAAAGAAATTTCGTACCAGGCAGACTCCAGACGCACAATCCAGTAGATCTACTGATCAGTACAATAGCTGTCAAGGAACAGAGTGTGTTAGGTACAAGTTGAGTGTGGAATGGAAATGGACCTTGCTGCGGTCCGGAAAAAAAATATCCGTGCCGTCTTTGGAGGGACAAAGGCAAGCACTTCTCCTTCAAACCTCCTCTTCCTCTTCCTCTCTTTCTCCAACATTGTGATCCTGCTCTGAAGGCCCTTCTAACCGATAATGTTGCAAAGGCACACGAAGCCTAGCGCATATTTGAGCTATGATTTCCAACCTTCCAGGCTGAGGTCCCAGGTCTACAGTGTCGGCCCAGTGTGATGTTGAGCGTAAATTTCATTCCGTTTTCTCTATGCATCATTGAGATAGCAGTTAGTATCGCTGAAGATGAATTCTAGTTATCAGATTCAATCCACGACCTCAAAAGGAAAGTCCGCGGGGCCGGATGTTTCTTCCCATTACCTCAGACTTGACAGACCGCGGCTGGCCGCCCAAGATAAGACTGGCCACCCAGTACCTGCCCAGCCGCATAGGTTGGTTAGCCGCTCAGGATGAGGCAGGACGAATTAAAATGATCAGCCGCCCAAAATCTGGCTGGCCGCTCAGATTGTGGCTGTCCGCCTGGAGTTCGGCTGATCAAATGGCCCGGATATGGGCCACCTTGCTAGCAGCATGTGGCCCATTTCTGGGCTTCATCGCCAGCTCAACCCTATCTTTCGCGTGGAGTTGACAGAAAACCATGACAAGGATTGTCCAGTATTTTTTATAATAAGGCTAGCTAGCGGAGTTGGGATAGAAGGGTGAGTTGAAAGTGAGCATCCTGAGCAGTGGCGGTGCAACCTGAGCCGCGAAGTTGAGCCGGGCGAAATTTTGCTTACAACCCAGGGATACGGGGCTAATCAAAAGAGGAAATCGAGTGAGGTCAGTTGGTCGGCGATATTAGGGACGGTTTGCACAAGATTGAAGCCCGATATTGACGCTATTTTGGCGTGCATAGCCACAATCTAGGCCCAATTAAGGAGTCAGCTCCGAGAATCGTCAACCTCGATATTGACGAGTTCAATATGGGGTTTGACGGCCGCTTGTAGTTAGATCTTGATGAGTAAGGCTCTTAATTTGACGTCGCCGACTTTAAAGCTTTTGAAGCTCGTGAAGCTCCCATACCTCAACGATCACCACCTGCTCGCATACACGCCTTGCCCTTACCGGGAGCCTCATACGATCGCGCCCACTAAGTGGTCTTCTTATATAAAATATAGTCGCTTATATATTCGAACTAAATTGAGAGAGAAGAGCTCCCTCTGGAGGCGGTTTGCAAGTGACTGCGACCGTAGAGTTAACTTTTACCCATCACAAAAATTCGATTAAAGCCAAATATCAACCAAAAGCAATTCATAATTTATGTCACTTTTAAAATATATATATTAGGTGTATATTAAACAGCTCTAACAGTTAGAATAAGAAAAAATATAGGTGGTGGAATAAAAGTATAAGATTTCCTATTCCTTATTAGGCAGCCAAAGGTACTCCTGGATTGTTGGTGGAGCAATCTGATACCGACTGTTCACTACCGTATATTTCCTCATACATGTATAGCAATTAGTAAGTAGAATTGCAACCTCAAATAGAGCTGCAACGGGCTGGAGACCTGGCTTTAAGCCAGCTCTATAAGCGTTTAAAGACCAGAGATTATGTGATAGCCCAAAGAGGTGCTTTACTAACATTCGTATACGAGAGAGTTCCTTATTTATGTACTGCTAATTGCCAGTAATTAAGGCCTTACCTGGATAAGGGCCAAAAATATATGCAAGTGACTTGTAGGCCTGATCGCTGTATAAAAAGTAAGGATGGCGATCCTTAAAGATCTAAAGTATATGCATGTTAGTTTTAGTAAAATACACAGCATTACGCATGTGGGGATTTCATTAATTTCACACCAAAAATTAATGACTTAGCCATATACGCAATGCCGCGCATTATATGCAAACTCTCTATACAATTTTTGGCTGGAACTTACCTCATTAAGTCTTCCTTCTACGCCTGAGTTGGTAACCATATAGAAATCGTTAACCTTGCCCTTAAATGGCCCGTGTAGGGCTACACATAGACCATCAGCGGCTACAATAGCCTAATACTTAAAGCCGTGTTAGTGCTTATGGCCAGAGTAGAAGGCCTGCTGATTTTAATTGGGCCCATAGAAGCCTCAAAACGTCCCATTAAGGAAGCCCCAAATTGCTTCCTCTCCTGCTATATAAGGTGCAAGAGCTTGAGCGTATTGTTAAATACGTTTGTATATAAGGATAGGGTGCCATTATAAAATACTGCGGAAGCGCTCTGCCAGAAAGGTAACCGTATTATTAAAAACAATGGAGATCCAAGTATGCGATTGCCTAAATTCTTCCTCCATAGAACAGATACGCGTAGGAAAGGTAAGGCGGTAGAGGACTATACAGAGTGCAGTAATAGGATTAACATGGTAGCGAGCCCGGAAAATAATAAGGTAGAGGCCTAAGAGCTTAGCAAGCTCCTTAATCTCGTGCTTTGAGAAGCTGTATAGGCAGTAAGTAAAGGATTTAATATAGGTGGTAGAAGCTTACCGGAATTTCGATTGAATGCGAGCATTATCCATTTTATCAAGGTTGAACTTAAAGGCCTTGTATGGCAAGCGCTTGGCGTACGGGCGTCTAGGAAGTTGCCGAAGGCGTCGCCTATATCGGTCCTGTTAAAGCGCATTATAGAGGATGTATATAGAGGCGATTCGGTGGATCATTTTGGGGTGTATACACGCGTTGTTATGAAAACTTTAATGGAGTTTGATAGACGATATATTGCCAAGAAACTCGTGTTTGCAGTGTTTGATTTGCCCCTAGGCTTGATTTAGAAGGGGGGTGGCTCGTCAATCTCTAGCGTCAATATGGTGCAAACCGTCCCTATTAGCGATGTTCTCTACGGGTGAGACTGACCTCACCACACTCCATTTCCGCTTTCGAACCTGAGCATACAAGGATTTAAAACTGAGCAGTGACTAAGTAACCTGAACTTGTAGCTGTACAAGCCTAAGCAGGTCTTAGCAACCTAAGCAAACCTAAGCAAGCCAAGTATTGGCCCAAATCTGGGACAACCGGCGTCCCAGATTTGGGCCACTTCCCGGTGTAGTGGCAGTAGAATTCATCATGCACTAAACATGGAAATCTATTAATCAAGTATTTATTCGCGCAGACTTGCTAGTATGACAAACAAAGCAATGAACCTGCTACAATAGTACATAGGGCAAGTAGGTGAGTAGTAGGAAAGAGCAGAACAGGGTTTAGACTAGGAAGTTATAGATGCGGTTAGTGTTGAACGACGAAATGTCTGCAGTGATCCAATTCATTCAGGAATCGATTAAAGTGAACATCTTTCTCGAGAGGCTGACATCAGTGGGAGGAACAGCAGCTGGGATTCACACTCCGCCTGTATTATTTCATTCAGACGTACCCTTGAATTATCGCCGCTTCTGCGTTCATGATAGATGAACCAGCTGCCCCAAGAATGGTGTTATGACTTAATACAACAAACATGTAATCAAAAACTTCGCTTGGATCGCACCTGATTCTTCCAACATTGACTGTATATCCTGCTTCAACATTTCGATCCAAGCGTGGTTGTGGACGATCAAGCTCATCATAAACAACAATAGCATGCTTGGGAGCAGAAAAACAACCAAGAACTTGAACATCAGACATGTACTCTTTCAAAGCCGCCCGAATCTGATCCAAATTTGGTGGAGGCCGTTCAGCAAAACGTACTGAAACGCATAAAAGATGACCATCAAGTACAGGTACACGATTGCATGCGACAGAAATTGGCAAAGACTGATTGACAATGCTGGTTGATGGATCCTTTTGAAGATTTCCTAGAATCTTGCAGGCTTCAGCCTGGATCTTTTCCTCCTCTCCTGCGATCCAAGGAATGACATTGTCAAGGATATCCATACCTTGATGCTATTAGTATTCTGCTTTCTTCATACCAAAACAGCTGCGATACAAAGACTTACTCGGAAGGCCTGGATACCCGCTGCCTGATATGGCTTGCATCGAAACAGTGCTGGCTTGATCGATAGAGCCTAATTTTTGAAGGGCTGCAAATGCCACCACAATGCCAACAACTAGCACAGTTAGAGTAACGCCCTTTTTATGTTAAAGAATACATACCGGCACAATTGCTGTTGCATACTAGAAAGCCTTTCTGCAGTTTATAATGCTGACGTTGGGCAGGAATCATTTGAAAGTGTGTTAAGTTGACAGTTGGAACTATCAATGGTATAAATGGAGCCATTCGATGATTTCCAGCGTTTGAGAAAATAGCAAAATCAGCTTGAAGAAATGCCGTTTCAATCTCACCAGCCACAGATGAATCAAGGCCAGAAAAGATGATTTCACAGTCTGAATAGTATGATGGCGTGCATGGCCGTACTATCATATCTGCGATCTTCGGAGGTATTGGTGTGGAATGCTGCCAATGAACGACACTAGCATATTGCTTTCCTGCTGACTTTGTAGATGCTCCAACTGCTACCAGTTCAAGAGAAGGGTGGTTTTCCAATAATTGCACAAATCGAGTTCCAACTGCACCGGTCGCGCCCAGAATTGCTAATCTTGGTCAATGTCATGATTGCTGATGAGAAACAAAGGGGTTTGGGTAGCAGCTTCATACCACATTTTTTCTTCTCAAGGCTTGGTGTTACCATTTTTGTGTCCATAGTAATACCACTGTAGATGTTATTCCTTGGTGGGCAATCCAAGAGGAGGTTGGCGGAATATCGACCAGGTCTTTTGCCGATTTTTTCATCACTGGAGCGTGCGCACTCAAGGGTTCGGGGACACAATTTTCCGTTCCAATGGGATGCCGTCGCGTGTTGTAACTTACGTCATCTCCCCCAACGGGCGCGGGCCTCTCATAGTCAGTCTTTTTTGATTGGGTACACTGATGAACTATTGCAAAGAGTGGGTCCTACTAAGAACAATGCGGATGCCTCAGGCATCTAAAGTCAGGTGATTTAGGCCAAGTGCCTGCTGCAGGAGTTCCAACACCTCAGGTGTATTAGTCATAGGAAGATGCAGATATCTGATTAATAGACGCTAATACGTCAGAAAGCTGACGGGAAATGGCTTGGCACCACTCACGGAAACGGAGATGTCTGAATTCTAGCCGTCGAAACCTCATCAATTCCTACTTCTTGCTCACTGTTCTTTCTCCATTTCCACTCTGCAAAATTTTCACCCATCAAGATGGGCCGAAGTCGACATCCACGTAACGCCCAACTTGAGGTAACTAGTTTGCTATGACCCGCTATTCTTTTGAATTCTAACTGAAATCCAGAAAAAATGGATATGCTCTCGGTGTGAAAAGCTCTACCCCATAAGTGAGAAGGTTACACATAAAGCCGCCTGCAAAAAGTTTGTTTGCAAGTGGTGTCGCAAAAGACTGCTTTGGAGCCAACGAGAGCGCCATCGTGCGGTCTGCCAGTATTGGATATGTGGCCGCTGTTGGGCAAGAACTTTACGAACCAAAAAAGAGGCGCATCTTGCGGTCTGCAAAAAGTGGAAATGTCATCGCTGTCAAAAGAGATTTCCTGTTGCCATTAAACCCGAACATCTCTCGACTTGCCCGAAAAAAAATCTTGCGAACAAGGGTAAATGGGAATGTTGTCACTGCAATAAACGCTTCTCTCTGGACGACAGAGCGACACATCTTGCTGTCTGCAAATTCAAAAGTTGTGGCAACTGTCGTTCAAAAATATTGCGCAGTGCCGCAGCGACACATGCCACTACCTGCCGCGCGGTCTGGCGGTGCTCATGTTGCTTTCAGAAGATTCCTCGTGAAGGGAAGGACGAGCATGAAACTGAATGCTGGAGATGCCGGCGCTGCAAAACACGTTTCCCCCGATCTCAGCAAAAGACACATTCAATTGCCTGCAGACATTGGAGGTGTACTCGATGTGAAAAGCGGATGCTCTTGACCGAAAAAGCCAATCATCGCTTGAATGTCTGTCAAGCTTGGAAATGCCGACATTGTCGCGCTCTATGTCTTTGGAAAGATCAGCAGGCGCACTCGGCTGTTTGCGAAGTTTGGCGTTGCCGGAGGTGCAAAACATGTCTCCCTCGGGATGAGCGAGAGGCACATTCAATTGCCTGCAAATTCTGGAGGTGTTATCGATGTCAAAAGCAGATGCTCTTAACCGAAAAAGAAGGCCATCGTTTGGTGTCTGCGCAGACTGGATCTGTCGGCATTGCCATTTCTCAAGTCTCTGGGTGAATCGAAAGGCACATGCGGCGGTCTGTGTGTATTGGCAATGTCTGCGTTGCAAGACTCGTGTCCTCCGAAAAGACAGAAACAACCATCTATCAAACCTCTGCAGGTACTTCCGGTGCTGGCACTGTCTCAAACGCATCCCCTTGGCTGACGCAGATGCCCACCGTTCAACTTCTTGCAAGCTTTGGCATTGCCGTGGCTGCCGAAGGAGATATCCTCTCGCTGAACAGGAGATGCATTTTTCTGTCTGCGAAAAGGTCTTCCGTTGTTGGAAATGCTTTGCATACTTGCCTTTCGGTGAGAGAGCTACACATCTCCGCAACTGTACCTTTGAGCCTTGTCAAAATTGCAACAAGCCAATTTCTCTCGATGCCAGCGTCGCTCATCTACAAAGCTGCAGGACTTATAAATGTCGACGCTGCCATGGGAGTTGGTCCGCCTTTGCAGAATTTGAACACCATCAGCTCTCCTGCGAAATCTCTAGATGTCCTCGGTGTCGAAAATTCTTCGATACAAAGGCAGAATGGAAAGAGCACCTCACTATTTGCCGCGCTGTCGTCTGCCACGGGTGTAGACAGCTCATCCCTACCCAAGACGAGCTGAAGGAACATCACAAAAGCTGTCCTTGCTGCTTCACTCGAGGATGCCCTCGACAGAAACGAAGACCTGATAATCACTGCGACCTTCATATTCGGGGTCTGAGAACAAAGGCATCAATTGCTTCGCTACTTCTCCAGCATAGAACAAAATTCCCAATCAACCCTCACATGGATCGCATTATGAGGGCGTGGACAGACGAGCCTCTTAATACTGCTGTCATCGACTTTGAGTACACTGCTGGGCGGAAAGGGCGTCGCGGCCTGCTTCAACTGGCTATAGCGAATGCAATGGGCGAATGGATTGTTCCTAGCACAAACATCAACCACGGCAAATCGGCAGAAGACCTTGAGTCCGAGATAGATAATCTTGCGACCAGCAGTTTCCAAAGTGCCAGTGCTATTCGGAAGATTTATGATGTACAGCATGACACCATCCTACCTTGGCGCACGCCTCAGGAGATAGCGAACATGATTGAACAGTATAGCACAGTATGTTTTCTATATAAGCCAATAGCTCTTTTTATGCTAATTGAATTTTGAATATAGGAATATGGTCCCATCAAGACTGTACTCTTCTGGAGCCCCTCTTTTGTTGATTTTGCAGCTCTCACGGAACTTTTGCACTTAGCCCAGAGGCATGACTTGATTCCACCAAGACCGCGAATGGCAGCACAGCCCTTGACCTGGTGGAGGTTCGCACGGAAGGAACTTGGCTTAGAAGGCAATCTAAGCCTTCAGTTGGGTGAAGTCCATAAATTGTTATTCCCGGAATCAAAGCTCCACGGTCGCTGGCGTCAGGCTGGCGCTGATGTTCTCATGACATTTGATCTGATCAATTTTTATTTTCAGAAAATCCGTGGCCAGCCACAAAAAGCGAAGATCGAAAATTACCTCTTTACTGCATGCGAAGATCTACAGCCCGATGGCTCTGCAGGAGAACGGGCATCTGCACAGGAAGCCCAACGCGACGGCGCAGAGGATGAATTGGGCAGTGATGTCGAAAACGACTGGGATAGCGACGACGACGACGACGACGATGAGTGGGACAGCGACCAGGATGACTGGGACAGTGAGAGCGACGACGACGATTACGACGGTGAAAGCGATGATGACGGGGACAGTGACGTGTCACAGGAGTGATTGGAGATGGATGGATGGATGGATGGATGGATGGATGGATGGATGGATGGATGGATGGATGGATGGATGGATGGATGGATGGATGGATGGATGGATGGATGGATGGATGGATGGATGGATGGATGGATGGAT
>Ga0307507_10012485_pt1 | contig 10490 bp, 12 predicted proteins | sample 7_EM_MG_FD_207223 | JGI IMG/M metagenome (GOLD analysis project Ga0307507, IMG submission 207223) | Populus trichocarpa ectomycorrhiza microbial communities from riparian zone in the Pacific Northwest, United States - 7_EM | ecosystem: Host-associated > Plants > Roots > Unclassified | place... | reverse complement strand
GTCAGGAAGAGGAGGTGTTGCGCCAGGTGCGCCCTGAGTTCCTGGAAAGTTGTGGTTGCGTCCTGATTCACGATTGATGTGATGTGCGCCTGGTGCGCCAGACGCACTGGGCACACTGGGCGCTAAGTATTATTTTTGCTGATGCAATAACGCTAATTTTGATAAGTCTGAAATTGCTCTTACCCACTACTAACATTCTTGATTATAAGCAACATCATAGATGATTCTGGAATGATGGTTATACTCACCTTACAATGCAATAATAAGTATCAATAAAATAATAATACTAGTTCTCTTTTATACATATAGTATATGTCAAAGCTAAGTATCAGAAGCTTAAACTAAGTTGCTATAACAAACCTCTTACGATATCATAACTATCAAGTTTGTTTCTAATTGGTCAATATGTTTGATCTTAATAGATTCTCAAAGTAAACTGAAGAAGTAACTGTTCAATCAGGTATAGTATTAAAACCTCTATCTATGAAGTCAGCCTCTTCTAAGTTCAGAGAATAGCAGGTATTAAATACACTTGTCAGGATACTAGTCAAAGTCTTAGTAATAATAGTTCATCAGCAAAAACAACTTTCACTCTGGACGCATAACGCCTGTGTGCGGATGACCCATCTCCGCCCCATGCATCCTCTGCGCCCTGGCCGTCCGGGCGTTCTTTGCGTATTATGTCTTGCGTCTGGTGCATCCCGACGGGCCTTTCTCCTTCCCCAAGCGCCCTGCGTGCTTGTCGCAGCCCATTCCGTCCCACCACCGTTCGCCACCTTACCTTTTCTTCTCTGGTGTCTGGCGTACCCTTACCAAATTGTCTGCATGGGGTGCTGCCCTCATCCCTCCGCCACTTCCAGTGGCCTGGATCCGTCCGCTGGCATCCCAGAACGCTTCATTCATAGTGTGCCCCCCACCACCATTTTATAGGCATGCGTACCATTGTATGGAGAATAGCCTTGTTGTTACGATTCGCCGAGGCTAAACGTACGTTGTCTAGATTTGTTCTTATAAAACATGCTCCTTACCCGTGGGCTCCGTAGCGTGCAGTAGTTTCATATTTTCATTAAATGTTTTCAGGTTAATCCTCAAATACTCAAGCAGCCGAGTTGAAGCCGGACACTTTAGGTAGGGATTGCCACCTTAAGTGTCCGGCCTCAGCTCGGCCGCATCTATATTTCCTTAAACGTCTGCAGATTTATCCTGTAGTACTCACACGGCCTGGTTGAGGCCGCATAAATACTGTATATAATCCCGTAGAATAATTTAATATAATTAATATATATCATTAAACGTCCGCAGATCAATCCTATAATTCACTATCCATTGCCTCTCCCCACTAGGAATTACATGCACCTGTCCAATTACTACCCCTATACCGACTATTTGCATGTCTCGACCAGTGGACCGCTTGCCGACTCATATATGTCCGCTTGCCAGGTGAAATCTACCACCATTGATCGGATCGAGTACGTGAACCTAGGCCAGCCGATAGACGCCTGCGGCTTCGCTTAGAATATTTCTTATCTTCAAAAGCGCTAATAATCGCGCCACCACCCATCCTCGCAAATCCCCATAACTCTCCTCCCCGCCAGTCTGGACCCATACCCAATCGTTTCTAGCACCGCCGTTGTGGAAAGCCTTTGTTTCAGTGCAGCGGGCCCAGTGGATCTGGACAACGTCAGCTTCCTGAAAGTCAGAAACCGGAATTTCAAGCTGCGTAAATCGCTCTTCTGGAAGCACTCCCAGTACTGTAGAGTCAGCAGGCAGCTGCGGATCATCCGCTGCAGTCTCCTTGATAAAACGTAGTATCTCCTCCATCATGTCGCAATACTCGATCTCATGCGCTTGGGATGGCTCAGAGAGCGTGCCAATGTTTGTGCGGCCTTTTAGCATTCACCGATGTGCACTGCGGCTTGAAGAAGTCGGCATTTCCATCCCGCTATTTACTACCACGATTACACCTGTTTTCAAAAGTGCTTCTACAGTCTGCAAGCGCATTCCTAGAGTGTGCTGGCGGCCATATTGCGACAAGATCTGTCGGGCGGCTTCATTCTTATTTGACCTCCTGTAAGCGTCTTTAATTTGCTCCTTATGTGCTAGTTCGCCGATCTCGGTAGAATACATCGATATGGAGCCAAAATGTCGTACATGGAAGGCAAAATGACTCAGGTAGTGCATCTTGATGAAGTTGAAGTGCTGCTCGCGCCGTATCTGATCCGCCCGCTGATTGGCCCTTTCAAGCCTCTCTTGATCCACCGGTCGACGGCGCTTGGCGGCAGTATTGTGGCGGACCTCATTAGCACGTTGATTTGCTATTAGTTCTCTCAGATCCCGATCCTGATGATTTGCTTCTGCACGCGTAGCCTTCCAGGTACAGAACTCAATACAAATGTCCTTGGTCCGGTGAAATGTCTGCAGATACCTTTCCATGTAGACAAGTGTATCTGGTGTATAGCTGTGGTATTGGGCCATGAGAGAGAGGTCAACTAGTGCGCTAACACACTTCAAAGCGCTCTTGATATCGTGATACTGAGAACTGTCCGGATTTCGCAATGCAGACACCAATACAGCCGAAATACTCCGGCCGATGTTGCCTATTTCCTTTCCCTGCCATTGTGTAACTTCAAGATAGGCCTTTTTTGGTATGCTGAGTCCAGGATACGGTGAAACTTCTTTCCAGGCATCGTCGAACGCCTGCTGCCGTTTATGCTTTTTCAGGAACCCCTCCACCCATTCCATCATATGTTTGAATAGGCCGAGGTAAATAATCTGTAGGAGGTCCGGCTTGTATAGGTCGGCGAGGTTTACTCGGTCGAGTTCGGCCAATACATTATTTCCTATTTGCAGGCCCACCTGCTGAAAGTATTCTGCAATACCGGCCACTTCTGGCGGCTCATGCCTCAAGGCTCTCTCTCTATATAGGATGTAGTCGCGGGTCTCATACATCTTCAGCGGATTCCCACCAAGCTCCTTGCACAGAACCTCACCCATTGGGCATGACTTACTGCCTATTCCGTGCAAGGCCGCATGTTCAGCATGATCCGCAATCCCGGCTGACAAGATGGGAAAAGAAAGATGTGTTTTGCCGTTTGCACAATCCATTACCGTTTCTTCTTAGACAACCTGTTGTAATGGCGCAAGGACAAGATTGAAGAGAGTTCGCAGAACATCCGCATTCATCTGCCCCTGGACTTGGTCAGCGCGGGCTGAATCACCAGTCAAATTTGACGGCACCGAAGGTAATACCAGAAGCAGGATTGGCATTTTAACAGGGCTGTTGTCCATCCGTGCAAGGAACTTGCCGATCGTCATGTATACCGGCCAGGCTTTCTTATCTCCCGAAAAATTGATAAGTGGAGTCTGGTCCGACAATCCGATAATGGATAACACTGTTGACCCAGGGGGGCACTGGCAGCGTTTTCTACCAAGGAACATAATGGGCTATAAGCACTTGAAACACCCACTACTTGAAACTTGTCAGGACCTATTTCATACCTGTGTATCCCACCATGAGTCCCCCGTGTGCATCGCAGAGTATACTCGCTCCCCACTCGAATCATATTCCCGAATAGGTGCGTAGACCATATCTGATCCATATGCGACCTGGTGGATCATGTACTGGATATAGTTGATAATATTCCGATAATAGAAGGTTGCTGCATGTCGACCATTATCGATAACGGCTTCCGTCCACACCAGGTACTCACCAAATGGGTCCGGAACGTCGAGGTGTTGCCGCATGATATAGGCGGACTGGAATTATCTGCTATCGGTACCACCCAAACCTTCTGCAAAGTACGCGTCGATCTGCCACTTGGCTACCTTGCTCTGGACTAGACAGCTTGCCAAATTAAAGTCGTCTTCGGACGAGAAAGGGTTCCAGGGCTCATCTGTCATGGCCCTATTCAGCGCCGTATAGCCAGCAACATCGCTGAGTGCTGTACCAGCACCAGAAATAGTTTCTTAACTCGATGGGCGCCCCCAGACTGCCGGGTGGGAAACTTCCTCCGCATCTTAATCGTTCTGCATATCATCATCTATCTCACTACCGGCTGCGCGGCGATCTGCGATCTCCAGCCTATAATCGGATTCGTAGTTTGAGTCGCTCTGATTGATGTTTTTATTGTGTACAAAAGCAGGCGGCCCTGGCAAGGTCAGGTCCGCATTCGTACGGAGGGATAGAACGATACAAAGATGCCTTGTCTGAAGGTACTTTTCGTATGCAGCGGCCTGTTCATAGCATCGCTTGTAATAAGGACACTTTGTTGTATTTGAGGTCATCGTGCTCGTGTGGTGTTTCTCTTTCAAGTGGTCTGGCTGAGCTAACCAGTGGAGGCGGACTGCAGCTGATTTAGTCTTTCAAAGCCAAAGGGAGATTTCTTTCAAGGGTTGGATCAGGGGAAACTTCAAGTTTGTTTAGTACGATGACGGAGAGGTCCCGACGTTCAAGCTGTCATTTACTAGGTTTTCACGGGGGCGGGTCTAGAGCGGTTTAGCAAGGTCGTGGCCCTGAGGCTACGGCTCCTCCGCGGCTCTGTTGCGGCTGAAAACCTTATCTGAAGCTTCTCACCTTTGTGCATGGATCACGTGACCTTTCAAGATTTACGATATCATTATTCAAGTTTGTACAGGGGACGATCGTGCGAACCCCACCGGCCTATATAAGCTCTCACTCACCGCCTTCCATCCTCTCTTCATGCTCCTTTCCCGAATCACAATTACATCCTTCATCGATTTACCCATCCATCCCAATAGAACCCACAAAGCTCTACATAACCTCTCACTCGTCTGCGGTATTACTAGTATATCCCCAGACCAATTAAGTACTATCCATCTGTATATTCCCAGCAAATAATCTTCTCACAGGCATTTATCATCCGCATAACTCCCTTTATCTCCCTTTATCGTCTGCCAGGCCCGCTTTATTTCTATTTTCATAGCATAAACCATTCTCTCATTATTCTCCAGGCTACCAGCATCCGCTAGCGGACATCTTTCATTCGCTGGAAGACCATTGTGGAAAATGAAAAACAATTACGGATCGATCAACCACCCCCCTGCCCCAACCCCTATTACAATGGGAGCCGCCAAAGTTGGACTTTAATACCAAAAGTCCGATGCCTTCAAAGATGATGGTAAGGTTACTTGGTGTAAGTACGTCTGCGGCTTTCCCGAACTGAGAGCTCATGGTAAGGAGTATAAAGACTGACAGAATGCTATGACATGTTAGATAGAGCAAGACAGGATCCCGGGCTGGAAGGGGAGTACGGCCGCCCAATGGGCTGCCATTCAGGCATATGCCCTTGCCACCCCACCCGTTACAGTTAGGGCAGCACTCTGGCAGACAGATACAGCCCAGGGCGAACGTTTTACTGAATGCCTTGATTTTTGCTGAAGGACATAGCAAGAAAAAATAAGCCCAGCTTAACACGATTGTGGGCAGCACAACTAGTTCCTGCTGTTGCCTCCATTGCAGCCCCCATTGGGCCTCCGGTTGCTGTCGGAAATGATCGTAAGTTACCTCAAACCATCCACATTGAATGTGCACAGTATATGCTAATATGGCTCCTCGAGGTCTCGTCGGCCCGCGCTCCGTCCGTCTCTGGATAGATGAACCGTCCGTCGTCCGCCCAGACAGCTCCCTCCCTGCCAGGCTGGACAAGATCCAATGGCAAACCCATGGACATGTTTACTCGATGGAGATGTCCGAACCCACCATGCAGGACCTGTTTGTGTGCATAGACAGAGTCCTCGCAAGGGGATATGGATATCGTCTGCTCGTTGGTGCGATCAGACACGGTACACGCATGCTGCTTAATGATCCTGAGAAGCTGCTGCCGGTTGCTGAAATGATCTCAATCGGAAACAGTAGGCATGTCCGTATGTGGTGGTCAATGAATTCGCTGAGCGAACCAATGGATCTGCTCTTCTGTGGCTATTGCACTCGTGGATAAGATGGGACTCCCCTCCTTGGCGCCGTGAATTTTGGCACTTGTGATAATAGGGGTCAATCTTGCAATCCGTCCGTTTATAGTGATGAGTCGGACTCAGACGGCCACCAGCCCAAGTCGTCCACTGCAGCCGCAAAGAGGATCACCAGGTTGAGTACCAAAAAAACTGGGAGCAGCATGCGAAAGACTAGACAAAGGGTGCGCAGCGGTCCGGCGGACATCGATGAACCGGAGCCAGACTTAAACCACAGTTCGGCCACCAACGTTGTGCGAGCCTTGGCTTCCAGTTTCACACCATCTCCTACTAAGCAACCTTCTGCGCCTTCTACTGACTTGGGCATTCGTGCCTTGAGGTCTGGCCAACAAATCGGATGAGAGACTGACCTAAAGAAAGTCTTCTGGCTATCTACCCGGACGGCAGTCAATAGCAGTGGCAAAGGTGACCTAGCAGCCATGGCTGAGGCTGACGAACCAAATGGTCCGGCTGACGCTGCACAACCTCTGAGGAAGGTCGCCCGCGTGTGCCAATAATCAACAGTAGTATTGAGGGTGAACCAGATAGACTCCATGGGGAGGTTAATCAGAGTCAGCAGCCTACTGCCCCGCCGAGTCCGCCGAACAGTTCTCCTCCGTTGGCTCCCAATCTGAGTCACGATCTAGCCTCCGGGGCCTCTGAGCAGCTACAGCCTAGGACATCAGCTGAGCATCTTTTGATGCTAACCTCCGACGCCGGGCAGCCTGCCGACACATCGGCGACCCAAGCTGGTACGACCAGCAGAAGCTATTCCCCCTCTAATCTCTGCACCGACAATGCACTTGTAGATATGGCAGTAGCACATGCCGGACGAAAATTAGGCCCGGCCGCCAGCTCCCGACTCCGGTCAAGTGTATACTTTACACCTGCTAAGTTGCGGTTACAACTACCAGGTCTTTCATCTGCTATGTTGGCAGCAGCTCATACTGCTTTGTCAGCAGAAATGCACCTTAGGAGTCCGCTCCTGTTCGTTTCTGCGCACTAGCTTCTGTCAACAAAGCTAGCCTGCCTCGACCCTATGTGGCTAACGTGAAGCTGCAAAGAGGGTAGTTCCGTTCATGATTATAGATACTAGGCCCCTGCAGATCCTGGACGTTTCCTTTCGGTGTGTTTTATTTTCGCTCCTAGAGTTCTGCGGGTTGTTCTTGCTTGTTCCTGACCATAGCTGTTTTAGATTAGCCCGCTACAGCTGAGCCGGTTTGCTTTAACTGAGTGTGCTAAATTTATACTTGCCATCGTCCACGGATCCTACCGAGGCAAGAGAGGAGCTTGGACATTTTCTTTGGGTGTTTTGGAGACCATTCTTGTCGTGTTCGGCACCGGCTGTTTTTTCATTAGGGGGTGTCTTTTCTGGCTTTTGAGGTTTGCTCTGGGAATTTTTGCAGTTCATTCTTGTTTTTTTCCGCCTTTTTTCGTTTGGGATATGTTTCTTCGAGTTTTAGACCTTCCTCTTTGGATTTGTGTGGATCATTCTTCCAGCTGTTTTTCGTTCGCGATTGTCCTCTTCATTGCTTTTCCTATCCTCGCTTTCACCTTATACCCCATCTGTTGAGCCTTAGCAGCTGCTTGTACATTCTGAGATGAGCCTTCCGTGCTCTGAACCCTAGCCTTACCCGCATTCCTTATGGTCCGCTTGGTAGACCTACTTGAACTAGATTAGTCCACGCACTCAATAAACCTCTTCATCTGCTTCATTAACTCTTAATCCTAATACTCGTATCATGATTTAGCAAAACAGTTACGCCGCTGATTTGAAGCTGGACGCCTGGGGTGCAATTCCTAGATCAGGTGTCCAGCCCCAATTCGGCTGCGCGGGTATGTGCCAATGCTGTCGAGTATGCAAGTGAGTGACAAGTCGTGAATGTCCCGAGCACTTAAAGGTGCCCAGACAATTCCTATCTCCTAGATTTAAACCCCATATTGCCCCCTTGACTACCTACCAATACACGTTTCCTAACACCATCTATCTAGCAACTCTATCCACTACGATCCTATTCTATCACAATTCGCCTACACTCTATGTCAGAACAACAGCGGCGGCTTATGGTGGACAGAACGCGTCTGTCGGAGCAGGAGAGGCAAAGACTAAGGGAGGTCCACTGTGAGTGTGCCCAGAGATCTCAATCCAGGGACAGGTTAACTAGAATACCACCCGCTATTGAGTCAGTTACAGCTGGGTCTACTGTAAGTAGGAGGGGGAATGCTGTGCTGGGGCCAGCCTCATCCCGACTTGAGATACCAGAGTCTGTTCCGGACAACCAGGAGCCTGTTCCGGACAACTGGGAGCATGGCCCGGAGCGGGCGGATGACAGTATAGACTCCGATGATGGAGAATACGAGGGCCAGAGCCAGGAGAGCCAGGAGAGCAAGGAGAGCCAGGAGGAGAACGAGTGAGAATAGCATGGAGATGATGAAGATCTATTCATGGATTGGGGGGGGGGCACCAACACTGATTGGGCATGAGGTCCGTAACTCGCAAGCTTCGATACTGACAATCACCCCTGGGAACACCCAGAGTTCTAGCAGAATTGGTTACCCTAGATGGAGAACACCTGCCCCAGTACATATTAGCCAAAATCGGTTTCCATCTGTGGTTCTCTCCCGTTCACCTGCAGTCTTGAATTGGCTTGCAACACTGGCCATAACTCCAAGCCACTCAGAGCCAACAACGCCGGAATTGGAGAGTGGAGGTGGAGAGCGGCCCAGCAGCAGACGGACTATGGCCATAGGGCTTGAGCGTAGCATCCTGGCCAAAGCCTGTTCCCTGATGTGGGACTGGACGATCTTGGTGAATCTGTTGCCAAATCCAATGACCCGGACCAAAGAAGTCTGCAGGTGCTGGAACGATGCTGGGAGGGAATTGGGCTTTTCTAACTTTGCCGATGCTACCCCACACTCAAATGACCAGGCAAGTTACCCTTAATCAATAACCTACATCTTATCCCCAAACTAAATAGAGTGGCTGGCGGCCACTGGTTTGCAGATCCGGTCAAAGCACAGTTCGTGCAGATCTCAGTATCTGCATACTGTGAAGAAGGCTATAACAGAACTCTATAAGCCTGATATTGATGATCCTGCGGTCTGCAGACGAAGGGTGGAATACCTGCTGGAGCAGGATAGATTCACTTGTCCACCAAGGAACTATAGGGTAGCTTTTCAACATTTCCCCAGATTATTTCGAACTCTAGTAAGACTAAATACAGCTAATTGGGCGGACAGTCAATTTCTCTTAGATTGGTAGCGCCACAGATCCCTGACGCAATATACGCACAATATTACTCTAGCCCTAAAAGGAAAGGCATGATGGATGAGGGGTTCCTTGACAAGATCGATGGTCCGTTTATCTGTCTGACAGCAGCCATATTGTGCCATGCACTGCGATGCTGGCGGACTGGAACCTTTATCAATAATGTAGCTTTCACACGTGCCAGTTCCAAGGGCATCAGGGAAATGTCGGAGCGTGGTCCAAGGTGGTCCTGAACGCTCCTGGTCCACCAAGGGGGGTCGTGGTCCCCGTGGTCCACCAGGTCCACTCCGATCCGCTCTGATCTACACTTTTGGAAATTTTACCGAAAAGGTGGACCAGGAGGACCAGGGGGACCATAACCCCCCTTGGTGGACCAGGAGTGGTTTTTACATTTTGCTAATGAGAGGTAAGACAAATAACGCTGACTTGCGGTTTTCAGAAGTATTCAGATTCCTAGGGACCCAGGCGCCCAGGCATCCGGATCCTCTTGAAAACCGCAAGTACTTAATAAGGTGATAAGCCGCCTGATGAGATGATAGGCCTGCCCGAACGCCAAATACAGACATGGGACGGTACGGGAGAGGTCTGGCGCGGACGAATAATCGCGCGGATCAGGACCACATTAAAGGCTAGAATCGAGAAGGAGTGGGGAAAGTGTGTTGAGAGAACGGAGGGATACTCCAATAATGAGGCGGCATTGAGACGGGAGTTTGGAATCCATCCGGAGGTGGATGGATCAGAAGCCACTGGCGGCCTCGGAGACGCAGAGGGAGGACATGGTCGGCGCGGACCGCAATGGGATCAAGGGGCGAATCTGGGGGTATTAGATGATGTAGCTCTGTTGTGAAAACCGGCGGACACGCCATTACAGGTTGAATAAACTGACCTAAAGGAGGGGAATGCACCTATCAGTATTCTATGATTGTATATGTATATTATGAGAGTGTAATAAGGGAAAAAAATGATATATGCCAATAGAGTCTGGAAGTGACAAAACGTTAAAGTGTGTTGGCCAGTAGGAGGGCGTAAGATGGGGAATTATTGGCATGAAAGGCATGGCAGGCTATCGGGCGGATGCGGATAAGCTGGGCAGGCGGCAATTGTCGGTTCATAAGGCAGGGGAATGTGTCAGGCGGAGGGTGAGAGGCCGAAGCGGACAGTAGGGCATCCAGCGGACGAGATGGATTGGGGAGGAAGGAGAGCGAAAGGTTACTAGTGGGGAACGTCCACCGGATCCGGAGAATATGCAAAGGGC
>Ga0307507_10012484_pt1 | contig 10490 bp, 12 predicted proteins | sample 7_EM_MG_FD_207223 | JGI IMG/M metagenome (GOLD analysis project Ga0307507, IMG submission 207223) | Populus trichocarpa ectomycorrhiza microbial communities from riparian zone in the Pacific Northwest, United States - 7_EM | ecosystem: Host-associated > Plants > Roots > Unclassified | place... | reverse complement strand
TAGGTCAAAGTGCAGATATACAAGCCCCAGGATATATACAATGTAGATATACACCCAGACTTTTAGTCCTGTAGCGTCCATGGAGTTTGCAAGACTAATAGTCAGTAGTCAGTGGGTCACTGAAGTGCATTGGACATAAAATCTGCAGTAGCTTTATATGGTTGACAGCACTTAGAACATGAATGTTCTTTTCCTGGCTCTATTATTCCTCCATTTCCTAATTTCTCAAATGCATGCTGGGTAACTTCTTCAATGTTCAAGTTTTCAGGCAACTCCAAATTATTGTTATTCAGACTTGCAATTGTTCTAATTGATTCCTGAACAAATGCCTGCCAAATCTGATACCGAGTAACTCGGGCCTTGGACTCAGTAACTGATGCACAATCATTCCAATACTCCATATATGCAGAGGCTGATGCATGGAAATTATACATTCCACTAAGAACAGAACGTGTAAAATTTCTGTCAACCCAAGTAGACTGTCCTATATTTAGGAATCATGCAGAATTTAGATAGCAGTAATGATACATGATAAATATAATTTAAAGAAAAATATCAATGAAGGATGGGCCAGAGACCCTGACTGATGACATCGAGAGTCTATCTGGCCTTCTCAACCATCAGGATGGTGGTGGGGTATCCACCATCCTGATGGTGATGAATGGAGTGAGACCTGGTAGGCTCAATGCACCTGTTTTTTTCATATTTGCATTACCCTTCCCTGTGACTGTGCGCATGGCTGACGTGGGCGTCGCATGCTGACGCATGGTGGTGTTGGTGCTTGGGTTGGTGAGTGTGGCAGGCTGACACGTGGCGGTGGTGTTAGCAATGTTGGTGGCAGTGGCGTGTGGGGCACACTGACAGCTATAGATCCTGTTGTCGAGGTTGGCATTGGGGTTGGTGTCCCACTCGTTGTTTGCCTCGGCGTTGTCCTGCTGGTTGTCTTGCTTGGTGTGCTGGTCGTCATTGTTCGACTCCTGGTCTTCGTCGTTGGGCCTTCAACTGGTCAGGGGTCATCGGTGAGACACGCTATCCTACCAATGTCAACAAAGTGGATCTCTGGCGGCCAGACGATGTGTCAGATGGTATGCCAATAAAATCTGAGCATGATATGGTCATGTTGGAGCACATATTCTGCTGATGTAGTGTTGTGATTATCACGACACCATGAACACACACATCGTTTGTTTCTTTTCTTTCTTTTCTTTCTCTCTCTCTTTATCCTTTGTACGAGACTTACCCCTTTATCTCACATAGTATATATATACCAGACAGTAGCTACTGCCCACCTCAGTCCGTTATACTGAGACTGAGGTGAGCCACACTATTTACTTCACTAGTGGCTGCTAACTACATCATGTATTTACAGGCATGCGCCGTGGGGCAACTTGATCAGCTACCATAAATGAATGAAACAGATTTTCATTCATTATGGCAACTATTTCATTTGAGATCCCCGCAACAAGAGGGGGAAAATGGGGAACAATGATGGGGAGCATATTCAGGGTCTGTGCATGTTTCCAAATGTGGTAATATGGCTGTTTCTAAATATAAAATAGCATTAAAATGTGAAAAAAAAATAGGGGATGGTGCTCAATGTTGGGGACGTATTCAGGGTCCAGGGTGCATTTCCAAATATGGTAATATGGCTGTTTCTAAATATAAAATAGCAATAAAATAGCAATAAAATAGCAATAAAATCTGAAAAAAATGGGGCAGGGTCCTCTTAGAGAATGTTTTCAGGGTCTGGCATGTATTTCCAAATATGGTAATACCAAATATGGTAATCCATTCAAAAATAGCCACAAAATAGCAGAAAATCAGGAAAAAATAGGAGTTGGTGCTTATTGTTAGTGATATGATGGGAAACATTTTCAGGGTCCAGGGTTGACTTCCAAATATGGTAACTTACCTAAAAATAGTCAGAAAATTAGAAAAAGAATCAAAAAAAAGGGAATAGTGTGCAGGATGTCAGGTATTGCTTTGAGGGTTCTTCTCAGGGTCGATTTCAGGGTCCTCCGCATATACCTAAAAAAGGAAATCTAACCTGGTTTGACCAAAAGCGAAGAAAAACAACATGATGATGATTTTATCTGTCAGGGTCCATATTGGAACATTGGTCACATGACCAATTACCAAAAATGGTCAGAAAACGAAAGTTGTAGCCCTGCACTGTAACTTCCAGAATCAGTTGGAATTTTATCATAAAGTGCTTCCATTGGGGAGATATGAGGTTAAAGATATTTGTACATGCCGCATTTTTTTTTGTATTTTGTGTTTTTCTCAATGAAAACAACAGCAAACAACATGATTTCAACACATTTGGAAAGGTATAAGCAGAGGCTACAATTATTGTATCATGGGAAATTTTCCCAAAAAGGAAGGTGCATACCCTAAAAGGGAAACCGACACTTAAAGACTACAAAAGTCAGTTATAGAATACAAAGTTTACAAATAGACTACAAAACATTACGAAAGTTGGACTTAGACTACAAAGTTTCCTGATAGACAACAAGAAACTACAAAAGTCGGATTTAGACTACAAAGTTTACTAATAGACTACAAAAGACTACAAAAGTCGGACATAGACTACAAAGTTTACTGATAGACTACAAAAGACTACAAAAGTCGGACATAGACTACAATGTTTGCTGATAGACTACAAAAGACTACAAAAGTCGGACTTAGACTACAAAGTTTACTGATGCCCCTTGGCTACTGTTATCAGCATGTATTTGTTAGTCCTCTTGTTGGCCAAAGGTCATCCTTTTTGAGACTACAAAAACTGGTAGTGTCCGCTTTTTTCATCACAAAAGTTTCTAGTATCCACTTTTTTTCATTACAAAAGTTTGTAGCGTCCGCTATTTTTCATTACAAAAGTTTGTAGTGTCTTCTTTTTGTGCTACAAAAATTGGTATTGTCCGCTTTTTTAGACTACAAATTGTTGTTGTGTTCACTTCTTGAGACTACAAAAGTTTGTAGTCCGCTTTTGTGATATATAAATTGCAGTCTCCTTGACTATGAACAGGTTCATGGGGATAAGGTTGAAGGATTGAGAATGCCCAAGGTGTCTTTCACATCAGGAGAGGTTGTCCTATGTGTTTATATCTGAAAACACTGTTTTTTTTTTTTCACATTTTAATGCTATTTTATATTTAGAAACAGCCATATTACCACATTTGGAAACGTGCACAGACCCTGAATATGCTCCCCATCATTGTTCCCCATTTTCCCCTGATTTTTCCCCTATTTTTTCTGCTATTTTATTGCTATTTTTCATTTAGAAAAGCGCACATTTCCTTTTTTGGAAAGGCGCCGTAGACCCTGAAATGATGAGGTTGCCGTGAGGGAATGAAGCTGCTATTGAAATATTGAACATTCATTTATGGTAGGCGACATGGCACCTGGGTAGTATGTGATTATGGGGATGGGGGGGAAGAATGTGATGTTAGCTCACCTGGTTCGGTGGTGGTGCTCGTGGTGGGTGCTCGTCGCCCAATGTCGTTCAATTGGTGGTGGTGGCAGGCGGTCGCTGTCATTGGTGGAGGTGGTGGTGGATAGTCATCGTTCCCATCGTCGTGTTGGTCTTCTCGTCGTGCTGTCTGTGATTATGGGAATGGGGGGGGGACTGGTATGATTACTCACCTCCGTTGGTGCTGGCACTGGTGGTGGGGCTCATCACCCATTGTAGTTCCAGTGTCTGCTGGTGGTGGTGACGAGCGCTCGTCGCCTGTGGTCAATTGAGTAGCGGTGACGGTGGGCGCTTGTTGCCGTCCGTCGTTGGTGGGCACTGGAAACCCACAGGTGGAGATGGTGGGTGGTCGCAGTAATTAGTGAAGGGTGGTGGTGGAACGTCATTGTCGTCTCTCATTGTCGGGCCTTGGCGGCATGGACGTCGTCATTTTGAGAGTGGCCGTCGACGTGGCATGCCCAGATGAATCGTTGGCGTGCCAGGTTAGCCACTAGAGCGACGGCGAGTGGATTGTGGAAGGGATGGATGGATGGAGCGGCAGAAAGGACGTTGACGTGGCATGCCCAACCACCATCAACAGCACTCGGAAAATGCCGAGCGCTGAAGGAGCGTTGCGCAACTCACTCACGCACTCGTTATTGAGGGAAAAAAAATACAGAAAAATGTATTTAAAGGTGTTGAGGAGTAGGACTAACATTTGAGATAGGTAGCACTATGTATTTATTGGGCAGGGAGTAAAAGTCAGAAGAATTTCAATCTACACATGAGATTCCGGCACTTTGACTTGCTTTATTGTGACCCCTCTACGCCTATCCCATCACCTGTGTCTCCACAATCCTCGGATTTCCATAAAAATTTGTGAATCCATTCGGTTTTTTATTCTGAATATTTCTATGTAATTTTCATGGCCATTGGATGGTTTCAGTACACACAGTATGGTTTAAATCAGAGGAATTACACTCTATTCAATGACTTTCACAACAAATCCTTCAATATCAAAGTAAAAACAGTACTCACAAATTTTATATGAACATCCACCTTTAGTTAGGAAGAGTTAAATGTGAATCCCTCAAAATTAGGCAAGCAGAACAAGATTTCCCAACACAATTCTATGTTTTGAAACCCTCCTAAAAATTAAACAATTACAACAAGACTTTCAGGTGTGTTCTTTCACTCAAAATTTGACAATGCCTGTCCTAATATTATTTTACTGATGCTCTGGATGCTGGTAGGCTATAGCTGGCATGTATTAGTTTACAAATTGCTAGAATGATATGTTTTTGAGCCTTAAAAACATAGATACTTCTTTCTCTACTCCTTTTAGCCAACTTCTGATAAAATTTCAAGTCAAAAGTTGAGAATTAATCATGCTGAGATATACTACCATTGTCACTGTAATGTTCCCTTCCTCTCCTTACTCAATTACAGTTGTTTTCGATAAGTTTTCGATGTTTTCGATGTTTGCATCTGTTTGTCTACGGCTTCACAAGTGTCATCCAAGTTCACAATGTGGCATCCATCCACTTGCGAGGGCGCAATAAATGTGAAAAATGAAAAATTGGGCTATGTTCAACTTGTAGAGTACTAAAATGTTAATGTTTCATTAAATTGAAGTGTAAAGGATGAATACCGTGCCGTTTGAGGCTCTGGGCACATGGAGGCAACTGTTTGCATCTATGTGGCAACACCTTTGTTGATGGTTGTTTGTTAACTAGCCTCAAAGAACAAAAGGTCATCCGAAACATGACTTGCGCATCCATCATCTTCCACACCTCTTATTGAGGCGGAATTTTTTTAAAAAAATCGGAAATATATTTCTACATCACCTGGTAGCTCTGAGTAGCTGTAACACAATAATTGAAGGAGAAAAATGAGAATTATCACAATTGGAATATTCTGGTGAAATGCAACTTTTGCAGAAGGATTTTGATATGGAAAAAACATATGTGGATGCTTTTTGGGCAAGCAAAATATACTCAGAACACAGAAAATATACAACCCAATCATGAAACATATCTGAGCTATATGTAGATTTGTAATAAATCACAAACATTCTGGATCCCAAGAAAAAACATATGTGGATGCTGTTTAAGCAAACAAAACATACACAGAATACAGGAAAACATCCCAGTCATCAATGCTGATCCAGGATGTACCATTTCTGAGAATTTTCATTCATAAAACATATCTGAGCTATAATAAATCACAAACATGCTGGATCCCAAAATGGTCTCTTTGGCAAGCAAAACATACACAGAACACAGAAAATATACCAGCCATAATGACAGATCCAGAATATACCATTTCTGAGAATTTTCAATCATAAAACATATCTGAGCTATATTTAGAGTTGTAATAAATCACAAACATTCTAGATGCCAAATAGTACAGATTTCAAACATTAGCACAACATTGAAATAAAATAAAATGAAAGAAAACCTAGACTAGGGTTATTATATAGTGCTTTTTTTATTTTTATTTGCATTCTTTTGGTGAATGGAGGATGCAGAAACTTTTGGCATTGGGCAGCCTACAAAAATGCACCCCCCACAAAAAAAGGCAAAGTGCAAGAATGCAGGGTAGGTTGGTCATATACTACAGCCTCGGCTGCTCAAGGACCTTCCACATTTACGAACCACAGTCTCCACTAGCCTCACTAATGCCAAAGTGGGATCCTATACCTCAGAAGACATACTCCTTCTACTCGAAACTGAACAAGCACTTCGCGATGCTGATACTTTGAAGTGCAGCTGCCACAACCATGCCTTCGAGTCCACAGCCCTCACAGCCCAATCAAAAAACTCGAAACCCTCCAATGTTCCAACTTGTGGCATTTGTAAATGACCCGGACACACCAGCCTCTACTGTGTCATGCCGGGAGGAGGGATGGCTGGAAAAATGATCACTGAATTGATTGCAGCACGCAAAAAGGACAAGGAGAGTAAGAGGGAAGGAAATAACAACTCTCAAGCCCCAGGTAAAGTCTTGGTTACCATGAGGGACGCTAGTGGGAAGGCCTTTATAATTCAGGTTGATCCAGGTGACGTGTCTATGTCCACACCAACCGCCGAATTTGCTGGAATCGCCTCAGATAATATTTCTGAGGCTGACCCCCTCACATTACCTATTGAGCAGATCGAATATGAAGGATGGTTTGCATTTGAGGAGGAGCCCAAGACAACTGTAGATTGGAATACTCACACAAAACCCTCTGACGTTGCAGCCATATCTGAAATCTCGCCCATAAATCAAAACAACTGTACACCTATTTCTCTCGATGACCTTCCTTTCTATGTTGACACTGGCGCTACCGTTCACATTTCTCCAGAGAAATCTGACTTCCTCACTCTCAAACCAACTACCGCACATTCAGTCAAAGGCATCAGCAGTTCATCCATAACCGCCATTGGAATAGGCAGTATTAAATTATGCATTGCATGTGGCACTTATATTATTTTACAGAACACGCTATACATCCCAAATGCCACCGTGCGCCTCATCTCGGTCAGCACCCTTGCATGCAACAACCAGGCTGTCGCTCATTTTGACGAAAGTTCATGCTGGATCACAAACAAATCCACAAACGCTATCATAGCATGTAGTACCCTTCTCCCAAACAAAAATTTATACTCCCTAACACTTCACTCCATCTATGCTGAGCATACCTTTACCGCTCAACATGCACCTGACCTCAAAACCTTGCAATGCTGTCTCAGTCACACAAATTACCAAACTCTAAAAGACATGGTCAGCGGCGGCATGATCCCAGGTATGCCCAAGCATCTTCATTGTGAAGACCCACCTAAATGAGAATTTTGTGTTCTGGGTAAACAGACAAAGACACCAGTTCCAAAAATACGTGAAGTGGGGGCAGGGCATAGAGCTACAAAGAGATTGGAGAAAGTATGGGTCAATCTTAGCAGTCCACATGTTAAATCAAGCAATGAATATGTGATGAACATTGTCGACGATTGCACGAGTCACGTCTGGTCAAAAGGGGACACTTTCAGGGAATTAATGACTTGGGAATGCGCAAGAGAACTGGAGACTGGCTTAAAAGTGGGAACATATATAACAGATAACAGAGAACTCAAAAGCAACAATATGTGTGACTGGCTTGCATCAAGAGGGACTAATCAGCTCTTTATGGCTCCCTACACCTCTGCCCACAATGGTCGCATAGAACGTATGCATTGCACACTTATGGCTAAAGCTCGAACAATGTGTATCTACGCAAAGTGTCCCCCAAATATGTGGGACGAATTCTATCTACCAGCCAGCCATCTCCAGAATAAAACAATGACAGGATCGCTCCAAGGAATGACCCCATGGGAAAAATGGCATGACTGAAAACCCGACTATTCATACATGCGAGAGATTGGCTGTCGAGTATTTGTCTTAATTCAAAACAAGCACAACCCTAAGATTTACGATATATCTCTTGAGTGTGTACTCATCGGCTATGATACAAATTCTAAGACCTACAGATGCTATCATTGTGAAACAAATCGAGTAATCAGTTCCTACCACGTCCGTTTCCTTGAAAGTCATGACGGCCACTCACCCTCTTCCCCTGAAAATCCTATGGAAGCAACCACACTTGAATCTATCGTCAAGAACGCAACATCAATCCCAATATTCTTTGATGACAATGAGGAGGAGTTCCTTCCACCAGAAAACCAACCCAAATCAGATTCCACTCCACAAATGACCACTGATCCTCCCCCAGAAGCCATTGATGCTCCAGCTGAATCATCGCAGAGTGTTGCACCTGAGGATCCAACCCCCCATTGTTTGAGTCGAATAGCCAAGAAACCAGAAACCCAAGGTCCATCGCAACTCGAAAAAGCAATTCAAGAATCAACACAGGCAGCAAATCGGTTGAAGACAGCACATGCGGAGCAGAAGAAAACACTACAGGACTTATGGGAAGAAGAAGCCAGAAACGTGCCCAAAATCGTCAAAGATAAAGCAATCAAGGAACTACACCAAGCCTTTGGGACCCTGAACCTCGGAGATGAGAAAGCAGAACAAATTGATCAAACACTTTCCACTATCTCCGAAATGACCAAATTAGATCCTTCCACCCTCGAATTCAAAGACGAGCCTAAAACATGGGATGAAGCCAAGCAATCTGCCAACGCAAAACACTGGGAAGAAGGTTATTGCGACAAATGATGTGATGTCCCTCAAGGAACTAAAATTCGCAAAGGGCGTCCTGTATTCCAAATTAAATGTGATGAAACCGGAAAAGCTGTAAGGTGGAAGGTATGACTTGTTTTTAAAGGTTTCGAGCAGATCTATGGCAAAGATTACACAAAAACTACCTCACCAACAGCACACATGGAATCATGGTGTATTTTACTACATCTCGTGGCTGCTCTAGATTGGGACGCTCAACAAATTGACATCAAAACGGCGTTCCTCTATGGACTTTTGCCTGATGACGAAATTCAATACATGGAGCAGCCCAATGGCTTCAAGGAACCAGGAAAGGAGGAGTACATTTGGAGGATTGAGTGGGGACTTTATGGTATGAAGCAGAGCAGGAGGATCTGGAATCAGACGGTCATGGGGATAGCAGTCGCATGGGATCAGCCAAATCGCACCATCATGTTATCTCAAACAGCGCTTATTGACAAAATCATCACACAGTTTGGCCAGAGGAATGCCTCACCAGCTTCTGTCCCTATGGACCCAGGCCTTAAACTTCGACGTGTGGATTACAAAAAACTATCATGCGAGGAACTCGATCAAATCTCAATACTACCTTACAGATCATTGGTTGGTTGTCTCCTCTACCTATCGATTGGCACATGTCCAGACATAACCTACTCTGTCCAACAATTATCACAGTTTCTTGACTGTTACACCTATGCTCACTGGAACGCAGTGCTACAAGTAGTGTGCTACCTCTCTGGTACCTGCAATCACAAATTACACCTGGGAGGTAACAACCCCATATCACTAGTAGGTTTTACCGACTCCAACTGGGCAAACTGTCTAGACACCAGGCGGAGTGTCAGAGGTCACACATATACTTTCAGATCAGGTGCCGTTGAGAAGACCGGTGCACGCGGAAAGAGGGGAGCGTGCGACGCGTGGACTGAACAGGCGCGTGAACCACACCTAAACAACACACACACACACACTTTAAAAACCTTAACACACTTTCACCCACTATACGTGCGCGATGCTTCGAGTTCGGGGTTCTCAAGGTATTAAGAAATACCCAAATGTTTTATTTAGTAGAATTAACTTTATTGACTTGTTTACGAATTTTTGTGTATAAAATCGCAAGTGGTAGCCCTAAGGCTTGGGTTTGGGTTTGTTAAATCGGGTGTGATTTATAGAATTTTTACTAGCCGTGCTAGAATGAATTTATGGCTTCGTTCACCTTGTCTTAGCTAACTTTCTGGCTTCTATGGCAAGTCTCCTTAATTTGCACAAAACAACAGACTTTTAGACTCCTGACTCTGTATAGCCCCCTTGAGCGTTTACAAATATCAACACAATCTGACACTGTCCTTACAAGTTCGCTGCCTTGTCAAGAATTCTTATCCTTTTAAAACCTTAAGCTTACTAAAACAAAGTATGTTGACCCGTAAGCACACTGGCTTCGTTCACACAGTACTATTATCTTAAATCACGAAGAAAACTCCTTAATTTTGATTACAACTGTTCACCTCCTGAGTCTCTACTCAGAGTGCAACTAGCTGGGTCAACGCGGGACGATTTCTTGCGTTTTGACCTAGTTGCGCACTCCTTAAATACCTAAATCCTTATCTATACGTTTTACATGTGTTTATCTACGACAAACGTTCAATAGCCGAATGTCCGAAGTATTTTACTAGGGTATTGTACGTATTTTATAGTCTTTCTCGAAGAACACTACAGATTTTGTAGTGTTTGTACGAACGCATCAGTATTGATGCGTACGCGGTAATAGCCAGTATAGCTATTTTTATCTTTCTTTGATCTCTCGTGTTTTCCTTCTGAATGGCCTCGGTTACTATTT
>Ga0307507_10012483_pt1 | contig 10491 bp, 9 predicted proteins | sample 7_EM_MG_FD_207223 | JGI IMG/M metagenome (GOLD analysis project Ga0307507, IMG submission 207223) | Populus trichocarpa ectomycorrhiza microbial communities from riparian zone in the Pacific Northwest, United States - 7_EM | ecosystem: Host-associated > Plants > Roots > Unclassified | place... | reverse complement strand
CACAATCGTGCGTCATGTCAAATATCAACCAATAACAATAACCCAATGACACGCTATTGCGTCGTCATGCAAAAACCTATGAGTCAACTAATCTCATAGCGTGAAAGATAACAAACCGATGACTAATAACTATTAGTCATGTGAGAGTCTGCCTTGCTTAGTCACCGTTTGTGACCTTCTGTTCGTTCATTCCTGGAAAGTTCAATTCCAGTACAATAAGGCGAGAGCCAAAATCACGAGTCGAAGAACTTCCTTGGAGAGTAGGTGAACTCTCACGAGAAGGGGCTAAGTTAGCTAAGCTAGCTCATCTATTATTTGGTGAATTACGGTTGATATCTTTCCACTCAAGTACTAGCTTGATCACTCTTTTATCTTTTCTCAGAACGGTATACGTAGGTAGTGTTCAATCATGCTTATTTGGGCAATTGAGATCGATATCTTCAGGCTCCAGCTATAGCTTAACAACTTCTTCATGTCCCCACGCAGCAGAATATACAAGTATTATTGCTTTTACCTTTGCTCTTCCAGCTTTCTTTCTACTTTTTTCTTTTTCTTTTCACTTCTCTTTTTTCAACTACACTGAGAATGAGAATTTCCTAGTTGCCTTTCACTACATATTCCTCTTAAAATCTCCTCCTTGCTAGGCGGCTTACTCTTATTCCAGAAATTCATATGCATCTGCCTTATATGTATTCCTACACTCTGATGATTTCCTTATGCTGACTTTCTTCCACTATAGGCTCTTCTCCTCCGAGTCTTTCCCTATACTCTCTTTTTCTAACACTTTTTCTCCTTCCTAGTGCAGAAGCCTCTCAATCAAACTCATATTATTCACACTACATAGAACACAATCCATAACACATACAGTAAGAATGTCGACAATTGAAAACTGACTTATGCTACACCATCTGAGATTCCCTCTCTTGGATTGGTAGACAAAAGCCCTACAAAAACTGACAGCTATCGCTTTGAACTATTAGATAAAATTGAAAACACAAGATCGGATCGGGTATCAAAGTCACCTACAAGTCACTCCGTTCCATTACTACTGTGTCTCACATTCACTTAGTACCACTCTTTATTGCCTGACCCTTGTATTAGAGGTAAAGTTAGCCCCTGTTACTATGTCCTCCGCCACTTCGCCATTGCTGCAACTGCGGCTGCTCCACTCATCCTATTGGCTAAAGCCTCCGAAAAGGGGCCATACCATGATAGGAAACGGTAGAGCAAACCGGCGCCATGAGCGCTCATGAGTGTCCACAAAAATCGGAAAACATAACGCTTGCCTTTAAAGAGGTTTATAAATGCCAGGGACTTGTTTTCGTACAAGGCAAGGGTCATTTTTCTGGTTAACTACCCTTGTATTAGGCCAAAACATCTCTCCTGGTGCCTGCGCATGGGATTAAAATAGGGATCAGTTTTCCGATTTTTACTGCCACATCTGGATATTTGACAGGGTTGGTGCACCACAGGGCACTGGTTGGGGTTACAGTACTGTACTCGAGTACTGTGTTGGTAGACCTATAGACGAGGAGTCGCTGATCCTGGGGGTTTGGGGGCATTCTCCGCAGTCGAGCGATTTCTCTTGTGTTTAATTTAGGCACCATACACCAGGGCATAGTCTCCAGTTCTGGGTGGCTGCGGCACTCATCTGAAATGGGATCCCAAACCCTCTTGGGTGATCTTAAATATTTTTGCTCCAGCACCCAAATCTTGGACTTCTAAGTTCAAAGTCGAGCAGCATTGAGGTCCTTTATATCCTCGGTCTCAAGTGCTGTGGTCTAGTAGCTCTCTCCCCTCTATTTGATCAGTAAGCTCCCGTATACCCGGAGAGACAGCGTGGTTAGCCACAAGAACTCATCTATACTCGGGCAGGTTCCCCGCCCCCAATTCTTGAGTCTGGCTCGCGTTAAATAATAAACGGATTTCATTACTGTAGGAACTCCCTCTAGGAGGTTATATTCCAATCTCATAGTGATCTATTATACTTAACTATCCTCTATGTGTATGTATATATCTATGAGCACCTCACCGGACAAGCCCTTGGAATAAATGAAAAACAACACATATGATAATATTTCATGATTCTGTCTGTTGAAACAATCTAGGGAAATGTTGCTTCAAGTGTTCATGAGTTCCTACCCAAACATCAGCTTCAATTTCACCATAATGATTAGGGCGTGGTTTCGAATACCTTAGCAAACTTGCTCCTGGCCCTAATCTTCGTTCCATAAAACACTAAAACCCAGGGCACAATAGCCAGCAACGCCCCTACGGATCCAAGCAAACTCGAAGCCCCAGCAAAACCCATACGGTGGTACATCGGGTCTGTTACGAGCGGAAACCCACCGGCGAAAAAGTTTCGGCAGAAACTTTGGGCGGCCAGTGCTGAGCTTGCGTACCGATGGTATGTGTCAGCGAAATAATTGAAAGTAGAGAGATAAATGGAGTAGATCCCCATTATTACGCAGCCAACGGCCATAGCAGGGAGTATCCAGTGCTGGGACGGGGAGGAAGTCCAGCCAAACCAGAACAACCCTATTGGCAGGAGGCAGCCGATTGTGCAGGCAGAGTAGAGCCGGGCTTCGGGGTTTGGGGTTGGGCTTGAAAAGTATTTCTTAGTGCCAACTTCTATCAAGGTGTTGCAGCAGAAAGCCAGCACGCCACCGACAACCATTCCTGTCCGGCGTTAACGGTGGATGAGTGCAACCAATAATGGTAAATACCTGTGAACGCATAGCCAACTTGGGCGATATTAAACCCGTGGCTTTCTATAAAAACTATGGGAACAGCCTCTAGGAACCTGAATGTAACCGTGTTAGAAATGGCCCTTCAATACACTAGGGTGGTCGTTAACGCACAGGTATAGAACTCCCCATGCGAACGTCAGCCAGCAGCTAAACCAGAATACAATAGACTCAGTGATAAGCAATTTGAACGGCCTAGTCAACGATACCCTGATTGTACGGGCACAGCTCTCTCTTTCCTCATCTGCCTTCACTTTCCATCTCTTCCCTTGGCCTCCTCTTTCATCGAGAAACCTGTTTAAGGCCTTAGCTTTACGGCTCAGTAACACACTTCCCCTAGTTTCTTTTAAAACAAGAAAGGCTATTGCCATCAATACCCCACTGATCACCAATTGGACCCAATGGATCCACCGCCAAGATAGATTCTCCACGATTACACCGCTCACAAGTGGCCCAACACCGGTGAAGGAGAGCCCAAACATTGAGAAGAGTGCCATTGGGAAACCACGGTCTGGTGCATGAAAGATATCTGATATCATACCGCCGACCATAGGACCGAAAGTACTTCCGCCAACACCCATGAAGAAGCGAGTGACCATCATCCAAGGGTACGAGCGGCATAAAGCCGAGGAAAGATGACAGACTAAGAATTGGTAAGTTATGAAACTCAAGAAACATGGGTTAGACAAACCATTGAACAGCCCAAGAGTGATCAAGTAAATATATCGTCGCCCATACACCTAATGACTCATCAAATCAGCACCATTCCCCCAGCCCACAGAACCGATATCGGTATTCCCGGGGAATCACAACACAGATCCTCACTATTGAACTCCCAAACTCAAGCCACAACCACAAGCGAAAAAATCACAATACCAACCTCAGACAACGGACTCAGCACCATAGGCGGCACCGCAAACCCAATTGAAAATACAGTGATTCCAACCAACAGTGCCACCCTGCTAACATTCCATTCCTCCATCATTTGATCCATTCCACTAGTATAAGCCCCAGCCGCATATGATCCCAGAGCTGTCGAAAACCCAGCTACAACCAGGATCGCATTCTTCTGCGTTCTCGGCCAAGTGAATGGATCCGTATAGCGCGTTACTGAGCTAGGGAGTTGCTCCAGGTCCGCATAGAGCGTCTCTAGAGGGGTGTTCCATTCTAGATAATCGGATTCGGGTGGCGGCTTTTCCACAGACGACGAGGCCAATGAAACTTCTACGATGATAGCTTTTTCAGAGTTAAGAACTTCTGGGAGGGCGCGTACGTTCATTTTAGGTTCCTCTAAGGGTGCTCGTGGTCGTGGCATGGCGCCCAAAACAGTAACTCACTCAATTGGGGTCTCTTGATTCTAGAGGCCCAGATCAAACTTAACTGAGGAGGAAAGGCGAAGAAGGGATTGGTTGCTTTTGAAGAGCAGTTGGTTTTATAGGGACAAATTCCGCGTTTTGAAGGACCCGAGCATGAACCCCCAGAGGACAGTGGGATCCGCGTCTCAGTAATCTCTTGAGTCCCCAGGCAAAACCTTGCCAACATAACTCCATCATGGCACCGGATCGCTCCCGCACCTAATACGGGCATCCTGGCCGAAACCCTATGGCCGGCCCAAGTTGCTGAATAGAAGCCCGGGGGCCAAAGGTGCAGGGGAAAAAAGAAATACCTCAAATACTTCCAAATGGCTACTTGCATATCTCAGGATCTATGCATATTGGGGGCGGGAAGGTGGTCGAGACAGGCTTATATGCGAATAGGGTAGCAGTAACATGCCTTTACAATTGCCAATGGCGGGAGATATCATGGCCAAGATTCGGGTGACCCTGTGATCCCCCTCGGGACTCGACGCTATAGATTACACTTAGGTGTCGATAGTGGGTTGGGTGATAGGTCATGAAGCCACTTCAAATGGAAGAAAAATGAGACCCCACCCTTCTTGGCTCTAGCTTACCAAATCCCGAATCCCGCTCCAAGGCCCGGGATCAGCAAACTACCACACCGGTGATAGTACCGGTTACCCGGTTTCATCTGCGTCGCCATCGAGGCCCCCGGCACCGGCAAGGCCTTGAGTATGGTTTGTGCGCTCACACTTTTAGGTGGGTTAGGTTGAAAATGGAACAATCCCAAGTTGTTCAAAAAATGTAAGGAACATCCATCAGATAGAGAGAGCAAGGGAGAGTGATGGAGAGGCTTTTCCAAGCATGAGAGGTCCCTGTTGATCCTAGATTAATATATCAGAAGAAGCACTTTCGACGTCGAGTGCCAAAAAGCGTTAAGTCAGGCACACTGTTCTGAAGTACCCTGAAGTCTCAACTTGGGAGTCTAGACTATGAGACAGCACTATACTGGAAGTTATGATGGAGGGCTATTGCCAGCGAGTTTCAACCCTCAGCCAAGTTATCATGTGCCTTGCAGATGTATCAATAGAACATTGGGTCAAACTAAATTTAGGAGTTTTTCATTGTTCATCTTTCACAGGTACGGATGCCAAAAGTATGCTACAAAAAAGTACCCGCTCGAGCATATATGGGCCATGAGACGCGCTAGCTTTCAATCATTTCCATACAAATAACGACTACGAAAGCTCAACCCATTTTAGGCCTTTGAATAAATATATATATATACCGCACGTCGCATCTTGGGCTCATCCCGAACAGTAAAATGCTTCAATTAAGAGGTAAAGACTATATGGTCATGCCTTTTTCATAGCTAGAAAGTCTTCTTCGGGTGGCTTTGGGCAGCCTAGCTTCGCGTTAGTAAATGGAATGGGAAAGTACACGCTCTGTTGCTCCTTGTTTTTGTTACGGCATGCTTGCTAAAATGACTCACCTGTTCACGGGCACTTCTGCGTAGGAGTTTTAAGTATATACCACCTAGGAATAAATTTTATATTATGCAAAGTAACTACAAACGAGAGGCCAAGGAGAACAGAGTCGCCTGGTAGCCCGGCTTTTGCTCTGGGTGCTACCCTACTAGCCAGAATTAGGACTTTATTATTTACAATTTTATTAAGCAGAGCAAAACTCCTACATCAATATCACACTGTTATAATCCGCATTCGCCCAAGGGCTAAGGTGAATCCTGTGAAACCCATGTTTTTTATTTCTATTAGGAAATTATGATTACTATGATAAGTATAATAATATTATTATTATTATATCATACAAGTTTATTAATTCAAATTTTAATTTTACTGGTACTGAAAACACAATTCCAGTCCCAAATGCCTATCCGGAATCCGTGCAAACCGAAGCCTTTTCTCGTAGAAAAGTAGTGTATCATAGGAAGCGGTGGTAACAGGAAAGAAAGAAAAAAAAGCTCACAGTTCAGCTCAACGCTGCTCACAAAGGTGAAGTCGACGAAAAGAAACCCCGGTCAGAAGAGAAAAAGGTGATTCACTCTCGCTAATCTCTTCGCTCACGATGATGTATGAAAGATCGCCTCTCTCTCTAAATACATGCCGTGGCTTAAGGCCATTTAAACTATAGTAGTTCCCCTTCCCGCTCCGCCCGAGCAACAATGTTAGCTAAGCAACTCTCCCCGCACCCAAGTCTCCGCTCTACCACTCCCGCTCTATAGTATTAACTTCACATCCCTCGCTTCATCTCCATTAAACTAAAACAAATAACAATAAAACTAAAAGCTAGCAAAGGAAGCGTTCAGCCCATTTCTCGCTCCACAGTACCTAGAGCCTAAATAGATGGTTTGTATGGTTTTAACCTAAGAGTTAAATTACTAGTGATGTTGATAAATATGGAAACTATATTAAGATCCTATAAAACTCTATCAAATATTGAGCCTCTTAAACCTATTTCTTTTAAGTATGATACATTTATCCAGTAAACAATTATCAAGTATCTAGAAATCACTTTTGCCAAAATTATACTCAAAGGAAGTTTCAAAATCATATATCATACTCACACTAGTAAAGGAATTAAGGTATAATTAAGTTGGGATCTAGGCCCTCAATTGTAGCTACTAGCTCATATAATAGCCTTTATATCAACAAGGTGGGATCAAGGAACCAAGCTACAGCATCCGTTTATTGACCTATGTTAATATCGCCTTTGTTTCTCTGAGCAAACTCTCCACATGAAGTGCTATTGTAGTATCATACCTCTTTCACACACACCAACCCAATATATACACTAGCCTGTCGAACGATAAAATATCATACAAATAAAAAGGCCATCTGTATTTACCAAGTTAAAGAACTCTGAATAATAGGCTCCCCTATAATATATTATATTATCATACAATACCTTACCTTAATATCAGTCACCCCCTTCCTATAGATCTTTTATTGGCATGTGTTTATCATAATAATATTATTATTATGCAGTGACCTTATCAAAATATATTTAATTGAAAACCCCTTTTATAAGGCCCTAATGCCACTACCACTTACTCGCCCGACCTAACCAAATACCCCAAATGTTTGCACGGAAAAATAAAACGCCATTGATGACCAGGGTAGAGTATGATCGCCTGCCATTGATACAACGTAGTAGGAGCAGTTTTTGGATTTATGTTCGAGAGGAGCGGACGCGAGGCAGCAGGACCCGGCAGTGGCAGTGTTTATTGTTCAGATGAGTAGGCGGAGGATGGTATAACCTATGCTAAAGTCAACTTGGCATGGCTCAACAAATTCATAGTGAAGATACCCCACTAACCCCACTACACCAAGGCACATCCCCCGCTGAAAAACATGTTTTTAAATTCGTAGTATCTGTGAATGTTACCCTGCTTTCCGGCAGTCTTTGTTCACTAAAAAGTATGATTATTCTCCTTTTAGATTTTTATGTACTCGAGTACTTGTAATTTCATCGTGTATTCGGAATCAGGTATCACCAAAGACCTACGCTTGCGGCACTTTTATAGGAACCGCATTCCGAATACACGATGAGAATACAAGCACAGTACACAAGTATGCCAAGCACGATAAAGGCGAGTGGCCGACCCGTAAGACATACAAGTACGATCTTCCTTAAGCATCACATCAAAAATATTTTGATTCCTCAATAATTGAGTCAAGAACACTTGAAAAAATTGTAAGAAATAGGAATGCTCGGGATTATTTATTGTATTCCTCATATATTTTTATTTTTTTGCCTTTTTTTTGCCGTTTTCCACGGCATCAACTCGCTCGTTATGGCGTTTTAAAGACGATGTCTTGGAGTGGGGAAGGTTCAAATTTGTGTGCATGGCAGGCCGCCCGTATGGCACTCGAGTTCTCCCAGTTGATCCCTACCACCGATGACACTTTGAACGGTTTCCTCAACACTACTGCCTATTTAGGCTTAGATATGTGATTTCCACCTTTTAGGAAGGCACCATTCCCTACAAAGATATTCTTATGTAGATGCCAATGATAATTCTACACTACTCCGAAAACGGGTGGTGCTACAGATAAAGAACTGGCCAATAGATAAACTTTTTGATGGCATCATTTAAGTTTCTTCTCCCCAGGACGACACCGCTCAGCTTGGACTGTGTGAGATGGGTTTGGCTTGTGTTGTAATAAGGTGGTGGGGCACATTGCCCCTCTTTTCGACGGTCATGGCATTCCGCCCTTTATTTACCCCCGACTTCCCTTCTTCTTCCCCCTATCCCACCAGACTCAGCAAACTACTCAATAATACACAACCTCTCTCACTCGAAGCTATCCACACACTAGTATACAATGGCCACCCAAACCCCTACTGGAACGTGAGTATTGTTTGTATTAATTGCATGGAAATAGACGTTAACTCCAAGCTAGTCTCCGCCTCGGAAGCATTGCTCCCGACTTTGAAGCTGAGACTACCACCGTTTGTCTCCCTATTCCAGGACAAGAACATCCGCTGGGCTCTCACTGACTATTCCAAGGGCCCCATCAAGTTCCATGAGTTCATTGGAGACAAATGGGTTGTTCTCTTCTCGCACCCCGAGGGTACAAACACACCTTTCCGCTTTATGTTTCATTTCATCGCTGATCATTGAAGATTTCACTCCTGTCTGCACCACTGAGCTAGGAGCCTTCGCTAAGCTCGAGTCTGAATTCACCAAGCGTGGTGTCAAGCTCATTGGCCTTTCTGCAAACACCATCGAGTCTCATGGGCTATGGATCAAGGACATCGACGAGGTCTCTGGATGTAACCTCAAATTCCCTATTATTGGAGACAAGGAGAGGAAAATTGCGCACGCTTACGATATGTTTGTTCCCTAGTAGAATTGGCTAAAAATTCAACAAGGATAAAAAGCTAAGTTTCACCTCGGCAGGATTGATTACCAAGACACCACCAATGTTGACTCCAAGGGAATCGCTTTCACCATCCGCTCTGTCTTTGTTATCGACCCAAAAAAGACTATCCGTCTTATCATGTCTTACCCTGCCTCTACTGGGCGTAACGCAGCTGAGGTTCTCCGTGTTGTCGACTCTCTGCAGACCGGTGACAAACACCGGTGATTACACCTTTTCCTGTTACTTTTAGGAAGAAACAAACTCACGGAAACAGTATCACCACCCCTATCAACTGGGTTCCTGGAGACGATGTTATTGTCCACCCCTCCGTCACCAACGATGAGGCCAAGGTATCATATATCCCAATATATCCCCCGATATCGGCGTTGCTGACAATCCCTAGACCCTCTTCCCTGACTTCCGCATCGTTAAGCCATACTTGCGATTCACGCCTCTTCCCAAGGAGAAGACCACCGCCGCTTAATTGCTAAAAAAAATAATGGGATATCAGGTGTAAGCTACTGTAAATTAAAAGGAGTCTTTCGCCCTGTCAAGCTCATGGTCTCCATTCAATTTACCATCATTTCGAAGCGCAATAACATGACACTTGTAATACATTCATTCAAGTACGGTAAGCTATAGCGATCATATTTTATGACAACCTGGTTATTTTCTACTTTTTTCCAGGTAAGCTCAGATCTGCGAGTATCCTGTGTAAGTGCTCTCGAGTACTCGTAGAGACAACAAATAAACCCATCGTGCGGCACAGGGAATCACACAGGAATTCCGTAAGTTGCAATACCGGTAGGTGGTTGCATCTAGGATAGCATCACTAAAACCCCAAATCGCTTTTAAAATGTAAACCCCGCGCACGGCAGATAAAAGAAAAGGCAGATGAACGATGGAACGGTAATAATTTCAATATCTCTTACCCTACAATTACGTTAACTCAGCAATATCTATCACTGTGCTTCAAGGATATATCTATGATATCACATGCCTGATGAATGATGGTTTACCCGCGTATGGCGTGCAGAAGAGACCGAACCCAGAAGTCATCTCTAAAAGTGATGAGTAGGGATGTGACCTGTCGCTATCCATCGCAGATCGGTGCTCGAGTACTGGTCGTGTTTCATCAGTGCTTACCTCTCTACTCGAGTAGATTGAGGCTCGTGTTATATTGACTCAGCTACCGCACATGTAGGAGGTAATAGGCCACCACATTCTGGGTGGAGAAGGAAACACACTGATTCTTACTGGAGAAGGGGTTTACGGTATATATACAGTACTGTATTCTAAACTTCGTCTTACGAGTGATGGTGTGTGTATAGATATAATACATGAGCTATCGTACTTGTAGTGCTAAATCTCAAAACACATCTCTCTCGCTCTCTTTCGAAACCCCCCCCGAAAGAAAAAAAACAAATGACCCACCCAGAGGTATCAAATCTACTATACGCATCTCTATAACTTCGCCCCCCTGCTCCCGCTCCTCCCACCCCTCCTCCGGGGCTTACTAAC
>Ga0307507_10012482_pt1 | contig 10491 bp, 3 predicted proteins | sample 7_EM_MG_FD_207223 | JGI IMG/M metagenome (GOLD analysis project Ga0307507, IMG submission 207223) | Populus trichocarpa ectomycorrhiza microbial communities from riparian zone in the Pacific Northwest, United States - 7_EM | ecosystem: Host-associated > Plants > Roots > Unclassified | place... | reverse complement strand
TTGCTAATTTGAACTTAAAATAACTAAACTGTGTAAAATAAAAATTCAAGAATAAAATTAAGAATTGTTTTTTTTTTAAATCACTACTCTAATTTGGGAGATCAGTGTTCTGTGCTAAGTACAAGCATTCTTCTAGTTTGATTAGATGAATGCCACGTGTTATTGTGTAACTGGATATAAGATTTTAACTGGATGTTTTAGGCGTAAATGCGTCTAATAGGAGACAGGGTTGATTTCAATTGAAGAGGTTTCGTTTCACTGACTTGCAAAGTGATGAAACAGTGCTTGATTTTTTGGTCCCGTGGAGAGGTATGCCGCCTCCCGTGTGTCGCCGCTGGTATTCCGATGCATGAAAATATGGATGCATGACTTTATTGCCATTTGTACCTCCAACACCGCAAGGCCCGTCCCATCCCGCAACAGGATGAATGATTGGAGGTTGCACATTTTGCGTAGAAAAAAGTCATTTGCGTGTTTCCTGGTTGGGTCTGGACTTTAGAATACATGAAAGCATCTATTCTCAAAAAATTAAAATTTTAAGTGTCTGTTTAGTATTAAGATTGATTTTTTAAAAATATTTTTTTTATTTTAATATACTATTATCAAAAATAAATTTTAAATAATAATAAAATATTATTTTAATATATTTTTAAATAAAAAATACATTAAAAATAATATATATCATACTCTCAAATACCCTCAAAATTCTTTCCATCATTTACTCACGCATAGTTGTAAAAATCCAACTGTTCTTATAGTTCGATTAAAAAACTTGAGATCCATATCCCAATCCGAGTAGAGTAGCTATGTGAGATTTTTATCCAATTGAATTATGAATTATGAATGATACGGGGATATGACCAAACTTGTTCTGATCAACTATAAGCATAAAAAAATCTCCTTTAAATATTTAATAATTCGATGTATTTATTAAACCGAATTCTACCACTGGAAAATGAAGAAACTTGTGTTTTTCTATTTATAGATCGTGATTATAGCTATCTAGATATTCGAGGTTTTAAATTTAATTTGTATCTTATGTATTTGAATTATATTTGTCTATTAAAAATTTTAAATTATTATTTGTATTTTAGAATAATTAAAAATTAAGGTTAAAAGTTAAACGTGTTTAGATCCAACAAACTAAATTCTTTTTAATATAATATATCATTCATCTGCCAGATTAAGGGATTAGCCACGCCCTTTTCCAGGCATATGCCGAAATCAAATATAACAATCATGCATTTAAGAGACAAGAATGAGATGACAGGTACTGGCCCCGGCATACACTCCACGTCGAAGACTTTGGAAATTTGGAAGTCGAAGTGCTGGACCAAGACTTGGTTCTTGGAATTGAATTCCACGGTATTTCACGTAAGAGTTTGGGAAGTGGTACCACATGTTTTTTTTATATCTATTAAAATATATTTTTTAAAAAATTATTTTGATAATATCAAAACAACTTAAAAATATAAAAAATTATTTTTTAAATATAAAAACAAATGGACCCACTCAAAATGATAAATAAAAAAAAAACTCGAGAAATTACAGGAGTTTGTGGAAATTTAAGTGGTTGGGTGAGATGATTAAAGTTAATGTTTGTTATTGTAGTAACAATTATAATTTAAAATGTTATTTTTAAAAAATATATTAAAAAAATATTTTTTATTTTTTTAAAATTCATTTTTAACAACAATATATATAAAAATTAATTTTTAAAAAACAAATATGCAAATAGTTGTATAGCCAAACAATGTCCAAGTCTAGTTATAAGATTTCACTTGATCTTAAACTTGATGATTTGTTGATTCTAGACTAACTCGTGACTCTATAGGATTTAATTTGAAGGGTTTACGAAGAATTTTTTTCCCTCATAGTTATGAAGTTTTAGATTTAAAAAAATAAATAAATTAACTTGATTTATCTGACATGACCTGTGATTTAAATTTTAAATAAAGTACACTTCTAAATTAAAATTTATAACTACGAATAAAAAGGAAGACACGACCTCTCAGGTCCCAGCCTTATTTTAATATATACGAGAAAAAGGCAAAACATTACTAACGGTACGTGTGATGCAAAGAAAAAAAAAGGGAATAGAATTAATTATTACATTGTATTACTGTATTTAATCAAACATCCTTAGTGGTATGAAGAAAGTTTTTATAAAGTTTCATCTCGGTATTTCTCTTTTGCAAAATATTTATTATTTATTTCAGTCCCTTTGTTTTATTTCCACTTACAAATTGGTCTTTGTTTGTATTTTTTTATCCTTGTATTTTTTTTAAAAAAAATTATAATTTAATCATTTTGTTAAAACTTTTTGCAATTAGGTATCACAACTAATCACGCAATGACTGTTTACATAACTCTTTTTTTAATATAGAATAGTATTAGTGTAATGAGTTATTCATTGCATTATAATTTTCAAAATTATATAATAAAAAAAAACATGCAATGAATTATTACATGATCTATTATATCTAACCAGATATACTATAACTGCTATTTTTTTATTTTTTTTCACTTAGCTCTAGCTATTGAATTTTTTAAAACAAACGACAAGATTAAGAATTTTTCTGTCCTGCAATAAATCAAACCCCTTGCTTTCATTTTTCGGGACTTTTAAACTTGTTTTCCATTTTCAATTGACGTCGAGGTATTTATTTATTTATTCGTTTTTATTTGAAAAAAAGGCCTGGGCCTAATAACTCAAGACTGTGAGTAGCGTGGGCTGCGCAGTGTTGAACTCTCGGGTCATCGAGATTTTTGTCGAAAGCTCGTCGTATGATACCCAACTTTTGCATTGTCCGGCGTTGTTAGCTCTCCGGACTTGATTGGTCATGGTTTCATTTGGGAGGGTAAAATTAATAATATAATCCATGCAGTTGTAAATTAACAATAACAATAATAATCAGTCGATTAGAAGAGATAGATGTTTATACGAAGAAGAGAGAAAGAATAATTTATTTCGATTTTAGTATTTTGTATTATTAAAATGTTAATGTCGATTCACATAATGCTATAATAAATAAATGTTAATGTTTGTTAATGCGATCAGACTTGGCCGGTAAAAGAAGAGGGGAATTTACTGTCACCTCAGTCACGGAACACTGATTACTGGATTTGTTTTTTCTTTTTTAAAAAAGAGTATGATTTAACAATAAATTTATTCTTTCATGGTTTTTTTCGAATAACTTTTAGTGAGGTTATATTGGGTTCAAGATCTTAATTATTGATTTGATGAGTTAACTCGATTTATTTAAATTTTATTTTTTATTTTTTTCTTATTATATTTTTTTTATTTCATCATTTAACATTGAGTTAGTTAAGAATTAGACTTCATGACTTGTTTCGATTTACTTTCTATGAGGCTATTATTCTTTCTTATGATTTGGGTAACAGGTTTAACAGGTTAACCCGGTTTGACTTAGGTTATTTTTTGGGTTATTTTTTTTAATTGATTTGTTTTGAAATTTCATTATTCAACACTATATTTATTTAAAAAACAAGTTTCATGATTTGTTTGATTTGTTTTTTATGGAGTTATCACGGTCTCAAAACTCGGTGTATGAACTAATATGTTAACTCGAATCCATGACATATATTATCATCTTAATGTTTATAAAAAAAATCTTATCTTGAGTATTTATTTTAAATCAAGTTTTATTTGTATTGATTGTTTAAATTATTTTTTAACTCGTTGAGACATTTAAATTATATTAAATTAATTTTGATACAATGTTTTTTATAAAAAAATATTAATAATACTTAATTTTTTTATATTGCCTCGCATTATAGCGTAAGACAATGACGTCGATCCCGTTTGTTTGTTGGAAAGTAGTTTTTTTTTTAGAGTGAATTCCAAGAAAGTGAATTATTTTCCGATACTTAGTAGTGTAATGGAAAATAAGTAGGAAAATATTTTCCAGTGTTGGTTATGTCATGGAAAATGAGCTGGAAAATAACTTATTAGTGTTTTATTTTTTTCAAGTTTATTAAATTAATGAGGAACAAATCTTACAAATTAAAAAGTTGAATGAAAATGAAATTGAAAAAAAAATTAATTTCATAAATTATCTAAAATAAAATAAATAATAATCAAAATAATAGAGATAAAATCTAAAAAAAAATTGAAAGATGAAGAAATTAAAATAATAATAATTAACATTTCATAAATTATTTCAAATAAAATAAGTTACAATCAAAAGAATGAGGACCAAATTTGATAGATAAAAAAATGACAAGGGAAAAGCAAATAACAATTATAAAAATAAGGATCAAAATTAATATAAAAACTAAATTATAAGGGATGGAATTGAAAAAAAAATATTCAAAACAAAATATATATAGCAATTAAAATTTTGAGGACCAAATTTGATATAATCAGCAAATAATATGAAATTTTTAAATTTTTCATAACTTCAGAAAAGTGTTTTATGCCCAAAATAAAAGGAAAACACTTTCCTGAAAACCAAGTCAAATTTTCCTTTAACTGGAAAATGTTTTCCGTTAACAAAAAATATTTTTCGTTAATCAACTTTTCTAATAAAAAACAAACACATAAAATTTTAAAAAATAAATTTTTAAAAATCAATTATAAAAAAAAACAAACACAACCGTAATTTAAAATTTAAAATTAAAGGGTATAAGAAAATAGAAATGATTACGCCGTCCCACTCAAGTTCAGAAGGGAAAGAGAATTCGAATTCATGGTGTTAAGGTTACTTATGGCTTGGTTTGTTAGGCGGAAATTTAACTTTTAAAAAATTAATTTTTAAATTTTTTTATATTTATATTTTACTAGAAAAACTGGTTATTTTCATAGTAAAAAAAATTAGCTTTGTTTTTTATAAAATATATATATATATATATATATATATATATATATATATATATATATATATATTTTATAAAGAAAATAAAAATTATAAAAAATTTAGAAATATCGTATTATTTGCTGATAATAACAAATTTGATCTTCAAACTTTTAATTGCTATATATTTTGTTTTAATTTTGTTTTAATTTCATCATTTAGAATTTGATTTATTTGATTTTTATTTTAACTCTGGTCCTTATTTTTATGATTATTATTTTCTCGTGTTTTATTATTTTTTTAATTGAAATTTTTTATCTATCAAACTTGATCCTCATTCTTTTGATTGTTACTTGCTTTATTTGAAATAATTTATGAAATTGTTATTATTATTATTTTAATTTCATCATCTTTCAATTTTTTTATCTGTTATATTTGATATTCATTATTTTAATTGTTATTTATTTTAGTTAAAATAATTTATGAAATGAATTTTTTTTTCAATTTTTTTTTCATTCAATTTTTAATTTGCAAGATTTGTTTCTTATTATTTTAATAAATTTGAAAAAAAATATTAATAAGTTATTTTTCAATTTATTTTTTATGACATAACAAAATACTAGAAAATATTTTCCATGACTTTATCAAATATAAAAAAATTATTCACTTTTCATGAATTTATTTTTTTAAAAAGTAACTTTTCATACAAAAAAATAACTTTTCAGTAAATAAAGTCAGCCTAAGAGTCAATAACACATTATTCACGTAATGATCACTGCTGGCTTCTAATGATGCTTCAATGTTTTGTTGAAGTGGTCCACCGTACCGTGTTTGTTAAGAAACTGGGAAGTAGAAGCGTATTAATGTATTTTTGTGTTTAAAAATATTTTTTAAAAATTAAAAATTTATTTATATATATATATTTTTGATATTTTTAAATTATTTTAATTTATTAATATAAAAATAATTTTTTTTAAAATAAAAATATTTTTTTAATATATTTTTAAGAATTTTTAAAAAATCAACTAAGCATGGCAGAATTGCATATTTACATCTACAGAAAATATAACACTCAGCTCAAAATCTACATGGAACAAAACGTGTAGGTAAGTACACGTGGATTAATCCGATTTCTTCTTAATAATGTTTTAATAAAAAGAAAATTAAGTGTTTTTCATGACGTGTATCTAAACTAGGTTTTAAATTTAGATTTCAAGGAATTAGTTGACATACATACAAACTAATCCAGACATCCATATTAATAATAATAAAAAATATCAGGTAAGTCCATAAGAATAAATTCAAATTTTTCTTAATAATGTTTTAATTTTTTTTTTCATTACCTGAATCTAAACCAGGTTTTAAATTATTGAATCATTGAATTGAATATAATTTTATAATCATGGTTTTTTTAAGTATATTAAAAGTTATGTTTTAAAGTGATTTTTATTTGGAAATATATCAATTTTTTTAACATTAATACATCAAAATAATAATAAAAATATTAATTTAAAACTAAAAAAAATTAAATTTAAATCACAATTTCTCCTTGTAGCCTTAAACTTTGTTACAAGCCACAGCACGATTTTCGTGTTATCAGTTATATATTTTTTAACAAAATCCCGTGATTGGTTATTGATAAAGTATAAAACAGGTTAGTACTTGAATTTTAATTTGAAACCTTACTTGTGATTTCATGTCTGTATAAAAGTGTGATAAATTTATGTTTTAAAATATATTAAAACAATACCTTTTTGTTTTTTTAAATTTATTTTTAATATTATAAAATTAAAATAATTCAAAAATACAAAAAAATAATTTAAAATAAAAAATATATATTCAAAAAATAGCGAAACAAGCCCTTTCTTCCAATAGTGCACAGAAAGTTATCCGCGATTGAACTACCGATATCCTGGAAACCCAACACGAGTGCAGAACAATCTAGACACTCAAGTCTCATGCCTCCACTCTCCACGTCAATTGAAGAATAAAACCCAATAACATTCTGCCACGTTTACACATCACACCCCGTCCAGTCATCCACCGTTCCAATTTCAAGCCACCCAGAGCGGTCAACCACACTCCATTCTCGAGTCGCCCCGCGGGGTCGTCCTGCTCACTTAGCTCCCCACGTCAACTTTCGAATCAATTACCAATAAAAACAAACCACGTGTTAATTCTGATACCTCCAGCCGTACGATCATCCACGCTGGCACCATCACAACCCGATGTAAACAAATTTCGCTAACAGAAGTCAAGTCCTGCTAGATCTAAACTAAAACCCTCACTAACATAAAACCACACTCCTATATAAACTACTTGATAAACAGATCAACGCATAGATCTCTTAACTGAACGAAGCTACTAGAAAAAAAAATCAAGATGAGGAGGTGGACAGTCCCTTCCGTTTTGCTACTACTGTGCCTTCTTTCTCTCATTTCAGATCAAGGTGCCTTGATTCTTCATCATTTTCGAATCGATCTCTCTCCGGATTGATCTATTCTCAGTTAGTCACCGATTTTGTGTTTTGATTTGTGGTTTCACAGGTCAGAAGTTACACGCAAAAGCAGAGGATGATTCTGATTCGCTTGTAGATCCTCCAAAAGTAGAGGAGAAACTCGGTGCCGTTCCAAACGGACTATCAACGGATTCTGATGTCGTCAAGAGGTTTGCTCTCTCATTTCTGCCTCCCGTTTTTTGCATAAATAGCATATTTGCCACTCTCTTGCTCATGGATTTTACTCACCTTTCGGTTTAGAGAGTCGGAGTCTATTTCGAAGAGAACACTTCGCAACACTGCGGAGAAATTCGAGTTCCAAGCTGAGGTGTCTCGGCTTATGGATATTATTATCAACTCTCTCTACAGTAACAAAGATATTTTCCTCAGAGAGTTGATTTCCAATGCATCTGATGTGAGTATTCATTATTAACTATTTACCTGATTTAGAATTATTTTGATTGTTGTCGCGGCGGAGTGGATTTAAATAAAAAAACTCTTGTGAATTTCAGGCGCTTGATAAAATTAGATTCCTCTCTCTCACGGATAAAGAGGTTTTGGGCGAAGGCGACAATGCCAAGCTTGATATTCAGGTGAGTGATTAGTTGATTTTGTAGTATTTGGAGTTGTTGAGATGGTGATTAATGCTATGGTTTGATTTATATGCTTACGTGTGGTAATGCAGATTAAGTTGGATAAAGAAAAGAAAATTCTATCAATTCGCGATAGAGGTATTGGCATGACAAAGGAGGATTTGATCAAGAATTTGGGTACCATAGCTAAGTCAGGAACTTCAGGTATCTGTTGAACAGAAGTCGAAAAAATGTACACATTTTCAGAGATATGTTTAGAATGTTTATGTAAATTGTTTATGTTCTTGGTGCAGCATTTGTGGAGAAAATGCAGACAAGTGGAGACCTAAATTTAATTGGACAGTTTGGAGTTGGGTTTTACTCTGTATATCTTGTTGCTGACTATGTTGAAGTCATTAGCAAGCACAATGAAGACAAACAGTAAGTGTTTTGGGATTAGTTTTTCAGCTTCTCATTGAATTGGAGCTTTGCATATGGGAACTTGAAAGGTGGTCGTTTATGCATTGTTTGTGTATTTCAGGTATGTATGGGAATCAAAGGCCGACGGAGCATTTGCAATCTCTGAGGATACCTGGAATGAGCCTCTGGGACGTGGAACTGAGATTAGATTGCATCTCAGGGAAGAAGCTGGAGAGTACTTGGAGGAGAGTAAATTGAAAGTGAGTGCCGTTAATATTTGATGAATAATGTTATGCTTTACTGTTTTGTGCTATTTTCTGCACTTGTTTATGGTGTCTGAAGAGAAGGCGAACCTATCAGAATTGTAAAGTTGAAATGGTTCTGGCAGTCATGGCATGAAATAAGGACATGGGAGAAACTTTTCGAGAATTTGGATAGTGATAGTTGTATTTAACGTAGAAAATTAAGATGATAAGCTTGTATGATAGTTGCATAGCTGCCAAGTTAATTGCAAGGACTGGTGTTTTTTTGTTCTAAAATTTAGGATGGCAATGGGTTACATTATATTTTTGTTGTTAATAATTTTATATATTTGTTGCTAGGGAATTTTTGAATCATATCGATGTCCATTTTTGAGGAAATGTTTTTTGCTGGCATTTCTTTGCAATTCATAGAGAAAAGTTCCAGCTTCTGATGGAATCTTTTAGTTGATCACTGGCTTTAACAAATCAACTAGAGTACTAGTAATCCAGTACTGATAGAATCTCAATTTTTGTGAGGAGCTGGATTGCTTGTTGATAAATAGAACCTCTGTTTTTTTCCTGCTTCCAGGATTTGGTGAAGAAATATTCTGAATTCATCAACTTCCCAATCTATTTGTGGGCAAGTAAAGAGGTTGACGTGGAGGTTCCTGCTGATGAAGACGAGTCTAGCGATGAAGATGAAACAAGTATGCATTGTCTTATGGCAGTGTATAATGCTTATTATTCTAGCACTTGAGTTTCATGATGTGCTATAATTTAATCTTGTGGTTTGCTTTTGTTTACCCTGCTGTTATCAGCTGCTGAAAGCAGCTCTTCTGATGATGGAGATTCTGAGAAAAGTGAAGATGAGGACGCAGAGGATAAACCAAAAACCAAAAAAATTAAGGAGACTACTTATGAGTGGGAACTTTTGAATGATGTTAAGGCTATATGGTTGAGAAATCCAAAGGAGGTGACAGAAGAAGAGTACACAAAATTCTACCACTCTCTAGCAAAGGTAATTTGCCTTCATCACACTTGTGTATTGCTCCCCCCTTTTATATCCTGGATGGGCATCCTGTGGAAAACTATCAATCAGGTCTACATGGATTTGAGAGGAAGGAGTGCCACTGGATATGCTGAATAATTCCATATTTTGCCACATTGTGGTGGCTTGTCATTTAATAACCCGATAAATTTGTAAGTTGTCTGTTTTTTCAATGGTACTTTTTTGTTGCTCAACAGGATCTTGGTGATGAGAAGCCACTGGCATGGAGTCACTTCACTGCTGAAGGCGATGTTGAATTCAAGGCTGTTTTGTTTGTTCCACCAAAGGCTCCTCATGATCTATATGAGAGTTATTACAACACTAATAAAGCCAACCTGAAGCTGTATGTTAGACGAGTCTTCATCTCAGATGAATTTGATGAGCTTTTGCCAAAATATCTGAACTTTTTGATGGTAATGGACGAATGCTAAAGAATTCTTATGCTTTGCTTTATACAAAAAAAAAAAAAGAACAAAGAAAATGAAAGCACTGGATATATTGATTCCAAATGGGTGATATTTTGAGCAGGGTCTCGTTGATTCTGATACTTTACCACTCAATGTTTCACGAGAAATGCTTCAACAACACAGCAGCTTAAAAACAATCAAGAAGAAACTTATCAGAAAGGCACTTGATATGATCCGTAAAATTGCTGATGAGGATCCTGATGAGGCAAATGACAAAGACAAGAAAGGTATTGCTGTCATTAACTTAGGTTCTTGCTAGTATTTGGCTTGTTTTTTTTTCTCCGGTTAAAGATGTGTTACTGTGTCTGTCTATTGGCTGAATCATCATACTGACATGTCTTAGTTGTTATGGTGTGACCTTTTTATCCCCCAAATCTATCTGCGGAATGTATTTAGTGTTGCTGATGACTGGTGTAATTATGGATGCA